>ERZ773103.2889-NODE-2889-length-15026-cov-17.937145_pt1 | contig 15026 bp, 18 predicted proteins | sample MGYA00511118_ERZ773103 | MGnify/ENA primary metagenome ERZ773103 (study PRJEB29015, sample SAMEA2737821) | human gut metagenome | biome: human gut; feature: human-associated habitat; material: faeces | place: China | collected 2012 ... | reverse complement strand
GATATTGTGGGTGCAGTTTTGCATTAAAATTATTGATTACGATACAGTTTCTGATGCCTTTTTTCTGAATCTGTATTTCCAAGCACCAAAACATCCTCTTGCACATGTTTCAATGCAAATTCGAACAAAACCTCGAACACCTAGCTTAATGGCATTGCCAATGTGCCCTTGATTGATACACTGCCTATCAAAAACTCGAGTTAATTAAAGGATGAAATACTAGTTGAGCCAGCTTCCTTTTTGATATTCTACCAGTTTAAAATACAACTGAATTAGAAATCTTTCGTTCCCATCTTCTATATTAAAATCCGTAAGTTCTTTAATCTTATTGATCCTATATAATAAGGTGTTGCGGTGAATATTAAGTGATTCTGCTGCCGCGACAGGATTGCCTACATAAAGTAAATATTTTTCCAGTGTTTCTACCATATTTGTTCCTTTTTCCTCATCATATTTTTGAATTATACTGATTGCTTCCGGGCAAAATTCACTCGCGTTATTTCGTTTTAATACTGTCTCAGCCACATAATATGGTATCATTTCCGCATAATCGAAGATTGCTTCAGAAGGTCTTACATAAATTCCAACACTTACTGCACGAAATGCCTGTTTATAATATAATTCTGTTTCCAGCAGATTTGTGAAGGAGTGACTGATTCCCATTACAAGTGTGTTACTTTTCAGGAAACTGTTTATATTTCCTATTTCTTTTTCGGTAAAGATTTTTTTATTGGGACGGCTCATGAACACAACTATTTTCTTCAAATAAATTGTCCATCGACAGTCGGGGACAATTTGGCGTAAATGCTGTACAATATATTCCTGTTTTTCCTGATAAAATTCATTATGGCTGTCTGTAATTACAAGAATTTTAAACCACTCATATGTTTTCCACCCAAGAATATTCAGACGCTGTACGACAGCTTTGTTATTCTTCAGCTTGCCACTTAAAAGGTCACTCAGAAAATAACTGTACATGACACCACGATTATCTTTATAAAAATCATTTTTTTCCATTTCAATTGCAACAATTTGTGAAAAGCGGCTCAATAACTCGTAGTCCAATTCGCGGAACGGACGGCAATTGTCTACAATTGCAATTTGAGCAACTGCAATTCCGTGCAACTTTACACTTTTAAAAAGCCAACATTCGTCTATTTCTGTTCTCTCCGCAGTAATGATATCTTCACTCCGGTAAATCTTTTCATTTACAAGTCCGTCGCGTCTCATTGCCTGAACATTTGCAAGATGAACATATCCCATATTTTTTTCTTCTTCTAATGTTTGGTTTTTAAATACTGCTTCTGTAGTCACTGCAAGAATTTTGAAATCCGTATCGCTTATAAACAAGGGATTTTCGAACACTTCCGATGCAGTATCGACCAACGATTGAAGACCATTGTTTGCATATAAGGTGTCCAGAATTTTTCTCATCGATGCAACCAGAGTGGCTTCATCAATAAGAATATCTGCAATCTGATTCAGCAGATCAAATTGATTCGTTGTCTGAGGGGCTAGATAAAGATTGATTGCTCCGCTGTTTAAAATGCCTTGTGGGATTGTTGCATCAGCAATGCAAATAACGTTTGCTATGCCTCCATCTTTTATTTTTTCTGGTAATTCCGAAACGTATCCTACATAAATACAGGTCGAAAAAAACTTTTGACTTCCCGGACTTATCATCTTATGAGTCTGTATATAGGTAAGTTCACCAGTTTCGACAACTGTACTTATATTATATTTTTTTAAATTGCTCAAAATCTTATGTATTTCCATATTTCTCCTTTTTGTGAGAACTCACAAATGTATTGATTTTTTTGACTGATTTATTGTTTGGTATTACATTGTTTCACTTATTTGAATTATATAAAATGTAACTATAAAATACAAGACATGTAATAGAAATGGAGGAGAAATTATATGACAGTAAAAGAAGAGGCGTTAAAAAAAATCATGGAAAGATGCTGTGTTCTTTTTGGAAAAAAGATGGAGGATCTCAACGAAAACACGAGGTTCATCGAGGATCTTGGTGCAAAATCGGGTAATGTTTCACAGATGACAAATTTTCTTGAAGATGAATTTGATGTAGAAATCTCTTTCATGGAGTTTCGCCGCAAAGCAACATTGGGCTTGGCTGCAGAATATATCGAAGAGCTTTGTGAAGAATAACAAAAATATACTATATTTTAAGGAGGTAATATTATGACGACTATGATGCCTGAACCTAAGCTGTTTACAAAAGTGGAAACATTTAAGGGGGTAGAAATGGAAACAATTTATCGTCAGGGCAAGGTTCCGGTGGATCCAAAAGATGAAAATCGGGATGCGGGCGGACCTGGAATGAATTCCATGGGAATGGGTGTATGTCCTGAACTGAATCCCCGTACATATGAATGTGCACCGGGAATCATCTGCGAACAGGACGTTGCAGTAAAGATGAGAGATGGCGTTACAATCTATGTAGATATTTACAGACCGAAAGATAAAACCAATATTCCGGTAATTATTTCATGGAGTTTTTATGGTAAACGCCCTGGCGAGGGAATGAGTGAATGGCAGATTATGGGAGTTGCACCTGGTACGGTATCCAAGCTTACAAAGTTTGAATCTACAGATCCTCTTTACTGGTGCTACAAAGACTATGCAATTGCTAATGTAGATCCTCGTGGTGTAGGACATTCCGAAGGGGATGTCAACTGTTTTGGAACGCAGGATGCAAGGGATGGATATGATTTCATCGAATGGGTTGCACAGCAGCCTTGGTGTAACGGAAAAGTTGGTATGGGAGGCAATTCGGCTGTTGCAATGTCACAGTGGCGTATTGCGGCTGAATGTCCGCCACATCTTGCATGTATTGCACCATGGGAGGGAACATCAGATATTTATCGGGAAAGTATATTTGAGGGCGGAATTCCTGCAATTTCATTTAATGAATTTATTGTAGGCTCTATTACTAGTGAAAATAAAGTTGATGATATGGTTAACATGGCTCGTAAATCACCGCTTATGAATGCTTACTGGGAAGATAAAATTCCTGATTTCTCAAAGATCAGAATTCCTGTTTATTGTACAGCTTGCTGGAATCATTTCCACCTTCGCGGGGCTTTTCAAGGATTCCGTAAGATTAAATCCAAGAAAAAATGGATGCGTGCTCACAGAGAATTTGAGTGGCCGGATGGATATAACAGAGAGAATCTTGCAGAACTGGAACTGTTCTTCGAGCGTTATCTGAAGGACATTCATAACTGTTGGGAATCCACGCCACGTGTTCGTCTGGAAGTTATGGATGCGCATGAATTCCTCTATGCGAAAAACAGACCAGAAAGGTCATTCCCTATCAAGCGTACAGAGTATAAGAAGCTTTACCTTGATGCAGCGAATGCCAGACTCTCTTTTGAACCGGTTGCGGCGACTTCATCAGTAAGCTATGACGGAAATACAGGTATTGCGAATTTCGATATTAAATTTGAAGAAGATACGGAAATCACCGGATACATGAAACTGCATATGTGGGTAGAAGCAGATGGTCATGATGATATGGATATGTTCGTAAATATTCAGAAACTGGATACTAAAGGAGAATGGCTTCCAGTTGATGTTCTGGGTGAACCGCATCCGGGAACGTGGGGCAAAATGAGAGTTTCTCATCGTTCCCTTGATGAAGATCTTTCTACAGATTTCCAGCCTATTCAGAGCCATTTAAAAGAAGAAAAGTTAAGCCCAGGAGAAATCGTTCCGGTAGATATTGAAATTGTTCCGATTAGTCGTTTCTGGCATAAAGGTCAGTCTCTACGGATTCAAATTGCAGGACGCTACATCAGGGAAGGATGGTTTGAACCGCTCACATGGGATACAGACAATCATGGCAAGCATATTATTCACACCGGTGGAGAATATGAGAGCTATCTGCAGATTCCTGTTATTCCACCAAAATATCAGGACGGAGATATCAAATACGGCACACAAGATTAATGAATGCAAGGGGGCGGCAGACTTCAAGTAACTGCCGCCCTTTTAGAGAAAAGAGGCCAGATGTGATATTTGGAATAGGAACAGATATATTTTTAATGTCTCGTATAGCAAAGCAGGCTATTTCCGATAGGGATCCATTTATTATGAGATCATATACTGAAAAGGAACGGAAAGAGTCAAAAAATCATAATAGTCTGGAAATATACTATGCAACACGTTTTTCAGCAAAAGAAGCTGTTTACAAATCTATCAGTAAAATCGGATTAGAATTCAGACCGGGAGAGATTGAAATATTATGCGATTTAGATGGGTGTCCACGTGTTTTTCTTTATGGTAAAACAGAACAAGCATTATCCCAGAAAACAAACAAGAAATACGCGGTCTTTATTTCTATTTCATATGATACAGAGTATTGTTCTACTTTTGCTGTAGCCGAAATGTTTTAGATGAAAGGAAGGAGCAACATTATGAATATTATGAAAAAAATTTATCAGCGCGCAAAAGCGGTTCCTCAGAAAGTTGCATTCCCGGAAGCAACCGAAGAAAAAATCCTGCTTGCTGCAAGAGAATGTGCAGATAAAGGAATCTGCATTCCAGTACTTGTTGGTGTGCCGGAAGATATTATAGGAGCTGCTAAAGGATATAATATTTCTTTAGATGGTATTGCAGTCGTGGATGCTTATGAAGAAGAAGGCCTTGCACAGTTAATTACTGAGTATACTGAAAAATATCCGCTTAACAGTGCAAAAACAATGAAACGCAAATCAAAAGATCCTATGTATACGACGCTTATGATGCAGGCAATTGGAAGGGTTGATGTTACATTTGCAGGAATGATTCATTCAACGGGGGATGTAATAATGGCTGGTCAGCTTGTTGTAGGACTCCAGGAGGGAGTGAGTACAGTGTCCAGCGTTGGAATTTTTAACATTCCAGAATATGAGGGAAGCGAAGGGTCACTTCTCGGATTCGGCGATAGTGCTGTTTGTACAAATCCAGATGCAGATGAGCTAGCGAGTATAGCAATAGCAGCCTGTGATACCGTTCATTCTCTTGTCGGATGGGAACCAAGATGTGCAATGCTTTCTTATTCAACATGTGGGAGCGGTGAAGGTCCACTTGTCGACAAAGTTGTGGAAGCGGTAAAAATCGCCAACGAAAGACGCCCTGACCTTGCGATAGATGGCGAATTTCAGTTTGATTCAGCCATCAATCCTAAGATTGCAGCTAAAAAAGTGAAAAGAGAAAGCAAAGTTGCCGGAAAAGCCAATATCGTTATCTGGCCAGACCTTAATGTCGGTAACGTAGGGGTAAAGCTTGTACAGCAGTTTGCACACGCTGATGCATATGGGCCGATGCTTCAGGGATTTGCAAAGATTGTTTGTGATTGTTCGAGAAGTGCACCGGTTTCTGAAATTGTAGGCAATGTTGCAATGAGCTGTGTAAGAGCGCAAGGAGTGAAATAATATGCAAAGATATAAAATATTTACAATTAATCCAGGTTCAACCTCAACAAAGATTGGTTTGTTTGAAGGAGAGACTTGCTTGTTTTCTGAAAATGTATCCCATGAAGCAGAAGCCCTGGCTCGGTATAAAACAATCAGCGAGCAGCTTCCATACAGAAAAGATACTATAAATCATTTGTTAGAAATAAATCAGATTTCTCTTGCAGATGTGGATGCGTATGTTGGACGTGGTGGTGGACTAATGGCTGTTGAAGGTGGTGTTTATAAGATTGGAGAAACACTGCTCGATCATGCAAGAAGAGGCGCAAATGGTGTACAGCACCCTGCTAATCTTGGAAGTTTACTTGCAAATGAATTTGCCACTGCATATGGAAAGCCCGCGTTTGTTGTTAATCCACCAGATACAGATGAACTCTGTGAACTTGCAAGAATGACAGGAATCAAAGGTGTCTACAGAAATGTACATCTTCATGCTCTCAATTTGAAAGAGACTGCAATCCGTCATTCTGAAAACAATGGCAGGAAATATGATGAATGCAATTATGTGGTTTGTCATATTGGCGGAGGGATATCCATTTCTGCACATGAAAAAGGTAAAATGATTGATGGCACTGACATTGTTGGTGGAGAGGGACCAATGGCTCCAACAAGGTGTGGTTCTGTTCCAGTTGCAGAATTATTGAGATATATGAAGGATAAAACAATCAAGGATGTTAAGCCTTTGTGTACCAAAACAGGTGGTTTTGTAAGCCTGCTTGGAACATCAGATGCCAGAAGTGTATCTGATCGTGCGATGGATGGTGACAAGACTGCTAAAAGAGCATGGGATGCTATGATTTATCAGATTATTAAGTATATTGGTGCTATGAGTACAGTTCTACATGGAAAGGTAGACGGCATTCTTCTGGGCGGAGGAATGGTTTACAATAAGGAACTGGTAAAGCAAATCTCAGAAGCCTGTTCCTTTATAGCACCTGTATATGCATATCCAGGTGAATTTGAATTGGAAGCTATGAATGCAGGTGCAGCCCGTGTTCTCTCCGGTGAAGAAACAGCAAGAGAATATACAGGTGTTCCTCGGTGGAATGGATTTGAGGAGTAAGGATTATGAATCTGACGAAAAAAAGATGGATTATTCTGGTGGCATCCTGCTTAATTAACCTGTGTATCGGTTCGTTATATGCATGGAGTGTATTTGCTACGCCTATGGCAGAATATCTGACAATGATTACAGGGAATGAAGTGAAAGGGCTTGCAATTATTTTCACAATTGCAAATTCTGTGGGACCAGTCACAATGATATCAGGCGGTGCGATTAATGATAAACTAGGACCCAAATGGGTAATCTTTATTGGCGGACTTCTTTTTGGAGGAGGAATGATATTATCGGGATTTGCAACAAGTATTGGAATGCTTACCATGACGTACGGGCTTGGCGTAGGACTTGGCGTGGGTATGGTGTATGGCTGTACCGTATCAAATTCTGTAAAGTTTTTTCCAGACAGGAAAGGACTCATTGGGGGAATTACAACAGCCTCTTATGGTATAAGCTCTGTGTTAGTTCCAATTATTGCAAATGCTCTTATTGATCATTTTAATGTTACAACAGCCTTTAAACTGCTTGGTGGCATAATGCTTGTTATAATTTGTATTTCTGCATTTTTTATTAGTGCATGTCCGAAAGATTTCAAGCCTGATGGATGGAATCCGCCTACGCCAGTGTCTGGTGGAAAGGCAGCGATTGATAAAAACTGGAAAGCAATGTTGAAAGATCCGATTTTCTATGTAATGATTCTTATGCTTTGTTGTGGTGCATTTTCAGGACTTATGATTACGTCTCAGGCATCTCCTTTAGCGCAGCAAATGATTGGAATGACTGCTGCAGAAGCAGCTGTTGTCGTGTCGATTTTAGCGTTATTGAACACTTCCGGAAGAATTCTGGCAGGAGTCATTTCCGATAAAATAGGTGCTATCAATGCAATATCGATTGTATTTGTTTTGTCTATCATAGGATTAAGTTTGCTTTATTTATCCGGGGACAAAAATGAAGTGCTGTTCTATTTGGGTATTTCAATTGCAGGGCTTTGTTTTGGTTCAATTATGGGTATCTACCCTGGCTTTACTGCTGAACAGTTTGGTGTGCAAAACAATAGTGTGAACTACGGTATCATGTTTATAGGTTTCGCTATAGCGGGCTACTTTGGTCCAACAATCATGAGCAATATATACACCTCAACAGACAGTTATAAACCTGCATTTATTGTTGCAATCTGTCTTGCACTAATTGGTTTCTTCCTCTCTTTTGCTTATAAAAAGATTCACAACGCCAAATAGGTTCTCAAATCAGGCTGTTACATCAAGTGCTATGCGCCCTCTTGAGCATCAAGTTTTATTGTTATACTTGTCGTCTTGAAAAGAGCATAGCACTTAGTGCAACAGCCCCTTTCTATTTGTGCCTGATATCCACTGTGTGTTAAAATAATTAGTAGGAACTTAATGGTGCCACACAAATGTGGTTTCCATAGATTTTTCATCATCTTATTTTTTCGTTTGAATTTCATCCACAATTGTCCGGATAACCTCAACATCTTCTACCATAGAAACTTAATAGTGCCTAACACCAAGAGGTATGTGCACAGCTGGAATAGCAACTATTAACGAACCTTGATAGCTTAACAATTGCCCTCTGAACTCCGCCACAGGGATTTTATACCCTTTTGACGGGTTAATTGAGTGATGTTATGGCTACATGGACCAATTTTTAGATTCATGGCACAGTTATTACTTCAGATACTGTTCCGTGAATAATTCAGGATAGTTATTAATAGTGAGAAGTTCATTCCCTCGGAGCTTTTTTTAAATCGAAAAATCACAGCAACTGCGAGTTGCTTGTTTGAGATAATGCGTGAGACTATAATAAAGGTGTAAGGGAGGTACTGCATAATGGATACAAAACAGGTTATACTTGAACTTCGTACTCAAAAGGGAATGTCGCAGGATGAGCTTGCAGAAAAAGTTTTTGTAAGTCGTCAGGCAGTTTCACGTTGGGAAAACGGAGAAACAGTTCCGAATACGGAAACATTGAAATTGCTGTCAAAAGTATTAGATGTTTCCATAAATACACTTTTAGGCTCACCGAGAAAGCTTATTTGTCAATGCTGCGGAATGCCGCTTGAAGATGATGATATTATTGGACACAATCACGATGGTTCTTTCAACGAGGACTATTGTAAGTGGTGTTATGCCGATGGAACATATACTTACAATGATATGGACGATTTGATTGAAGTTTGTGTTAAGAATATGGTAAGCGAGAATTTCACGGAGGAACAAGCCCGTTCTTATATGAAAGAGCTGCTTCCTACTTTGGATTACTGGAAGAAATATGATGAGCTTAGTGATAACGGTCAGTTTGAAGAATTCAAGAAAAAGTTAATCAATGAAATTAACGAATTGAATGTTGACGGAATGCCAAAGGTGGAAAAACTGAATGCTCTTGTGGGAAAGTATGTGAATCTTGAGTACCGGCTTCCGAATGGGCAAGCGGCTAAGTTTTTGAATGAGGCAAAGACATATCTGGGCAATCAGCTTGAATGTGAATACGGCGGCGATAGATGTTTCGGCGTTGTTGCAGATATGGATTTTATTCTTATTTGCACTTATGAAGAAGACGGTAAGAATCCGGAACTTGTATTGTATAAGAAAAGATGAGGATAGAGAAAAATAGTAAGCCATTGGAGTTAATGATTTCAGTGCAAGCAAAGAAATTTTGAGGTGTTAGCAAATTGCGACACCTCTTTTCTTTTGCAAAAAACCTACTTGAAAAATTTTTCGTATCAGGTATAATAAAACTATCGAAAGCAAACTGCTTCCGATAGAAAAGAAAGCGAGGTGCAGGTATGAGAAGCAAGAGTCCTGAACTTATGAGTGAGATAAAAAAGTATATCGAGGATTATTACCTGCAAAACAGACAATCCCCATCGACTACAAAGATTGCTGAAGCTGTTGGCATTGCCAGAGGTACAGCATATAAATACTTGGTAGAGATGGCTGAGAAGAATATGATTGAGTACGACGGGCAGGAGATTCGCACCAATGTGACCCGTAAGTACAGTGGCGAACAGACACAGACACCGATTGTAGGTTCTATTCCTTGTGGCAGTCCTCAGTATGAGGAAGAAAATATTGAAGAATATGTATCACTTCCTACTGCTATTTTCGGCAAAGGAGATTTCTTCATATTAAGAGCAAGCGGTCAGTCTATGATTGAAGCAGGGATTGATGACGGCGACCTTGTGGTTGTCAAAAAGCAGGTAGAAGCCAATGAGGGCGATATAGTAGTTGCCCTTGTGGATAATCAGAATACATTGAAACGTTACTTCCGAGATGATGAGAATAAGAAAATCATTCTCCACCCGGAAAATAAGAAGATGAAAGACATCATTGTAGATGAGTGCTGCATTCAGGGTGTGGCTTGTCACATCATCAAAGAACTATAACAGAGGACAGACGAATGAGAACACTTGAAGGAATTCGCTATCTAATCAATTTGGATAGTGCGGAAATACAACAGAACTTTGCCGGAGGAGTTGCACCACCGGACAAGGTGGAGTCGGAGGTGGACACAACTTGAGTATTTATATGTCAAGAGCCGAGTTGGAAGAAATCAGCGAAGGCTTGATAACAGCTTATGCTAATAAGTTTAGCAATCGAGTGATTCAATCCATCGACATAGAACATTTCATTACAGAATTTCTTATGTTACGAATTGAATACGCTTCTTTCGCAGAAGATGATGCAGGCAGGATTGGCTTTCTGGCAGATGGAGCAACACCACTGCTGGTACATCAGGACGGAAAAATTATTCCCTTTGTTTTCCCGAAAGATACCATCGTACTTGATAAATTTCTTCTTGCCGAAAAGGAGCAGGGACGTCGCAGGTTTACAATGGCACACGAAGCGTCACATCATATCTTGAGCAAGATGTATGCAATGCCGAGTGAAGGACGCTTTCATGCAGAGTATGACAGTGAGCGTAGTTATTCCAAAGAGGAACTGGCTCAGATGTTTGCGTCTGTTGAGTGGCAGGCAGATACAATGGGAGCTTCGCTTCTTATGCCGAGAAGAATTATTGAAAATGCCTTGGCGAAATATAATCAGTCAAATCCGATAAAAGTTTATGGCGATAATACCATTACTTCAAAGGATAAAGCAGTTATCCGCAGAATGGCAGCTTATATCGGAGTGTCTTATACAGCCTTGGTTATCAGATTGAGAGATATGGGGCTATTTGAGTATCACAATATCCTTGAGTACATTTCCAATGAGTTAAATTTGGGAGGTGTTTCACAATGAGGTTACAGACTCAGGTAGCACCTGAAATACAAAAGAGATTGCTTCTGTCAAGAGTAGAAGCAGAAAGTCTGAAAGAGCGTGATATTCTCTGCCCGACTTGCGGGTTCAGGATACAAAGAGTTTTTTCAGACGCAACCGGACATTTGAGTGTGAAGTGTCAGAAATGCAAGAATATCCATATCTTAAATCTCGCTTACTTCCGCAGAATCCGCAGGAACGGATATGGCAGGAATTGCAGGCGATGAAGATTACAAGTAAATATCGAAACGATTTCTAATCGAGTAAGCGGAGATAAGCAATTTATTTGCTAAACTACCAAGCACCGTACGAAGCCGGATAAGTGAAGAATAGAAGTATTCTTTGCTGTCCAGATTCGACGGTGCTTTTTTTGTTGCTGTTTTATTCGATTATGCTTCGTGCAGTATTAGGTCTTTTCCCTTACTTGGGAAAGGACTTTTATGTTTTATAACGTTTGGCAGTGCCAGATAGCTGAGTACCCATAATCTCCGAATTTTGAAACTTATCAATTTTTCAAAATTCAAAGGAGATTACGGAAATGACAAACAAACTTACATTAACAGAACAAGAAGAATTATTTGCAAAGGATTGTAAACTGATAAATCTTAAATACGAATATAACGGTTATACCGGAGATGAGAGATGGGCGATTATTACGGAATTATCGGTAAAAGAGCTTTGGGAGAAGTATCCCCTTGTTATAGAAAGATATTCTCCGTTTGTTCATCTTTCCATTGCACAGGGAGAGGTAATTGACGATGCAAACCGAAATGAGGACAAGTATGCAAAGAGAAGCAGTCGCACACTTGACTGCTATGGATATGACGATGAAATGTCCTCACAGTTCCATAAAGAACTTGCCATTATGTTTGACGACCCATTTGAAAGAGCAGAGGAAGAAAGGCTTGAACTGGAAAGAGAAGAATTGCGTCAGTGTGAAATCAGGAAAGCAAGGATAGCACTTTCAATGTTGCAGCCACTTCAAAGGGAACGTCTTATGAAGAATGTGTGCTGCGGTCTGAGTTCCAGAGTGATTGCAAAGCAGGAGGGTGTATATTACAGCTCCGTGGATAAGTCCATTGCTGCGGCAAAGAAAAACTTTATCAAATTTTATGAAAATCTCTGATTTTGGGTGTGCATTTCAGACCCCTTTGTCCAAATGAGTGAAGGGGTTATTTCATTCCGGATACGAATGACACTTTAAAAATTAGATTCTTGTGAGGTTATGTATATGAAAGAAAAAATGATTTGTCGTGGGGATTTATTCTACTATGACTTTGGAGATAACAGTGGTTCAGTACAAAGCGGAGAGCGTCCGGTGCTTGTCGTTCAGGCAGACGATTATAACCAGAATGCTCCGACGATTATTGTTGCAGCGGTTACAAGCGTAATCAAGAAAAGATATTTGCCATCGCACATTATTCTCGGCGAGGAGTTTGGACTGAAGAAACCGTCAATGGTTCTTCTGGAGCAGATACGGACAGTCAATAGAGAGGATTTGCGTGAATACATAGGTACGGTAGATGATGATAAACTTTTCAGGCAGATAAACGCAACTTTGAAAAAGACTTTTGGACTTTGGGTTTACAAGCCGGAGGGGAAAGAAAATATTCGTTGTCTATGCCCGAAGTGCCTGAATGATTACATCCACAATCCGGACTATATTGTAAGGCGACTTGACCCATTTGCAAAGCGAAAAGACAGATGTGATAAGTGTGATGGGGATGGTTGGGATTATGTTGTTACCGACAGATATTCATCAAAGAAAGAAAAGAGGGGAAGCAATGACAGAAAATAAAATCATTATTCCTATCTGGAAGAAGTCCAATCTTACAGTAGAAGAAGCCGCAGCTTATTGTGGTATTGGCTCAAGAAAATTAAGAGAAATGTCCGACTCGGAGTTTTGCCCTTTTGTTCTTTGGAATGGAAGTAAGCGACTGATTAAAAGAAGAAAACTGGACGAATATCTTGATAATGCGTATTCGATATAGCTGATTTGTAAAATGTGCGATGGGTCGGTTCGCATAATAGGCTCATCGCCATTTTTTAATTATCATAAGGGCAGAAAAAAACAAGGAGGTGCTTCCGTAATGGCAGATACAGAAAAGATTATCCGAAAAAAATATGATGTGCCGATATGGCATAAGTCTAATTTGACGATTGATGAAGCAGTTGAATATTCTGGCATAGGCAGAGAAAGACTGAGAAAACTAACAAGCCAAGAAGAATGCCCATTTGTTCTTCATATAGGAAATCGTCGAATGATTAAGAGGAGGATTTTTGATGAATACATTGAAAAACTTACTTTCCTTGAATGATGATGAACGCTTACTTGCCGAAGTAAGAACATATCAGGAAAAACTCATAAGCAATGCTGAAGAACCGATATGGGAAAGAAAGTGGCTGACAATCGAAGAAGCCGCAGCATATTCCGGTATAGGAAGAACGAAGTTGCGTGAGTTGTCTAATCAAGCAGGTTGTCCCTTTGCAATATGGATAGGCAATAAAATCCATATTGTGAGGGAACGACTGGACAAATATATAGATAAGCAGTTTAGAATTTAGGAGGATACAATGGCGACAAAAAGAAAAGATAAATCAAGGGTTGTTCTGAAAACCGGAGAGGTTCAGAGAAAAGACGGTACTTATCAATTTAGCTGGCAGGACAGCCAGATGAAAAGAAGATTTGTTTACGCAAGAACTTTAGATGACCTGAGAGAAAAAGAAAAGCGTATTCAGAAAGATAAATGTGATGGTATTAAGACCGAAGCACGATACACAACCATTGATGAATTATTTGACCTTTGGGCAAATATGAAAAGAGGGCTGAAGAATAATACCTTTGAAAATTACAAATATATGTACAATACCTTTGTGCGACCAGTGATTGGAAGTAAAAGAATATCAACGCTGAAGAAATCGGATATTAAGAAATACTACAATTATCTTGTTGATGAAAGAAATTTGAAGCCTTCAACGATTGATAATATACATACGGTTCTTCATCAGGTTTTACAGATTGCTGTCGATGATGACTTTATCAGAAATAACCCGTCAGATAATGTGTTGAGAGAATTGAAAAAAGCACATTGTTTTCAGTCGGAAAAGCGTAGAGCGTTGACGAAACCGGAGCAGGAGCTATTTCTGAATTTCCTGAAAACCCACCCTGTATATGAACATTGGTATCCGGTCTTTGCAGTAATGATAGGAACTGGACTTCGTGTGGGGGAAGTAACTGGATTGAGATGGTGTGATATTGATATGGAAAGTGGAATGATTGATGTTAATCATACTCTTGTATATTATGACCACAGAACCGAGGGAAGTAAAAGTGGCTGTTATTTCAATGTAAATACAACGAAGACTCCGGCGAGTATGAGGCAGGTTCCAATGCTCGGTTTTGTGAAAGAAGCATTTGAACATGAGAAACAGAAGCAGGAAGATTTAGGACTTCATTGCGAGGTCACGATTGACGGATATACAGATTTTATTTTCATCAATCGTTTTGGTCAGGCACAGCACCAAGCCACACTCAACAAAGCAATCCGAAGAATTATCCGTGATTGCAATGATGAGCAGTTTTTGCGCAGTGATGAACCTGATGTGTTACTTCCTCATTTTAGCGGTCACTCGCTTAGACATACGTTTACAACAAGAATGTGTGAAGCCGGAGTAAATATAAAGGTCATTCAGGACGCACTCGGACATACGGATATTTCAACCACGCTGAATATCTACACCGATGTTACCAAAGAATTGAAAACATCAGAGTCCAAAGGACTTGATAATTATTTCAAGGCACAGTAACAATCGAATAGGCAGAGAGCATACAATCCGTTTCGGAAAGTATGCTCTCTTTATTTATATACATTTATAATGGAATTTGGTTTGCCGGTTGACTATCAGGCAGTAGATGAATATAATAAGTATCAGTGGAGAATTGCCGGGTTTCATAGTTCGACTTACATCATTTGATGCAGAAATCGGTGCAAGCGAGAAAAAATCGCATAATTAGCAGAATGAATGGGCAATTCCAATCGGGATTGCCCATTTTCAGAAAGAAAAAGATAAATCTGAATTTGGGAAGGTAAGTGAATGGGATACCACGATACAAGATACCATGGAGGAATATGATAATGTCAAAAGATGAGTATTTGATGACCGATACGCCCCTCAAAGCGTTGACGGTTTTTGCAATGCCAATGATTCTTGGAA
>ERZ773103.2886-NODE-2886-length-15033-cov-11.045734_pt1 | contig 15033 bp, 16 predicted proteins | sample MGYA00511118_ERZ773103 | MGnify/ENA primary metagenome ERZ773103 (study PRJEB29015, sample SAMEA2737821) | human gut metagenome | biome: human gut; feature: human-associated habitat; material: faeces | place: China | collected 2012 ... | reverse complement strand
CTTCTCAAAAAGTAACAAATAAATTTGCTGAGTGCCGCCAGAGCCAGAATAGAACCATTCTATCCAATCAAAAACAGGGATGGATTCTCCGAATACAAAAATTTCGAGAGGGAATTGATCTCTGGTTGTCGTACGCAAATCTATTGCTGAACGTATTATATCATATCGTAATGGAAATGAAAATTCGGGAATCTTGCTTACAAACCGGGACTTTCATTTACAAACCGGGAATCTCGGTTACAAAACAGGACTTTCATTTACAAATGGGGAGTCTTGGGTTACAAAGGGGATTCTCGGGTTACTATTTACCCCGTGTTTAGGTAATAACAAAAATAAATATGAAAATAGATATAAAAGTATGAGAACTCATAAATAATTATGAAAAAGATATTGCATAAAATTGAGGAACATGATATGCTGAGAGAAAGTATGTTCGATAAAACGGAGGCACATATGAAAATCAGTTATAAAAAGCTATGGAAACTTTTGATTGATAAGGAAATGATGAAAAAGGATTTAGCAGAGAAGGCTAATATCAGTTCGGCTTCCATTGCAAAGTTGGGGAGAAACGAAAACGTTAATACGGATATCTTGTTGAGAATATGTGAAGCTTTAGAGTGCGATGTGTCTGATATTATGGAAGTGGTAGAAGATACGGAATAGTTTGGAGTGTTTGTTATGGACAGGTTGACAAAAGAGCAACGCCATAAAAATATGAGCCACATAAAAAATAAGGACACAGGTATCGAGGTAAAGTTACGAAAAGCACTTTGGCAGAAAGGGTATCGGTATCGTAAAAATTATAGTTCATTGCCTGGGAAACCTGATATTGTACTGACAAATTATAAGATAGCCATATTTTGTGACAGTGAATTTTTCCATGGAAAGGACTGGGATGATTTAAAGAAACAGCTTGAGCGTGGAAAGAATGCTGATTTTTGGATAAAAAAGATAGCAAGAAACAGGGAAAGAGATGAAGAAATTAATAAGCAGTTAATGTTTATGGGATGGACTGTTATAAGATTTTGGGGCAAGGATATAAAAAAAGATGTGGATCAATGCGTGAAGGTCGTTGAAGAAACCATATTTGAAAATACAATAAATGAAGAAGATATACTTGATTAAAGGAGACGGACATGTACACATCAATAGATTTATTTGCAGGAATAGGTGGAATACGAAAGGGATTTGAAAATGCCTTTGGAGAAGATATTTCAACCGTATTTGTGAGTGAGTGGGATGAATATGCACAAAAAACATATCGTGCTAATTACGATGATGATTTTGAAATAGCTGGAGATATAACACAAATTGACGAAAAAGAAATACCGCACTTTGATATTTGTTTGGCAGGATTTCCCTGTCAGGCATTTTCAATGGCGGGTAAAAGAATGGGGTTTGATGATGATTATAAAGGAATGTGTCGAGGAACTCTGTTTCAGGATGTGGTTCGTATTTGCGAATATCATCAGCCAAAAGTAATTTTCTGTGAAAATGTGAAAGGTCTGACCATTCATGATAAGGGAAGAACTTTTAAAGTAATCAAGCGGGCTTTTGAACAGATCGGATATACGGTTTATGACAAAGTTTTAAACAGCAAAGATTTTGGTGTTCCTCAAAATAGGGAACGTATTTATATCGTTGCATTTCGTAATAACATAAACAGTACCGGTTTTAAATTTCCAGAAGGGGAAAATTCTGATACAAAGATAAAAGATATCATGGAAGAAAATACAGTAAGTGTAAAATACTATCTTTCCACTACTTATCTGGAAACGCTAAAACGTCATAAGGAAAGACATAAAGCAAAAGGAAATGGATTTGGTTATGAAATTCGCGATATTAATGGGCAGGCGGGGGCTATTGTCTGCGGAGGAATGGGAAGAGAAAGAAATCTGATAGTTGACAAAAGATTAAAAGATTTTACTCCCGTTACTCATATAAAAGGAGAAGTAAACAGAGAAGGAATAAGAAAACTAACCCCCAGAGAATGGGCTAGACTGCAAGGATTTCCGGATAACTTTAAATTAGAACTGGCAGATACTCATCTGTATAAGCAGTTTGGCAACAGTGTAACGGTCAATGTAATTGAGGCAATAGCAAAAGAGATAAGGAAGGTGCTTGAGAATGGCAAATAAGAACAACAGCAAAATGTCAGGAAACAAAGGTGAATGGTCTGAATTATATGCATTTATGAAATTGTTAAGTCAGGGGCGTGTTTATGCTGCGAATGAGAAGGTGGAAAAAATTGACGATGTCTTCTATCCGATTTTGAAAATTATGCGTGAAGAACAAAAAGGGCATACTATTGATTATGTAATCACTGATGAAAATGTTAATATTGAAGTGCAGTCAAAGACGATTATGACCGTATCAAGAAAAGAGCTGGATGACAATGCCAACAGATTGTTACAGGAAATAGCGAACCACAGTGGCAGTTTTGAATTGGAAGAAGTAGCGGAATTTGCTAACGGTATTAAGGTGACAAAGATAAAAGCACCTTCTTCTGATACAACAGACATCTCCATGCAAATTGAGGATATACATACAAATTATATTCGTAATGTCGGATTTTCCATTAAATCTGAAGTGGGAAATGCTCCAACATTACTTAATGCCGGGAAAACCACGAACTTTATTTATAAAGTTACCGGTATTACAACGCAGCAGGCACAGGAAATCAATGCGATAGATACGCCATCAAAAATTAAAGACAGAGTGAAAGCCATAAAAGAGTTTGGTGGTTCTATCAGTTATGCTAGTATGGAGCATCCTGGATTTAGGCGTAATTTGATTATGGTGGACAGTAGTATGCCGCAAATTATCGGTAATATGCTCTTGTATTACTATGAGGAAGATATTAAAGAATGTGATAAGCTGGTTGAACTTGCCGGAGAACGTGATCCGCTTGGATATGGGGATGCTATGATGTATGAATATAAATTTAAGAAATTCCTCTGTTCTTGTGCGTTGGGAATGAAGCCTGCAAAGAAATGGGATGGACTTGATGAAGCTAATGGAGGTTACATTATTGTGAAAGCTGATGGCGAGATATTGGCATATCACATTTATAACAGAAATTTCTTTGAGCAGTATCTTTTGGATAATACTATCTTGGAAAGGGCATCTACAAGCAGACATGAGTATATGAGCTTGTACGAAGAAGATGGAGAAATGTTTATTAAGTTTAATTTACAGGTAAGGTTTAAATGACAAATGTAATAGAAAAATATTAATTTAAGCAGTTAGAACGTGATTGGGAGGATTTCAATGAAATTCACAGAGGAACAATTAGAAAGATTTGCATCTCCGATTAGCCAATCGGAGTCGGATAAATGTAAAAATGCGATTCGAATGGTAAGTGATGCTCTGAAATTAGTGGGATATTCTGATAATGGGAAAGAAATAAGAACATTTGAAACAGATACATATTCATATGCACTGGATTTGAGTGCTGATTATGGTTCCAAGAAAATTGTTTTGTTAGTACAAGGTTCCTATGCAAATAAAACTAATATCCCTTCGCAAAGTGACGTTGATGTTGCTGTAATATTGGAGTCAACATTTATTCCTGAATATAGGACAACAGTAAGTGGGAAAGATTATGGTTTCTCTAGCGGAACATATACAGCAAAAGAATTAAAAGATGAAGTAGAGTATGCTTTGAATGTTAAGTTTGGATATGATGGAGTTGAACGTAGAGACAAATCGATTAAAGTATTTGGAAACACATATAGGGTTGATGCAGATGTTGTTCCAGCATACAGGTTTAGAGATTATACGAAAGATTATAGATTTGATGAAAATAATTATGTCGGGGGAATTGAAATAAGACCAGACAGTGGTGGAAGAATAATTAATTATCCTGAACAGCATATAAAAATGGGCATTGCAAAGAATAGAGTCACTGACTATAAGTTTAAAAAGTGTGTGCGTATTATTAAAAATATGCGGGAAAAAATGAAAGAAAATGGCATTTACGTTTCTGAAAAAATATCATCATTTGGGCTGGAATCATTATTGTGGAATGTTGAAGTTGGTACTTATAAGAAATACAGTTGCTTAAGATTTGTGTTCGATGAAGTGGTTAAGTTTTTGTATAATGATACTTCTGATTTTGGAGAATATTTAGAGGCAAATGGGATAAAGTCGCTTTTTTCTGATCAGAACACTAAATCGGCATATGTTCAGTTCGTGAGAGAACTAAAGAACTTTTACGAATATGATATTTAGAGGCAAAGATTATGAAAGAAAGCGAAATGAAATATCTGAAGAAATCACTATGGGTGGTAATTTTTCTGTTCGCAGTCAGATGTACGATTAAGTTCCCGGAAACCCCATACGAATGTTTTGGATTTGCGGGTGAAGCAATTTCGATTGCATTAGTTATTATGACAGTGTATGAAAAAGTATTGTGGAAATGGAATCCTTTAGAAAAAACACCAAAAATATTTGGCGAGTATTCAGCTGTATTGGAATATGAATTTGATGGCAAGATACAAAAAAAGAAGATAAAGATAATTGTAGAACAGTCTCTTCTTAGTACAACGATAAAAATAGTTACAAATGAAATTACGAGCAATTCTATAACCAGTAATTTTGTGAATGAGAAGGGAGAGTATGTATTGTATTATACATATATTACGAACCCCAAAAGCAGATATAGCACAGAAAATCCTATTCAATATGGAACTTGCAGAATGACAATACAAAGTGATGGATTATTGTCAGGAAATTATTGGACAACTCGGAAAACCAGGGGGGATATCACTTTTAAGAAAAAGTTAAAGTAATTATATTGAAAAATAGTACTATTAACGTGAAAAATCAAATCATTACAATTAAATTTTTTTTATAAAATAAAGGAGAAAATATATGGGAGAATATGAGAAATTTAAGAAAATATATGATGAGATAGATGAATTGATGAATCAAAATGTAAGCTCATCGTCACCAAAGTTCCAAGCATGGCATGTAAAAGCAGAGAGGTTTTTGATAAAGAAATACGGAGAAAAAAGTTATGAAGTGCAGAATTTCAAGTCATTTCCATTTTCATTAATGTGCTATACATTTGATACATCCGAAAATGAATTTATAAAGGCATGTAAGGATGATTTGTGTGCGGTTAAGGCAATTTTTGAACAGTATTTAGATGATATGAAAGAAAATGAATTTTTAGATCAAGAAGAAATGCTAAAGAATGATTATTCAAAAGTATTTATAGTACACGGACATGATGGAGAATTAAAAGAGGCTGTCGCAAGGGTTATAGAGAGGCAGGGAATAAAGCCTGTTATATTAAGTGAGCAGGCTAATCGGGGAGCAACTATTATTGAAAAAATTGAAACATATAGTGATGTTAAAGGAGCAATATGCTTATTTACATCAGATGATTTTGGCAAGGGTAAAAACGAATTAGCAGATAGTCCAAGAGCCAGACAAAATGTTGTTTTTGAGGCTGGATATTTTGCAGGAAAACTAGGGAGGCAAAATGTGGTTTTGATTTCGGATGAAAATATAGAACTCCCTTCGGATTTGCAAGGAGTGGTATATTCCAACAAAAGTGAGTGGAAGTTTCAAGTTCTTAAAGAATTAAAAGCGATAGGTTATAACATAGATTACAATAAAATAGATGGATAGAATTGCAAAAATTGTAATACAACAAAACAATTTGTAATATCAGTGAGTGGTAAAATTACTTTTGACACTCACATCATAGTTATGAGTATATTTAACATTTTAATTGGAGGAATGAATATGAAGATTATTTCAGTGTTTAATAATAAAGGGGGGGTTGGAAAATCCACATTGTCGTTTCATTTAGGTAAAGCCCTGGGCTTAATGGGGAAAAGAGTGCTGTTTGTAGATTTGGATCCTCAGTGTAATTTAACTATAAGTGCAATACGAGAAGGAGAATTAGAAAAAATTTGGCAAGAGGAAGATGCATATATTGATGATTTTGAAGATGCTAGGCGAAAAAATCCAGAGGATTTTTCGAGGATAATAAGCGAAACAAGGTCAGTACATTTTCTCTTAAAACCAGCAGAAGATGGTGTAAATGACATTGAAAGTTTGCCACCAGCAAAATGTGTTGGAGATAATGTATATATGATTCCCGGACGACTTTCTATACATCAATTTGAAAATAGAATATCCGAAAGATGGAGTGGTTTATATCAAAGTGATAATTTAAGTATTAGGACTATAACATATATTAGAAGATTGTGTGAAAGATATGCAGATATGCTGAATGTTGATTTTGTTTTAGTGGATACATCGCCCAGTCTGGGCATATTAAATAAAACAATCATTTCAACAGTTGATGGATTTATAATACCAGCTCAACCAGATATGTTTAGCTTGTATGGAATAAGGAATATAGGCAATTCTCTTGAATTGTGGGGAAAAGAGCTAAATGTAATATACCGATTGATTTCAGAGGAAAAAAGAGAAAAATTTCCGAAGAAGTTTGTACAATTTTTGGGATATACACTTTATAATGCTAAAAAATATGATGGAGATAACGAATATCAATTGGCCGATGCACATTATAGTTATGCTAAGAGAATACCACAAATAATTAATCAATATATAAAAGAAGATAATAAGGTTCAAATTGATGATATTAATATGCCAATCGCAGGAAGAGCAATTATGCATACACATAATACATATCCATCGGTTGCGCAAGCATTAAAATGTGCTATTTGGGAGGTACCAGATGTATTTACAAGATTACAACAAACAGAACCGGAATATCTAAAGGAACAAATGATAGATGTAAACAGAGGAAGTTTTGGGCGTTATAGGGAGATAAAGGATAAATATATTGAATTTGCAACGGCATTTATCGAGCGTACGGAGGCATTGTAACTGGTATGAATTCAAATGAAAAAAATATTAATGATATAGTGGATTTCTATAAAAATGATAAGTTACTTAAATACGAACTCGAAGGATTTAAACAACAAGTTCAAAATTTCTTTTTGGAGTGGCCGGGGTTTGTTATAAACGATAAGTCGGTGATTCATTCAATAAAATCACGAATTAAAGATGCAGAGCATTTGAGAGATAAATTACAAAGGAAAATACAAAGTGGAAGAAAAATAACTATTTCTAATTTCCGAAATGAAGTAACAGATCTGATTGGAGTAAGAATTTTATATTTGTATCAGGATCAATTTGAGATAATACATAATGAGATAATGAGACAAATAAATGAGAGAAAAGAATGGAAATTGATGGAAGAGCCCAAAGCATATACATGGGATCCTGAAGCTGCTAAGACATATGACGACCTTGGCATTAGACACGAAATCAAAGAAACGTTTTACACAAGTGTTCATTATGTCATTAGACCGTATAACAATAATAGTCAACCGATTTGCTGTGAGATACAAGTAAGGACATTATTTGAAGAAATATGGGGAGAAATTGATCATACTATTAATTATCCACATGCGACAGATAGTATTGCATGTAAAGAACAGTTGAAAGTTCTTGCAAAATTAATTTCATCTGGTACACGATTAAGTGATTCTATTTTTAGAAGTTATAATGAATACAATGAGATTAATAAGAAACATTAGAGTGTAATTTACGTGGCAACACTTTGGCAACAGAGAATTAGTAAGCCAAAATAAAATATGTAAATGAAGTAATATATCGGCAGAATTTGAATAAAACTTAAGCAAAACAGTTTAATGTATAAGGACAACTTGCCGAGTTTGAATAACGGACTAAAATGCCGAAAGTCTGTATTTATGCGGGCTTCCGGCATTTGTTTTATCAAATGGTTCTAATCTGGTTCTATTTAAGAACGCAGTAATGATAGGAAAATAGAAAGATAGGAATAGGGAGGAGCCCCTCATGCAATATGCCAGAAAGTTAAGAAAAGGTGACAAGGTAGCGATTGTCAGTTTGTCGAGCGGAATGTTAGGCGAAGAATTTTGCAGTCATAATAGAGAAATAGGTGTAAAGAGATTAAAAGAATATGGATTAGAGCCAGTATTTATGCCGAATGCATTAAAAGGTATTGAGTATTTAAAGGAGCATCTGGGAGCCAGAGCGAAAGATTTAAAAGATGCTTTTTTAGACGACTCTATTGCAGGGATTATTTGTGCAATCGGTGGCGATGATACATACAGAACTTTGCCGTATTTGATGGAAGATGAAGACTTCATAAAAGCAGTACAAAAAAATCCAAAATTATTTACCGGATTTTCGGATACTACGATAAATCATCTGATGTTTTATAAACTGGGATTGTCTACGTATTATGGATCGAATTTCATATGTGACTTAGCAGAGATTTCCAATGAAATGCTGCCGTATAGCAGGAAGGCATTTGAAAGTTATATAGAAGGAAATGAATATCGTGAGATTACATCAAGTGAAATATGGTATCAGGAGAGAACTGATTTTTCAAGAAAGGCAGTTGGGACAGAGAGAATCGCACATGAAGAAGAGCATGGATTTGAACTATTACAAGGAAAAGACTACTTTGAGGGCAGATTGTTAGGTGGATGTTTAGAGAGTTTCTATGATATTTTGACAACAACGAGATATGAAGACGAAAAAGCTGTATGCGAAAAATATGGATTATTTCCTGATATAGCGGAATGGAAAGAGAAAATTCTTTTTATAGAAACCTGTGAAGAAAAGCCGGTGCCAGAGCAGTTTGAAAAAGAGATTGTGCTCCTTAAAGAGAGAGGTATCTTTGACGTTGTCAGTGGAGTTTTGGTGGGAAAACCGCAGGATGAAGCATACTATGATGAATATAAAACTATTCTTGTGAAGGTAGTAAATAAGCCAGATTTACCGATTGTTTATAATGTGAATTTTGGACATGCTGCTCCAAGATGTGTTTTGCAGTATGGTGCTATGGCGAGAGTGGATATGAAGAAGAAAAAGCTTTTAATAAATGGACAGAGTGAGTTTATAGCAGAATAGGAGGGCAAAAATGATAACAGATGCATTTGACAATTCAGAGGTTTTATTTGGAACAAAAGATTTTTATGGAGAACAAAAACATTTATGCGATAAGTGTATGATCATATTTTCAGAACAGATATTTGAATACATGCTTGATACATATGAGCATCAGGAAGTTGGTGTGATAAGATGTTGCAATGGGATTACACCAGTGTATGTTTTTGACATAGAGGGAATGAAAATAGCCGGATATTTAAGTCATATCGGTTCTGCGCTGGCAGGTGGAGATGTAATAGATGTGAACTGGCTTACTGGTGCTGTGAAGTTCATTATGTTCGGCTCGGCAGGATCATTAGACAGTGGGCAGACAACAGGTAAATTTGTGATACCGACACACAGTTATCGGGAAGAGGGATTAAGTTATCACTATGCACCTCCGGCAGATTACATAGAGGTGAAAAATGCAAAAACAGTCAAAGCGATATTTGATGAATTAAAACTTCCAAATGTTTTAGGAAAAGTCTGGACAACGGATGCAATATATCGAGAAACAAAAGCCAAATTTGATGCGAGAAAAAAAGAGGGCTGCATTGCTGTGGAGATGGAACTTGCCGGAGTTCAGGCAGTCTGCGACTTTTACGGATGGGAGTTATATAATTTTCTTGTTACCGGGGATGTATTAGATCAGGAAGTTTATGATGTTTCCGGGCTTGCGGATGCCAATCATAATATGGATAAACTATATGTTGCAATCGAGATTGTGAAAAGAATTTGAAATAGGGAAGGAGCATAAACGAATGATAAAGAAGATCACACGTGATCCAATGTTTCTTGCACAGAAATCAGTGGATGCGACCGAAGCAGACAAGCAGGTGATCTCGGATCTGCTGGATACTTTAAGAGCAAATTTAGATCACTGCGTCGGGATGGCGGCGAACATGATCGGAGTGAGCAAAAATATTATTGTAGTGGCAGCAGGACCATTTCAGTTTGCAATGATCAATCCGGTGATCACAAAGAAAACCGGGGCTTTTCAGACGGAGGAAGGCTGCCTTTCGCTGGATGGAGTAAGACCATGCACAAGATACAAAGAAATTGAAGTAGACTATCTGGACATAAATTTTAAGAAGCAGCATGGTAAATACATGGGCTGGACTGCCCAGATTATCCAGCATGAGATAGATCACTGCAATGGGATCGTTATATAATTTTGAAAGAAATCAATCTGAGGAGGAAAATCATATGTTATTGATCTGCTATCCAAAGTGTACCACATGCCAGAAAGCAAAGAAATGGTTAGAAAGTCAGGGCATCGCATACACAGAGCGTAATATCGCAGAAGAAAATCCAACTTATGCGGAATTAAAAAAATGGTATAAAAAAAGTGGACTGCCATTAAAAAGATTTTTTAATACGAGTGGACTTTTATACAAAAGCATGCAGTTGAAGGATAAATTGCCGGAAATGAGCGAGGAGGAGCAGTTAAAACTTCTTGCAACAGACGGTATGCTTGTGAAGCGTCCACTGGTTGTGGATGGAGATACTGTGCTGACCGGTTTTAGGGAAGTGGAGTGGACCGAAAAACTGCTCTCATAAAAGAAAATTTTGATGGAAGGAATGAGTATGACGACGAATCATCTGATTTTAGATTTTTCACATGTCTATTGTGACGAGAAGATACCAAAGAATGATAGAGTTCACTGGCTGGACTGTTCTGATATTGCGGAATGTGATTTATATTGTTCTAAACGTGCAGAAGAAGAGATCAGAGCGCGGATTGAACCGTATGGAATCCGCGGAATTCATTTTCTGGATTCTGGAAATTATCACTATGTGACAGGAATTATGACGGAACAAATCAAACAGGGGTTCTCACTGATTCTGTTTGATCATCACACAGATATGCAAAAACCGATGATTGAGCATATGACAAGCTGTGGCGATTGGGCAGGAAAAGTATTAAAAACAAATCCATGGTTACAGCAGTTGATTTTGATTGGACCGCAGGAGCGTGATATCCAGCAGATATACAGTGAAAAAGAAGGTCTGGTGACCAACACAGAACTGCGGGAAAAACTAGTTACTTTTTCGGCAGAAGAGATTCAAAGTGGAGAAGCTGGAAATAAAATTTCGAAAATAAAAAAGAACTTTCCGGTTTACATTTCCATAGACAAGGATATTTTAGATGAAGAATATTCAGAGACAAATTGGAGTCAGGGAAAAATGTCATTGCCTGTGCTGGAACGATTGCTGATGCCATTTTTAAAGAGTGGAAATATTTTAGGCATTGATATTTGCGGGGAATGTCAACAGGGAATGCCATTGCCGCAGTATTTGGAAGCAGAGGAGATTAATGGAGAAACAAATAAAGAATTGTTTGATTTTCTGATGCATTACTCGCACATGTAAAGTGTGAATGAGCAGTATATTTTGTAAAAGTTCTTGACAACTTCTGATTTTTGCGTAAGCTAAAGGATAGAAAAAAGAAAGGCACGCATGTGATGGGTGAATGGAATGATTAACAGATAATTTGATTCAGAAGAAGGAAAGTGAAAGCTTTCTGTGTAAACAAGATAGACAGTTAGGAAACCCGGGGAAAGGGTTTGTTTGTGTGTTTCTGAATTAGGTTATTTGAAAATCTCATTTGCTGACATCGGTGTGGAAGATAGATATTACAATGTAGCATGTAATGCGGGACATCATGGATTTATGGATGAAGATGGTATTATGTAAACTAAAAGCAGATGCCGTGATATCCATCCAGAGTGATCGTAACTGCCAGAATAAGAGATTTCAAAAAGTCTGTTTCAGGAAACTGGAACAGACTTTTTTTCCCCTGCGGAAAACAAGGGAGAACAAATCCTCTGCTCACCAGAGGGTTCGCATTTTCCTTCGGAAAACGAGGAGGATTTATGTTACAGATTAAAAATTTAAGCATTACTCATAAAAAGGACCTGCGTGTTATTTTAAATGATTTTTCATGTGTGTTAAATGACGGCGATAAGGCGGTCATTATCGGGGAAGAGGGAAATGGAAAGTCAACGCTTTTAAAATGGATTTACGATGAAAAGCTGGTGGACGATTACTGCGAGACAGAAGGTGAACTGATCCAAACGAAGGAGCGTATCGCTTATCTGCCACAGGAACTGCCGAAAGAAAAACGGACATTAACAGTCTGTGAGTTTTTTATGGAAGAGGAGAGCTTTTTGGAGCAGACACCAAAAACGCTGGGGCAGATGGCGGCAAAATTTCATGTCCCGGCAGATTTCTTTTACCGGGAGCAGCCCATGGAAACACTGTCGGGTGGAGAGAAAGTCAAGGCGCAGATGATGAAACTGCTTTTGACGGATCCGACAGTCCTTTTGCTGGATGAACCGTCCAATGACATTGATGTGGAGACGCTGGAATGGTTAGAGCAGCTCATCCAAAACTGGAAACATATTGTGCTGTTTATTTCGCATGACGAGACGTTGATTGAAAATACAGCGAATATGATCATTTACATCGAGCAGATCCGCAGAAAAACTGTGAGCAGATATACGATCGCAAAAATGTCCTACGAACAGTACCGAAAAGAGCGGCTGCGCAATTTCGAAAATCAGGAGCGGCAGGCAGAGAGTGAAAGACGTGAAAAGAAGATACGCGAGGAAAAGTTAAAGCGTATTTATCAGAGTGTGGACTATGCACAGGAGACGATCTCAAGGCAGAACCCGGCAGGCGGGAGACTGTTAAAAAAGAAAATGCACGCAGTAAAATCCATGGAGCGGCGTTTTGAAAAAGAAAATGAGAACATGACCGAGATGCCGGAGCAGGAGGGCGCGATCTTCTTTAAGCTTGGAAATAAGGAGGCGGCAATTCCGGCAGGAAAAACAGTGATCGAGTACGAGTTGCCAGAACTGTGGACGCCGGATGGGGAGCGCATTCTGGCTGAAAATATTTTTCTCCGCATACGCGGTTCTGAAAAGATTTGCATCACCGGGAAAAATGGAGTCGGTAAGACGACTCTGCTTCATAAAATAGCGGAGGAGCTGTTGAACAGAAATGACATTCACGCGGAGTATATGCCGCAGAATTACGAGGAACTGTTGCAGTTACATGTGACGCCTGTGGAATATTTAGATCAGACCGGGAAAAAAGAGAAGCGGACAAAAATCAGGACATTTCTGGGCGCGTTAAAATATACGGCAGATGAGATGGATCATCCCATCGCAGAGTTATCCGGTGGACAGAAAGCAAAAATTTTTCTTCTGAAAATGAGCATGTCCGGGGCGAATGTACTGATTTTGGATGAGCCGACGAGAAATTTTTCGCCGTTGTCCGGCCCAGTCATCCGTGAAATGCTAAAGGAATTTCCGGGGGCAGTCATCAGTATCTCGCATGACAGGAAGTATATTGATGAGGTATGCGATAAAGTATACTGTCTGACGGAAACAGGGTTACAGTTGCAGGAAAAATAGAAATCATAGACTTTTGACAAAACTTTAACACTTTAAACGAAAAAAGTGCTTGCCAATCCGCAAAAAAACGTATATCATGTTTGATAAATACAGAAAGCGAAACAAGGAGAGGATTAGCATGGAAAAACGTATTTCAGGTCACACAGGTTTACTGGCATTGATCGGATCACCGGTCGGACATTCAGGTTCACCTGCAATGTATAACTACAGTTTTGAGAAACTTGGTCTTGATTATGCATACGTGGCGTTTGATATAAAAGAGGACAAAGTGAAAGATGCGATCGCAGCGATGAAAACATTTAATATGCGCGGTTGCAATGTTACGATGCCGGACAAGGTAGAGGCAGCCAAGTATATGGATGAACTTTCACCGGCGGCACAGATCATCGGTGCAGTCAATACGATTGTCAATGACAATGGAAAACTGACCGGACATATTACAGATGGCGAGGGATTTGTACATAATTTAAGAGATCATGGAATCGAGATCAAAGGTAAGAAAATTACGGTAGCAGGAGGCGGTGGAGCAGCGACTGCAATTCAGGTACAGTGTGCATTAGACGGAGCACGTGAGATTTCGATTTTCAATATCAAAGATGCATTTTTCGAGCGCACTTTACAGACCGCAGAAAAGATTCGGAAAGCAGTACCGGAGTGTGTGGTCAATGTATATGATATTGCGGATACAGCAAAAATGACGGAAGAGATTCAGGACAGTGATATTTTTGCAAATGCTACAATTGTAGGAATGAAGCCGATGGATGACCAGAGTGTTGTGAAAGATCTGTCTGCATTCCGCCCGGGACTTGTAGTTGCAGATGCAGTTTACAATCCGGAGGAGACAAAGCTTTTGCGGGAGGCAAAGGAAGCAGGATGCACCTGTATCGGTGGAAAAGGCATGTTGTTATGGCAGGGTGTTGCAGCATTTAAACTGTACACAGGTCAGGATATGCCGGTGGAAGATGTGAAGAAATTGTTCTTCAGTTAATATAGAAATGGATTTATTGAAAAATGAGCCGGCAAAAGTGAAATACTTTTGCCGGTTCATTTTTTCGATTCAGGCAACATAATCAATATTATTTCCGGTGAAACGCAGAGCGTCCTGAGATTTCCGCTCCTGCTGATAGGGATTGGATTCATTCGGATATTTGATCATTGTGTTTGTCGTGCCGCCAGATACATAGGTGCGTCCACATTCCGGGCAGACCGAAGTATGAATGGACACGGAGGCGGAAATGACTTTTCCGTTGTTCTGTGAAGCTTTGGTATAGGCATTGGATACATGCTCCCCCTCATGGGCGCGCACTGCATTTCCGGCTGCCCCCGGAGCAATGTGTGCGGCTGATTTGTAGGAAACATTTTCATCGGATCCATCTGCATATTTCCGATTTTTGCAGGTCTGGCATTCTTCCGGGGAGCTTGGACGGTTTGTGGAATCCGTTTTATTTGGATCATCGGAATTTTTGATATTATAATGATTATAATAATCGGAATCTGCATAAGTGTTTATGCTTGCATTCGTGGATATATTCATGAGGATGTCTCCTTTTTGCAAGTGATTGGTGTTTCGTATCTTTTCTTTATCATAACACAGCCTGCAAATAAAAAGTCAAGGCTAAAATGAAAGAACTTTGAAAATTTT
>ERZ773103.2885-NODE-2885-length-15034-cov-4.061419_pt1 | contig 15034 bp, 14 predicted proteins | sample MGYA00511118_ERZ773103 | MGnify/ENA primary metagenome ERZ773103 (study PRJEB29015, sample SAMEA2737821) | human gut metagenome | biome: human gut; feature: human-associated habitat; material: faeces | place: China | collected 2012 ... | reverse complement strand
TGCGCTGACCACGGTAACGCAGAGCAGCTTGTAAACTATGAGACAGGTGAGCCATGGACAGCTCATACAACCAATCCGGTTCCGTTTATCCTTGTAAACGCAGATCCGAAATACACACTTCGCGAGAACGGATGCCTTGCAGACATCGTTCCGACTCTGATCCAGCTTATGGGAATGGAGCAGCCGAAGGAAATGACAGGAGAATCTCTTCTTGTTGAGAAATAAATAAGTATTTTTTATGAAAAGCCTTGCGGGTCGTTTCAGATCCGCAGGGCTTTTTTTGCAGTTGTTTATATTTGTTGGACATATGAAAAAAATTTTAAAAACCATCTTGTAAAATAATCCCATTTCAACTATAATCCCTCTGATACATAAATGTTGGTAAGTTTTGAGTATTTTTATCAGGGGGAGAAGACATTAAATGAAAATAGACATGACACAGGGAAAGCCGATGAAAGTGCTGCTGGGATTTACTATTCCGGTGTTCATAGGTAATGTGTTCCAGCAGTTCTACAACATGGTAGATGCTGTAGTAGTAGGAAAGTTTGTGGGAACAAAAGCACTGGCAGCGGTTGGTTCCACAGGAACGATCATTTTTCTGATCATCGGATTTCTGCTTGGGCTGACAGCAGGTTTTACTGTACTGACAGCACAGAAATACGGTGCAGGAAAGATGGACGAAATGCGTCAGACAGTAGGAAATGCACTGATCCTGACAGCGGTGATCTCCGCTGTGATGACAGCTGTCAGCATGACAGGGATGCATGCACTTCTGAAATTTATGCATACGCCGGATGATATTTTCAAGGATGCATATGCCTATGTTATGATCATCTGCGGAGGGATTTTTGCCCAGGCCTTATATAATATCCTGGCCAGCATCTTGCGTGCACTGGGAAACAGTAAGGTACCGCTGTATTTCCTGATTCTGTCAGCGATGCTGAACATTGTACTGGATCTGGTGTTTATCATAGTATTTAAACTGGGAGCACCTGGGGCAGCGTGGGCTACCATTATTTCGCAGGGAGTATCCGGAGTTCTCTGTCTGGTATATATATGGAAATATGTGCCGGAGCTGCGAATGAAAAAAGAAGACTGGTATTTCCGCAGAAATCTTGCAGGAAAACAGATTGGTGTGGGAATCCCAATGGGACTTCAGTATTCTATCACAGCAATCGGAACCATGATGGTACAGTCTGCCTTAAATATGCTTGGTTCTTACGCTGTGGCAGCGTTTACGGCAGGAAGTAAGATCGAGCAGATTTTCACCCAGGCATTCGTGGCACAGGGAACAGCAAGTGCAACCTATAATGCACAGAATATCGGAGCAGGTAAGCTGGAACGGGTGAGGCAGGGATTCCGTGCGTCCCATCTCATTGGCTGTGTGTACAGTGTGGTAGTCGGAATGTTCCTGTTTTTTGCGGGGAAATATTTCGCATATCTGTTTATTTCGGATAATATCGCAGAAGTACTTCCTATGGTTGATACTTATGTGAAATGTGTTGCACTGTTCTTTATTCCGCTTTATTTTGTCAATGTACTGAGAAACGGAATCCAGGGAATGGGTTATGGTCTGCTGCCGATGATGGCCGGTGTTGCAGAACTTGCCGGAAGAGGAATCACAGCCACGATCGCAGCAGGAAAAAGCAGCTATATCGGAACCTGCCTTGCCAGTCCTGTAGCATGGATTTTTGCCTCAGTACTTCTCTGGGTGATGTATTTTTATGTTATGAAGGATATGTCCCGGAAATTATATGGTATAAATAAGTTGTAAAAAAACAATGAAATGAGATGCAAATTTCAGAAAGTATGTTATAATGAAAAAGCTGGTAATAAAACCAGAAAATATCAATGGAGAAGTGTCCGGCTTTTGGGACACATAAACATAGAGGTGGAATATAAATATGAATAACGAGGAGAGGAAGGATATCGAAGATAAGATCAACGGTGCCATGGCACAGATCGTCAGCGATACAGTCGGGGAAGCTCAGGCTGAGAGTGGCAGAAGCGGTGGACAGAGATCAGCAAGGCCATCGAAGTCAGCCAGACCGCGTAAGATATCATACGTGCCCATCGATGAATCTGAATTTGACCCCATCGTTCTCCCGGAAAAGAAGAAGCATAAAGGACTTAAGGTAACGGGACTGATCGCTGCCATGGTTCTTGTAGCAGCCGGCTGTGCTTATGCCGGGGTGTCTTATTATTACACCAATCACTTTTTTGAAGGGACAACAATCAACGGAATCGACAGTTCGAATAAAACAGCTTACGAGGTTGAGCAGGAAATCGCCGCTAAGATGGCAGGCTATTCTATTGAGATAAAAGCGAGAGATCAGGATGCGCAGGCCATTGACGGATCCGATATTGATTACAAGTATGTATCAAGCGGTGAGATCCTGAAGCTTTTAAAAACCCAGAAACCATACACATGGGTGAAAGGCTTTTTCGAAAAAACAACTTATACAGCCCAGGAACAGACATCGTATGATAAGACGAAGCTGGAAACACAGGTGAAGGCACTGAATTGTGCACAGAAAGAGAACCAGGTAGCACCGGAGAACGCTTATGTAAGCTTCAATGATTCGGAGTTTACCATTGTTCCGGAGACAGAGGGAAGCGAACTTAAGGTAAAGGAAGCCTACCAGATGATCAGCGAGGCCATCAGCAATGATGAAAATGAGGTAGATCTTGCAAGTAATCCGGATGCCTATGTTACAGCGGATATCACCAGTAACAGTGCAGATCTTCAGGCTACTGTGGACGCTTATAACAATTTTGCGAAAGCAAGTATTACCTATATATTTGGTGATGAGACAGTAACGCTGGACGGAACCACCATCAAGGACTGGCTGCAGTTTGATGAAAAGGGTCAGCTGATTCAGGATGATGCGTCGTTTAAACAGCATATTGTGGATTATGTCGCTCAGCTTGCGGCAAGCCATGATACAGTTGGAACTGAGAGACAGTTCCAGACAACAAGCGGAAGAACCGTATCGGTATCCGGTTCTGCATATGGCTGGAAGATCGATCAGGATGGTGAGGCTGCACAGCTTACCCAGGAGATCCAGTCCGGTACCCAGACAACAAGAGAGCCTGTATATTCTATGCGAGCCAATGCTTACGGAGTCAATGATTTCGGTAACACTTATATAGAAGTGGATCTTACAGAACAGTATATGTGGTATTATCAGGACGGAAATGTGATCTTTGAGTCCGACATTGTATCCGGACTTGCAAGTGATCCTAAGAGAAAAACTCCTCCTGGAATCTTCACACTGTATTATAAGAAGAGTCCGGATGTGCTCCGCGGTACCAAGAAAGCAGACGGAACTTATTCCTATGAGCAGCCGGTAACATACTGGATGCCGTTTAATGGAGGAATCGGATTCCATGATGCAGACTGGCAGCCGTATTTTGGTGGAGACAGATATCTTACAGGCGGTTCACACGGATGTATCAATATGCCTCCGGACAAGGCCGGAGAGCTTTATAACATCATTCAGTATGATGTTCCGATCATCTGTTTTTATTAATGATCAGTAGCAAGAAGAAATCAGACAGGAGCCAGCCGGTGATCCGATGCGGGGCTCCTGTTATTTATCAGGAGGAAAATAATCATGATGGATGAAACATTCAGCTACATACTTGCCATTGCAGCACTTGTTATCGGAGTAATGCTTCTTACAGGACATGGTGCTGTGTTTATGAAAGGCGGCAACACCCAGGCCAGAAGCAGGAAATACGATGAGAAAAAGATGGAAAAAGTTTCCGGAATCTGTATGCTCCTTATCGGAATCGCAACAGGAATCGATGCATTCACAACATCTGTGACAGCGAAGATCGTTTATGTTGTTGTGCTGTTTGTGATACTGGCAGTGTTCGTGTTTTTGCTTAAGACGAAATGCCATAAATAATATCTGATGTATAAAGAAAAAACGCTCTGTCTATATTTCGATGCTGTTATATGTTGATCATATATCAGAGGAAATATAGAGGAGCGTTTTTTTATATCATAGGAAACATGTTTAACTGAATCAACTGCGAAACAATTATCCGGTGTAAAACTGCGTAACGAATGCGGATGCCTTTATCCGCCTGACTAAAAGTTTACTGTAATTTAGTCCGGCTGGTGTGCCGGAAAGTCAGCGTAAACACAATACCCTTCACAATAGAAGTAAGGGAAAGTGCCCACCAGATACCGTCAAGTCCCATTCCTGCGTGGCTGAGGAACATAGCCAGCGGAATTCTTGATCCTGTGAGTATGATACTGATAACACTGCAAAGTTTGGTCATTCCAAGTCCTGAGAGTGCGCCGATGGTCATCAGCTCAATAGCCATAAATGCTTCGCTGAAACCAATGATAACCAGGTAGTTCACCGCAATCGACAGGGATTCATTATCATGGAAAAACAGCCCTGCAATAGGCTTCGGAAGGAGCACAAACGAAGCGGTTATGATCAGTCCCCATATAGCGAGAATACCAAAGGAAATGTTGTAGCCATGGCGGATACGATCGTGTTTCTTTGCACCGTAATTCTGTGCAGTAAAAGCATTCAGGGCAGAGGCAAAGCCATCCGCAGTGTTCCAGGATACAGACTCAATCTGTCCGCCCACACGCTGGGTTGCAATGGCAGCTGCGCCGAATGCAGAAACCATTCTTGTGAGGATCATGGAGATCATGCAGTAGATCATGCTCTGAATGGCTGTTGGAAAACCAATGCGGAAGATGTTTTTATAAAATTTTCCGGAATAACGTGAAAAAAGCTTCGCATTCCGGAGAATATTTGGTTCCAGCCTGGATGTAAAGATCTGGAATACAAGCACAGTGAAAACAAGAATCTGCGCAGTTACAGTTGCAACAGCAGCGCCTGCAGTTTCAAGTCTTGGGAAAGGTCCTGCACCAAGGATCAGGAGAGGATCCAGGATCATATTTCCCACAAGACCAAGAAAATTAGCTATAAGAGGAGCTCTGGAATCGCCCTGTGCTGTAAAAAGTCCGGTCAGTGTCAGGTTCAGGAAGGAAAAAATGATCAGACCGCAGGTGATCAGCATGTAAGCTCTGGCAGCTGTATAAGTTTCTGCGTCTGTCAGGTTGAAAAATCCGATCAGCGGATCAAGAAATATAAGACAGACAGCCGCAAAAAGAAGTCCGAATAAAATGGTGATCTGCAGTGCACTGGCCGCATAGGAACGGGCTTCTTCATAGTCTTTCCGTCCGCAGGCCTGGGCTGTATTAACCTGTCCGCCCATTCGCGGAAGGGCTACAAGGCCCTGGGAGAGCCAGACGTACATACCGCCAACACCCACACCTGCAACAGCTTTGGAACCAAGGAGGCCGATCCAGGCCATATCTGTGATGTTATAGGCAGTTCCCAGGAGGGAAGACGCCATGATCGGCAGGGCCAGCTCAGCCAGAGTCTTAAGGATCGGGCCTGAAGTAAGGTCAATTGATTTATTTTTTTTCATGGCTATCTGCAAACCTCCATAAGGTCAGCCGGAGCAGAGATCCGGTAGTCAGGATATTCCACTGCTCCGAAACCGTATTCTGCGAAAATAAAAGGAACTCTCGCCTTGCGGCAGGCGTTGAAATCTCCCAGTGTATCACCCACATATACAGGATCTTTTAAGTTAAAATCATCACGGATCTTCATGATATTGTCAGCCTTGGCCATTCCTGTATCACCAGGGCAGAGGTGGCCTTTAAAGTAATGGCCGAAACCGGTAGATTTCAGGAATACTTCAATATATCCTGCCTGACAGTTGCTGACAATAAAAAGAGGAAAACGATGCGAAAGTGTATCCAGCGTTTCCTCAAGCTGAGGATACAGTGGCGCGCATTTGCGAAGCAGGGCTTCGTGCTCATCCTGGCAGCAGCCATCAATGATACGAAGCTGCTCAGATTCCGGCAATTCCGGGAAAAGTGCTTTCGCAATATCCGGAAGCAACTGCCCGAAAAGTCCCATCAGACGTCTGGAACTTACGTCTGTATCCATGTGTTCCGTATTTGTAAGATAATTACTCCAGGCTTCAGCCACGATCTCTGTGGAATCCCAGAGTGTACCGTCAACGTCAAAAATGATGCTGTCCATTAAAAAAACCTCCCAATAAAAGTGTATACAAATATAATTTTATAGGAGAAAAGATGAAAAAGCAACTGCCTTTTTGGGGATTTTATGTTATAGTAGGAAATGCGAGGTAAACAATATGAAATATAAAAATACGGTCAGAGGTATTTTTAAGGACAGACCTAACCGCTTTATCGCCCATGTCAGGATCGGCGATAAGCTGGAGACTGTCCACGTTAAGAACACTGGCAGGTGCAGGGAACTTCTTGTTCCGGATGTGGAAGTCATCCTGGAAAAGAATGATAATCCAGCCAGAAAGACGAAATATGATCTGATCTGTGTAAATAAAGAAGGCCGCTGGATCAATATGGATTCCCAGGCACCAAATGCAGCAGCAGCGGAATGGATAGCAGCCGGGAATCTTTTCCGGGAAAAAGTTACTGTACAGAGGGAGAAGACTTACGGGAATTCCAGATTTGATCTTTATGTGGAATCGCTGGAACGGAAGGCTTTTATCGAGGTAAAAGGTGTCACCCTTGAGGAAAAAAATATTGTCCGTTTTCCGGACGCACCTACAATTCGCGGGGTCAAGCATCTGGAAGAACTGATTCGCGCAGGAAGAGATGGTTATGAAGCTTATCTTCTCCTGGTGATCCAGATGAAAGATGTGAAATATTTTGAACCAAACTGGGAGACACATCCGGAATTTGGGGAAACTCTGAGGAAAGCAGCTGCGGCAGGTGTTCATATCCTGGCTTATGACTGTGCCATTACAGAAGATTCCATGGAGATCTGTGATCCCGTGCCGGTGAATCTGGAAGATACATACAGCGCGAATCTATGCGATCAGCATAAATTGCGTGAATCGCAAAGCGTGCTGCCGGACACGGAGCGGACAGCAACTGAGACAGGAACAGAGAGGAATACACATGCTTGAAAATATTGCACAGCCCCTTCTGAAATGGTACGATAAGAACAAGAGAACCCTTCCATGGCGAGATAAAAACAATGCTTACTACACCTGGGTATCGGAGATCATGCTCCAGCAGACAAGAGTAGAAGCTGTGAAACCATATTTCCAGCGTTTTATCCGGGAACTGCCGGATGTGGCAAGTCTTGCAGCAGCACCAGAGGAACGCATCGTGAAACTATGGGAAGGGCTTGGTTATTACAGCAGAGTCCGCAACATGCAGAAAGCAGCTATCCAGGTGATGGAAAAATATAACGGAAAGATACCTGAAGATTTTGAAACACTTCTCTCGTTAAGAGGAATAGGGAGATATACGGCAGGAGCTATTTCTTCCATTGCATATGGACATAAAGTTCCGGCAGTGGACGGCAATGTTCTCCGTGTATATTCAAGGCTTACAGAGAGCCGGGAAGATATCATGAAGCAGTCCGTGCGGAAATCCGTGGAAGACCAGCTGAAAGAGATCATGCCGGGTGACAGACCGGGAGATTTTAACCAGGCTGTGATGGAGATCGGTGCGGTGGTCTGTGTGCCAAACGGAAAGGCGAAATGTGAGGTATGTCCTCTTGGTGAATTCTGTCTGGCAAGGAAACACGGAACTATGGAAGAACTTCCTGTAAAAGCTCCAAAGAAGGCCAGAAAAGTGGAAAACCGTACAGTTCTTGTAATACAGGATGGTACAGCAACTGCAATCCGGAGACGGCCGCCGGAAGGGCTTCTGGCAGGACTTTACGAGATTCCCAATATGGAAGGTCATCTGACACAGAAAGAAGCTCTCACACAGGTAAAGAATATCGGTCTGGAACCTCTCCGCATCGAACCATTGCCTGATGCAAAGCATATTTTTTCCCACATTGAGTGGAGAATGTGTGCTTACCGCATTGCAGTAGCGTCACTGGAAGAGGCCAGACATCAGGAATTTCTTTTTGTAGAAAAAAAAGAATCCGACAGAAAATATGCAATCCCATCTGCGTTTAGCGCATACACGAAATACATGAAGGAGGAAAACCCATGAAACTTTTGAGCGTAGCAATTCCATGCTATAATTCAGAGGCTTATATGTCAAAATGTATCAATTCTCTGCTGATCGGAGGAGAAGAAGTGGAGATCATCATCGTAGATGACGGATCCAGCGACCGTACCGCTGAGATCGCAGACGATTATGCAGCAAAATATCCGACCATCGTCAAGGCAATCCATCAGGAGAACGGAGGACACGGACAGGCGGTAAATACCGGAATCCGTAATGCCACAGGTCTCTATTTCAAGGTTGTTGACAGTGATGACTGGGTAAATCAGGATGCATATTATGAGATCCTTAAGACTCTTTATGAGCTGACACGTGGAGCGGAAACAGTAGATCTTCTGATCAGCAATTTTGTCTATGAGAAACAGGGAGCGACCCGCAAGAAAGTCATGCAGTACAGGCACTGTTTCCCGACGAATCAGATTTTTGGATGGGACGAAGTGCGCCATATGAAAAAAGGTCAGTACCTTCTGATGCACTCCATGATCTACAGAACGAAACTTCTCCACGACTGTGGAATGGAGCTTCCGAAGCATACATTTTATGTAGATAACCTGTTTGCTTTTGAACCTCTTCCGTATGTGAAGAATCTTTATTATCTGGATGTGAACTTCTACAGATATTTTATCGGAAGAGATGATCAGTCTGTCAATGAGAAGGTCATGATCAAGAGAATCGATCAGCAGATACGTGTAAACAAGCTGATGGTAGATGCATATCTGAAAGCCAGCGTAAGCAACCGCAGGCTTCGCATGTACATGTTCAGTTATCTGGATATTATTACAACAGTTTCTTCTATTATGTTGGTAAGAGCCGGCACACAGGAATGTCTGGACAAGAGACAGGAACTTCAGGATTACATTAAAAATCAGAATATGGGACTTTACCGAAAACTGAGGAGAAGTCTTTTTGGAAGAGTATCCAACCTTCCTGGAAGGGGCGGAAGAAAGATGTTCGTGGCAGCATATAAGATCTGCCAGAAGTTCTATGGATTTAACTAAATCGGGAATACAAAAAGATGACTCAGGTTCTGTCTGCTGCGGACAGGACCTGAAGTTATATTATCATAAAAATAGCTCCGGATCTGGAATCCATATCAGATAATGAAATTCCAGCTTCGGAGCTGTTTTTATCAGGGATGAATTATAAATTCTGTTCCAGATTCTGCTTCCTGTTCTTCTTATGGATCTGGCTCATGGCACGCTGCTCATCATATTCTTCTACTCTCTGCGGATAGAAGAGAAGGTGTCCGAACAGTGCCAGTGTTGTTCCAAGACATACATCAATTACAGAATGCTGTTTGATGAACATGGTTGAAAGAACAATGAGAGTGGACAGGATCAGAGATCCTATCTGGATCCACTTCTTATTCTTTAATGCCTGGCAGTGGCGGATGGCAAAATAAACTGCCAGTGAGTTGAACACATGGATGCTTGGCAGGATATTAGTCGGTGTATCGGAACGGTAGATACATGCGACAAGCTGCGTAAGTATGTTATTACGTGGGAATACAGCCGGACGGAGATACTGGATATTCGGGTAGACATAGGAGACTACAAGAAAAACAGTCATTCCCATCATCAGGTTAAAGATCAGCTGAAAATATTCCCTCTTATTCTTATTGAGGAACAGAAAATATGCAACTGTGAGGATCACATATGGAAACCACAGAAGGTACGGTATAATAAAGATCTCACAGAACGGGATCATATCGTCAAAAACAGTATGTACAATGTGGTAGGAATGTACAGGCCGCTGTTCCAGATAATTAAACAGGATAAGATATACGATAAAATAACTGAGGATCACAAAACCGTGCCTGTATTTTTTTATCTTACTCAACATAACGCTTCCTTTCTTGAAGTATGTCCGGGTGCAGCTCATTAGTCGGATTGTTTACGATTCGGTTTGTTAAGTATCCACCTGCTACTATAACACAGGCATTATGATTTTTAAAGGTTTCTTTTCTATGGTCACAGAAAATTCACGCTGGATTCCGCCGGATTCTCCGTCTTTATGCACAGGAAGAGGATGGTCACTTCTAATATGTACGTCCCTGCATTTAAAAATATGTACTCCTTTGATGCCTGTATGCCCGCCCCACAATGCACTGGGCAGACAGAGCAACATTTTAAATTTGGAAATGCCTGCAATAACGATCACATCCAAGAGGCCGTCATCCGGTTTGGCATCCGGGCAGAATTTAAAACCCCCGCCTTCATATTTCTGGTTCATTGCAGTCGCAAACCAGGTCTTTGGGAATGTCTGCTCACCTTCTGTATCTGTCCGTACTGTGACAGTGGAAGGAGTAAGAAACAGAAACTGCTTCAGTGCTACCATAAGATAGGTAAGTTTTCCAAGGTGAAGACGGTTGAGAAATTTTTTGCCAGGGGTGATTAGCACTTCCTGACATATCGCTGCATCGTAACCCATTCCCGCACTGATTCCGAAACGGTAGGCATGTGCTCCAAGCTGGATCTTTGGAACATCCATAGGAACGATACGTTCTTTATTTAATATGGCGAAAAGTGCCTCTTCCGGGTTGCTGGGGAGGCCCATGCTCCGGCAGAAATCATTGCCTGAACCGGTGGGGATGAAGCCGAAGATCACATTGTCCAGATCTTCAATCCCTGTAAGTACTTCGTAAATAGTTCCATCACCGCCAACTGTGATCAGTGTCACCGGATCATCAGGTGTTCCTGATGCACTGATCTTACGTGCAAATTCTGTAGCGTGTCCCACATACTCTGTGAGAAAATACTGATATGAAATCCCACGACTCTCCATGATGCTGCGAAGATGGTTCCAGATCTCACGTCCCTGGCCCGATCTTGAATTGGGATTCACAATAAAAGAATACATATGAAAACCTCCAAACTGCTGTCAGCTTTATCATAACATTGAAGACAGCGTTTTACAAATTAAAAATTCTTAAAGAATTCTATATTTTACATAAATTTAACGATTTTCCACGCATGGATTTTACCAAGAAAAATTATACTGGGAAACAGTGAAAGAAAAAAGATTCGGAGGAAAATTATGATATATCTGGTAGAGGATGACGAGAGCATCCGCGAACTTGTTGTATACACGCTAAACAGTCAGGGCCTTGAGGCTCAGGGGTTTGAGCGGCCTTCACTTTTCTGGAAAGCAATGGAAAAGGAGCTGCCGTCACTGGTACTTCTGGACATTATGCTTCCGGAGGAGGACGGCCTTTCCATTCTTAAAAAGATCCGGATCCGTCCTGATGTGCGGAAGCTTCCGGTGATCATGCTCACTGCGAAAGGCAGCGAATTTGATACAGTGGTGGGGCTGGACAGCGGAGCAGACGATTATATTCCGAAGCCTTTCCGTATGATGGAGCTGATCTCCAGAGTTCGGGCACTGCTTAGAAGATCCGAGGATAACGGAGCTGAAGAATACCGGATGGGCAATCTTTATGTATGCCCGGGAAGACATGAGGTGACAGTTGACAGAGAACCTGTGAACCTGACTTTAAAAGAATATGAAATGCTTTGTCTTCTTTTAAAAAACAGCGGCACAGTGCTATCCAGGACTCAGCTTCTTAATCAGATCTGGGGATATGAGTTCGATGGAGAGAGCAGAACTGTGGATGTGCATATACGAACCCTTCGCCAGAAGCTTGGCACAGCCGGAGATATGGTGGAAACCATCCGGGGAGTAGGATATAAGATCAGCGGAAAAACTGCATAACAGGAAATAAAAAAAGAGCATTTCGACGGAAAAAAGGCCACGGCACTTTTCTGGACGAAGTGCTTTTTTCATGCTATAATAGGTGAACCCTGAAGCATATCTGAAAAATGCTTTAAAGAGCAAGAGGTGAAATATAAAATATGAAATCATTAGTTATCGCGGAGAAGCCATCCGTTGCCAGAGATATCGCCAGAGTTCTCCACTGTAATCAGAAAGGGAACGGAACCCTTGAGGGGAAGGATTATGTAGTAACCTGGGCACTGGGCCATCTGGTAACACTGGCTGATCCGGAAGAATACGATAAAAAATATACGAAATGGGAGCTTGCAACCCTTCCCATGATGCCTGAGAAGATGAAACTGGTGGTGATCCGCCAGACATCCAGGCAGTATAATGCAGTGAAGACACAGCTTTACAGGAAGGATATCGGAGAGATCATCATTGCCACAGATGCAGGCCGTGAGGGAGAACTGGTTGCCAGATGGATTCTTGCCAAGGCAGACTGCCATAAACCTATCAAACGTCTGTGGATCTCATCTGTAACGGATAAGGCGATCAGAGATGGATTCGCACACCTTAAGAATGGTCATGATTATGATAATCTCTACCGTGCTGCACAGGCGAGGGCGGAGGCAGACTGGCTGGTTGGAATGAATGGAACAAGAGCACTGACCTGCAAATATAATGCACAGCTTTCCTGTGGACGGGTGCAGACACCGACACTTGCCATGATCGCAAGGCGAGAGCAGGAGATACGGGAATTCAGGCCGGAAGATTATTACGGGATTACCTTACAGGCAGGGAATGTGTGCTGGACATGGAGAGACAAAAAGAGCGGAAGCCTCCGGACCTTTAAGAAAGAACGTGCACAGGAGATCCAGGCGAAAGCAGGAAAAAGCAGCTTCACAGTAACCAAAGTATCCAGAAAACCGAAGAAAACGTTTTCGCCGGGACTCTATGATCTGACAACACTTCAGAGAGAAGCCAATCAGAAATATGGATTTTCCGCAAAGGAAACCTTAAATATCATGCAGAGACTGTATGAGAACCATAAGGTACTTACCTATCCGCGAACTGATTCCAGATATATAGGAAAAGATGTGGTTCCTACTATTAAGGAGCGTCTCCAGGCATGCGGAACAGGTCCTTACCGGAAACTTGCGGGAGCACTTGCCAATAAGCCGATCCAGGCCAATGCAGGTTTTGTAGACGATAAGAAGGTCAGCGACCATCATGCGATCATTCCTACAGAACAGTTTGTACAGCTGGACAATGAAGAACGAAAGATCTATGATATGGTCGTGCGGAGGTTTTTAAGCGTGCTGTATCCGCCGGCTGTATTCGAGCAGGTAAGTATGGAAGGAACAGCAGCAGGAGAGACTTTTGCAGCAAGCGGACGTATTGTGAAAAGTGCAGGATGGAGAGAAGTATACGAAGGCGGCTGGCAGGACGACGAGGAGGATGATTCCCGGGAAAAGCTGAAAGATCAGAAGCTTCCGGAGCTGAAAGAAGGAGAAAACCTTACAGTGGAATCAGCTTCACTTACTAACGGAAAAACGAAACCGCCGGCAAGATTTACAGAAGCCACCCTTCTTGGCGCTATGGAGAATCCGGTTCATTTTATGGAGAGCCACGACAAAAAGGCTGCCAGAACATTGGGGGAGACAGGCGGACTTGGAACTGTTGCAACAAGAGCTGATATCATTGAGAAGCTTTTTAACAGTTTTATGATGGAAAAAAGAGGAAATGATATATATATCACGTCCAAAGCGAAACAGCTTCTGGAACTTGTGCCTGAAGATCTGAAAAAACCTGAGCTTACAGCTGACTGGGAGATGAAGCTTTCCGATATTGCCTGCGGAAAACTCCGTCAGGATAAATTCCTCACAGGAATCCGTGAGTATGCCTGCGAGATCGTAGATGAGATCAAGAGTGGACAGGGAACTTTCCGCCATGATAATATGACAAACAAGAAATGTCCGAACTGCGGCAAACATCTTCTTGCAGTTAACGGAAAAAATGCCAGTATGCTGGTGTGTGAGGACAGAGAGTGCGGATACAGGGAGACTGTTTCTAGGACAACCAATGCGCGCTGCCCGAAATGCCACAAGCGTATGGAGATGCTTCTGAAAGGAAAAGAAGAGACCTTTGTGTGCAGGTGCGGATATAAAGAGAAACTTTCCTCTTTCCAGGCAAGAAGAGCCAGGGAAGGTGCAGGTGTTAATAAAAAGGATGTGCAGCGCTATCTTAAGAAGCAGCAGAAAGAGGCCAATGAGCCGGTGAATAACGCATTTGCACAGGCATTGTCCGGGATTAAACTGGATTAGATAACAGATAGAGCATGTTCACGAAACAGCAGTCGAAGCCTGAAAAGCGCCGGCAATTCCGGAATAGTGTGATCAGGTGCATGCATGCAGGACAGCAGAAAGAGAGGATTCGGATATGGGATTACAGGATGACAGAATGTCAGGAAACATTCAGGATATAGCAAGATTGATCACAAGACTTCTTCTTCAGGGAGATATGCCGCAGTATACACTTCCGGCAGCAGAAGTAGATTATACGGAAGCAGATCAGCTTTTTTCAAAAATCATAGGACTGGCAGACGAGGGAGATATCAACGGGGCAGAGAACGAGCTTCTTATGAACATGGAGGATGATGATCCGGAATATCTGGAACTTGCCCTTACATTTTATCTTTATCTCAATGATATGGACGGTGATTATCTGGATGACCATGATTATTCCAGAGAAGAGATCCTGGATGGTTTGAAGAGTCTTGCTGAAGACTGGGGAGTAACGGGACTGGAGACCCTGGTGTAATGCGGCGGGAAGTTACGCTGGAGGAGATTTCCGACGGCCGTTTATACGAAGCAAATGACATGGTAAAAGCAGACTGCCAGGACTGCAAGGGATGTTTTGACTGCTGTACGGGAATGGGGGATTCTGTTGTGCTGGATCCTCTGGATGTATGGCGTTTAAGCCAGGGACTTCATTTAAGCCCGGATCAGCTACTTGCAGGAAAAATTGAGCTTGGCGTTACAGACGGGAATATTTTGCCGCATCTTAAGATGACAGGAGCAGATGAACGCTGCATATTTCTGGATGGAAACGGACGGTGCTCCATTCACAGCTTCCGTCCGGGCTTCTGCCGATTGTTTCCGCTGGGAAGATACTATGAGGACGGCAGCTTTAAATACATTCTTCAGATCCACGAGTGCAAAAAGACCAGCCGCAGTAAGATCAAGGTCCGGAAAT
>ERZ773103.2882-NODE-2882-length-15045-cov-2.619546_pt1 | contig 15045 bp, 10 predicted proteins | sample MGYA00511118_ERZ773103 | MGnify/ENA primary metagenome ERZ773103 (study PRJEB29015, sample SAMEA2737821) | human gut metagenome | biome: human gut; feature: human-associated habitat; material: faeces | place: China | collected 2012 ... | reverse complement strand
AAAATGGGTTCAAGAGCCTTGAACCCATTTTGACGTTACAGGCTTTGCAGCCTGTACGGACATAACGACAAAAATTTGAGGAGCTTACAGTATGAAAAAATGGAGCAAAAAGAAAAAAATCACCATTCTGCTTCTGTTTCTGGTGCTGCTTGCATTGTTTGCAGGCCTTTGCTGGAAAAAGCGGCGGGGAATTTATAATACTTACATGAAACTTACCAATCAGGAAATTCCCTATTCTGTAAAAGAAAAACGGAAGAAAAAATATGGCTATTACGGTCAAAAGCTGAATGTTACCATGGATGTGGATGACACGATTTCCATTCAGGAAAACGATGATTCCGCGAATGATATCCAGACAGAAATCCCTCAGACGAAAACATTGGTGGCAACCTCCTATGAGATTGACCAACAGCTGCAGGCAGAGCAGGAAAATGGATATACATGGGATGATCCCATGGTTATTCTCAACCCATATCAGATTTCCCCATTAACTGCAGTAGTACTTTTTGACACAGAAGAAGAGTATGGAGTGCGCTTTACTGTGAAAGGAAAAACTGCAGCAGCAGACATCAGCGGAGAGATAGATGCGGCCAGTTCACACAGAGTGCCCATTATCGGTCTTTATCCGGGAGAGGATAATATAGTAGTACTGGAACTTCTGGATGATTCCGGCAGAGTGAAGGATTCCCAGGAGATCACCATTACAACAGAAGCTTTGCCAGAGTCTCTTACGGATGTGATCGAACCTGTGGAGACCAGTGGAGAATCTGCATATGATCTGACCATGGTTTACGGACAGCGAACTCATCTTCCTTTTGCATATGACTGCATGGGAGATATTCGCTGGTATATGAACAAAGAGACTGGAAATTATGGCCTTTACATGCTTTCCAACTGCAGAATGATCTGGCAGGATACTGCCGGATATGTTCCGAACCTGGAGAAGCCTCAGTCTACCAATCTTTATGAGCTGGATTATCTGGGAAGAGCTTACAACATGTATTATCTTTCCGGGGGAAGTCATCATGAGGTAATTGAGAAGGAGCCAGGCGGAAATCTTCTGGTGCTTACAAGCTCCATGCAGAGCCATTGTGAAGATAAAGTTGAGGAAATCGACCGGCAGACAGGTGCGGTGGTAAATGAACTGAAACTTCAAGATATTATTAAATGCAAATACGAGAATCTGGTTGACTGGGCTCATATTAATACGGTTTCCTATCAGCCGGAGACAGATACTATTCTGCTCAGTGTCCGCAATCTGGAATCTGTGATCAAGGTAAACTGGACAACCAAGGAAATCCAGTGGATTCTTTGCGATCCAAGATTCTGGGAAGGCACAGACTATGAAAAATATGTGCTGAAAGCAGATGGCGATTTCATTTATCAGTTCCAGCAGCATACAGCATATCAGATTGATACAGATCTGGATGGCGATGACCAGACTATAGAAATCACCATGTTTGATAACCATTTCCTGTGGAGAAGGAAGAAAGATATCGACTATTATGACAAGACAGAGGAATCCTACCTGCTGGTATATTCTGTAAATGAAGCAGAAGGTACTGTGAAGCAGATTAAGAAGATTCCTACGGTATGGTCCAAGATCACATCCGCAGCGATTTATGAGGCTGACAGCAATCATTTCTTCGGAATGTGCGGTCATGTGGCAAATGCAGAAAACGGCTGGAAGGGAATGACCTACGAGTTTGACTACGATACAGAGAAAGTTCTGAATCAGTACTGTCTTAAGAAAACCTTTTACCGTGCAGAGGAAATGCGGATTGATTACAACGATCTTGCAAGTCCTATGGAGCTGGATGAAAATTATATCAAAGGAGAATTGTGGCAGCCGGTGAAGACCTGGAAATGGCTGTGGAACAAGAAACCGGATCAGGTGCTTCCGGCAGATACCCTGACATATAACATCACTGGAAAAGTGCTCTATATAGGAACCTATGATCATCAGATTTCCCAGATCATTTTCAAAGGGGAGAAGAATACCTATGTTTATGATACAACAGAGGTTCGTCTGCATATGGAAACATTTCTGGATTTCTATGAAAATATCCCGGTGCCTCTTCAGGGAATGAATGCAGATAATTATGAAATCTACGTCATGTATCAGGACGGATTTTATGATACACAGCAGACCTTTGCAATCAATTAAACAGGTGATATTGCAAAGCCAGAATAGTAAGGGTATTGAGCCCGGATTCAGCTGCCGCAGCTGAATCCGGGAAAAATATACAGCAAAGCAGGGCGCGCAGATTGCGGGAATGATTTTCAAACACGCTCTGGACGCGGAAAAAAATGCTGCAAAATCATTTTTGCAATGATTTTGCAGCATTTTCTATGACTGGGAAAAACTTTTGCGGTATGCCGCCGGGCTGTAGCTCAGAGTCTTTTTGAAAACAGAGCAGAAGTAATTGCTGGAAGAAAAGCCCAGCTGGTAAGCAATATCTGTAATGGAATCATCTGTAGTCTTCAGAAGCATCTGTGCCCGATCCATTTTCTGGAGGGTAATGTATTCAGCAGGAGTAATTCCCAGTTCTTCTTTAAATTTGGCTTTAAAACGGGATAGAGAATAGTTGGATGCCTGGGCAAGCTCCTGAAGTGTAATGGGGTTTTCAATATTCTGTTCAATGTATTTCAGCGCATGTCCGATGTCACTGTTCAGCTGTTCATTGATCTCTTCCTGGGCTGGAACTGCAGTCAGGTAGTTCAGGCTGGCAAGTACACAGGTCAGATACTGGACACCGGCAATGGAGTCGCCTTCTGTTCCGTAAGAAATCAGGTTAAAAGCAGTGCGCAGCATGGAAATCTGGGAACTGCCTACATGGTACAGGTGCTGATCCATATTCAGAAGCCGATGGCACAAAATATTGCTGTAATGCTGGTTCAGACCAAGGAAATTATCGTGCTCCTTCAGATCCAGCTGCATTGCAAAAAATTCGCAGCGGTTCTGGGCAATATGTCCTGTAGTATGAAGCTCATAAGGTCTGGTGATAAAAAGGTTATTTCCGGTAGCACAGTAGCTGGTGCGGACGCCGCCTTTCATAACGTAAGTCTTGCGCTGGCCTTTCACCATGAAATGAAGCTCGATGATATCAGAGTGATAATGCAGAGGAACCGGAACGCCAGGTGCCATAGGTGTAAAATGAGAAAGATTTCTAAGCCCCGGGATCTTATGTTTATCTGCTGTTAATATTTTTTTATGTTCGTTCCATATGTAATCGTCAAATATTTCCTGTTCCATTCAAGTCGCCTCTTCTTATGTCCGTGAATTATTGTGTTGCAGTCTGTTTTACTACTGTTCACTGGTAACGTTCCGCGAAGTGTGTTACTGTGAACGAAGTGAACCGTAACTCTGTTTTGTTTACCGCACTATGCTGTGCTGCTTTGTATTCTTTTTCGTACAAAGTTATAAAATAGTACTAAATATTTTGCTGAAAGCAATTTTAAATTATTTATATTATACTATAGTCACAGTTGAAAAGCAATTGCGCGGTTGCAGTGGATAGTAAATGTTGTTGTTCATTCCGTTCATAAAAACACATCGCGGAACGTTACCGGTGAACAGCAACAAGTAAACATCAAGAGGGAGAAGAGCATGAAAAAAACAATTGCAGGCGGCGTATGGCCGGTTATGATCACACCTTTTACAGAGGACAACAGGATCGACTATGATGCAGTCCTTCGAATCATTGAGTGGTATGACAAGAACGGTGTTGACGGAATCTTCGCAGTATGTCAGTCCAGTGAAATGTTTGAGCTGAGCCCACAGGAGAGAGTGGAGCTTGCAAAATTTATTATCAATAATACACCAAAGCACATGGGAGTAATTGCTTCCGGACATTGCGCTGAGAAGGTAGAGGATCAGATCCGCGAAGCTCAGACTGTAATCGATGCCGGTGTAGATGCATATGTTTTCATTTCCAATCAGTTTGCAAAAGAGAACGAGAGCGAAGATGTAGCTAAGAAAAATATTGAATATCTTCTGGATCACATTGATGGAGATATGTTCGGTGTTTATGAGTGCCCGGCACCATACAAGAGACTTCTTTCACCAGAGCTTCTCAAATGGTGTGCAGAGACTGAGAAATTTGCATTCCTGAAAGACACCTGCTGTGATCTTGATCAGCTGGAAGCAAAATGCAAAGCAGTTGAGGGCACCGGATTAAAGATCTTCAATGCAAATGCAGCAACACTTCTTCGCAGCATGGAAATGGGATGTGCAGGATACTCAGGAGTTATGGCAAACTTCCATCCGGATCTTTATGTATGGCTTTGCAAGAACTATAAAGAGCAGCCGGAGAAAGCACAGGAGCTTATGAACTTCCTTGGCGCTGCTTCCATGGTTGAGTGCCAGGTATATCCGGTAAACAGCAAATACCATATGAATCTGGTAGGTGTGCCGATGACACTTCAGTCAAGAAGACAGGATTATAAGCTTCTTACAGGAAGCAAGAAATTAGAGATCGAAGAGTTCTGTGCGATCACAGAGACCTTCCGCAAGAGCTTTTTTGGAAAGTAATCAGAGATAACTGCCGGAACGGTGGGGACCGTGAGGCCGGCTGAAAGGTATTTCTTAAGATTTGTAATTGGGGTTACAAATATACGTGAAAAAAAGGAAACAAAAACACATAGTGTGTAAAAATCAGGAGGATGAGAGAATGAAAAAAAGATTAATGGCAGCAGTATTATCAACAGCTATGGCAGCAACAATGCTGTTAACAGGAAGCATCAGTGTACAGGCAGCAGATGCTGCAGCAGCAAATGACCCGGCAGTAGAGCTGATCTTTACATCAGTATCTGTAAGCGGTGACTCCCATACAGAGGCTATGTATGAGTTTGCAGATAAAGTTGAGGAATTATCCGGTGGTTCCGTAACATGTAAATGCTACGACAACGGTTCTCTGTTCTCTTCTGAGAACGAGTTCGATGCTCTTCTTAACGGAGATGCAGATCTGGCATATATTTCCTTCCCGACAATTGCAACACAGATTCCGTCCTACAGCATGTTTGCTTCCGGATATCTGTTCAGCTCCTATGAGCATATGACAAGCGTTCTCAACGGTGACATCGGACTTAACAAGATCCGTCCACAGATTGAAGAGACACTGAACATCAAACCTCTTTCCAGCTTCTATCTTGGAAGCCGTGTAATCAACACAAGAGAGAAAGAAATCAACAGCTACGATGACATGAACGGATTACTTCTCCGTATGCCGAACTCCGAAGCATGGCTGTTCCTTGGTGAGGCACTTGGTGCAAACCCGACACCACTTTCCTTCAGTGAGCTGTATACTGCACTTCAGACTGGCGCTGTAGATGCACAGGATAACCCGCTTCCAAGTATCGAGAGTGCAAAATTCTATGAAGTAACAAAATACATCGCAATCACAAACCACGTTGTTGACTCCATCATGCCATGTATCAACGGTGACACATGGAACAGCATGACAGAGGCTCAGCAGGAAGCTGTTACTGAGGCTATGGAATATGCAAGAGACGTAAACGATACAGCAAGACTTGACAGAGAAGCTGAACTGATCAAATTCTTTGAGGAGCAGGGACTTACTGTTACATATCCTGACATCAACGAGTTTAAAGAAAAAGTTCAGGCTAAGTATATGGAAAACGAAGATATGATCAAAGACTGGGATATGGATCTTTACAACGAAATCCAGGCTATGGCTGATACAACAACCGCAGAAGAGTAAACTGAATTGTCGTGACAACAGGCAAGACATAGTGCTTAGCTATGAATTGACAGCAAAACTTGAGACATCTGTCTGACTTATAACAAAGAAAAGTCCCAGGCTGTGTGTACGGCCTGGGCTTTTTAACAAAGAACAGATTTTTTGCCTGTCTGCACAGGTGAAACCTTTTGCAGTAGTGTCTGCAAAAGGGAACAAACCGATGGCAGAAAAGTGAATCTGAGAGGAGAGGAAACTGTGGATAATTTCAAAAAGATCGGGAAAAAGATCGTCGATTTCCTTGGCGTTTTTATCCCAAACATTACGTTTTTGGTAATTTTCCTTACCTTTATGGTAACGATCGTATCCAGATATTTTTTCAAAACCCCTGTAACATGGAGTTATGAGGTATCTGTTCTGGGTTACATGTGGACCATGTTCTTCGGCGTTGGTAAGGCAATGGAAGCTGATGAACACGTAGTATTTGGTCTGGTTTACGATGCTGTAAAACCTCGTACCCAGTTTATTTTTAAAGTAGTTTACAATACATTTCTTTTAATCCTGCTGGTAACCTGTTTTGTACCGTGTTTCCAGTCCATGGTTGGAAAGAAAATGGTAACAGGAGTTCTGAAGCTTCCATATACAGTTGTTTTTGCACCATTTATGTATATGCTGGCTGAGATCATCGTCAGAACCTGTATCAATATCAAAAATGCATTTAAAGAATACAAGGAAGGAGGAAAAGAATCATGAGTATGCCGATTATTATGCTGTTTGTGGTTATGGCGATCTGCTTCATAATCCGTATGCCTGTTTCTTTCTCCATGCTTGCAGCTTCTATTACATATTTTCTGCTTGCAGCTCCGGACAAACTGGGCCAGGTATTTACCGTTATCACTGGTAACATGTTTGCAAACTATACCATGCTTGCAGCGCCGCTGTTTATTTTCATGGCAAATGTGCTGAATGAAGGTGAGGTAACAGACAAGCTGTTCTCTTTCTGTAATGGTCTTCTTGGAAGATTAAAAGGTGGTACAGCACAGGTTAACGTATTTATTTCCCTTATTTTCTCAGGTATGACCGGTTCTGCTATCGCAGATGCTTCCGGTATTGGTCTGATGGAGATCGACCAGATGAAAAAAGAGGGATATGATGCAGAGTTCAGCTGTGCCATTACAGCCGCTTCTGCAACGGTAGGACCGATTTTCCCGCCAAGTATTCCAATGGTTATTTACGCTATGTTATCCGGTGCTTCCATTGGTAAGCTGTTTATGGGAGGTATGGTTCCTGGCGTTTTACTTGCCATTCTTCTTATGATCTATGTTGCGTTTATTTCTCATAAGAGAAATTATCCGGCTGGTGTGGTCATGAGCAAGAGAGAGTTTCTGAGAGCTACATTGCAGGCTCTTCCGGCACTGTTTACAGTTGTTATTCTTCTTGGTGGAATTTATTCCGGTATCTGTACTCCTACAGAGGCTGGTGCTGTTGCTTCTGCATACGCACTGATCATTTCTGCACTGATTTACAAAACACTGGGATGGAAAAAGCTTTGGGGTATCATAAAGAAATCCGCTGCCAACACAGCTACACTGGCTCTCCTTTGCGGAACTTCCATGCTGTTCTCTTATATTATCTCTCTGGAGCAGGTTCCGAGAGTTGTTGCAAGTCTGGTTATGGGAATCACAGATAACAAGTACATTTTCCTGTTTATCGTAAACATCGTATTCCTGCTTCTTGGCTGTGTACTTGATGTAAGTACGATCCAGTTGGTATTCGTACCAATGGTTCTTCCGCTGGTACAGGCTATGGGTATTGACCTTGTTCATTTCGGCGTTGTAATCTGCCTGAACATGATGATCGGTCTTTCCACACCGCCATTTGGTATGCTGTTGTTTATTGTTTCGGGACTTGGAAAAACGAAGATCAAGGGTGTCATACGGGAGATTTTGCCGATGGTGCTTATTATGATCGGGCTGTTGTTCCTGGTTACTTATGTACCGGATATTATTATGTTTATACCTAACAACTTCATGTAAAATATGAACTTGGGTAGTATGAAAGGGACTGTTTTGCAGTCCCTTTTGTTGTATCATTGGCTGCACGGACGCATTTTCGCAGCTGATATTCCACGCGGGGCGGTGCAACACTGCGGCGAGCTAACTGCTAACTACGACTAAATCGTTCAGGAGAGCCTTCACGATTAAGTCTTCGTAAGCAGTGGATCTCGCCTCCGTTAAGGGCGCACCTGGAAATGCCCCGCTTAGGAATATCAGTTGCGAAAACGCTGTGTATTGGTAACGAATGGATACAATAAAAGCGACGGTGCTGGTGATGATGGAATAGGGAATTTAGAACAATAATGTAATGTGGGACTATAAGAGGAGGACATAAGGATGGGCACATTGGATAAGGTAAAGGGATTGGTTGAGAATCCGCCGAAGGAGTATCGGAGTGCTCCTTTCTGGGGGTGGAATGACAGGCTTCAGAAGGAGAATCTGGGAGAGCAGATAGAGGGATTTAAGAAGGCGGGGATGGGGGGATTTTTTATTCATTCCCGTGAAGGGCTGGAGACGGAGTATCTTTCCACAGAGTGGATGGAGGATGTGAAGTTTTGTGTGGATAAAGCCCGGGAAAATGATCTGGAGCTGTGGATATATGATGAGGATAAATGGCCGTCGGGGGCTGCAGGAGGTAAGGTCAGCAGGGTAAATCCAGCGGAGTTTACAGCCAGGGCACTGACGATGGAGTGCGGGAAAGCCGGGGAGCTGGCGGTACCGGCGAAGCTAAGTACCGAGGAAGAAAGGATAGTTACCGGGGACTCGGATTCGTTAATGTGCGGCGGGAATCGAAGCGTGGACGAAAATTCCATGTCTGGCAGGAACGGCGGTGAAGATTTAGCAGTGGAAGAAACTATGGAGACAGAGTTTCTTCAGGGTGTTTATGTGATTCAGACGGCGGCGGACGGCAGATTTATTAAGAGGATGAAAGAATATCTGACTTATGAGGAAGCTGCTGGAGCTTGCGGTGTTGATGAAGAGATTCTGCTTCTGCGCCAGGAGATTTCTGGTAAGAGTGAGTGGTACAACGGCTTGATGCCGCCAGATAATCTGAATCCGGAGAGCGTGAAGACATTTTTGAAGTTGACCCATGAGCATTATGAGGAAGTGTTTGGCGGAAGTTTTCCAAAAGAGGTGAAAGGATTTTTCACAGATGAACCAAACTGCTGTGATTTCTTCAGCGTTTTCCATGAAGGCAGACCGTGGATTCCGTGGAGTATTGGATTTACAGAGTATTTTATTGAAAAGAGAGGATATGATCCGCAGGAGAAGCTGCCTTATCTGTTTTTTGATGGGGAAGGGGCGGAGAAGATCCGTCATGATTATTGGAAGACGGTGGCACAGCGTTTCGAAGAAAGTTATATGAAACAGGTTTATGAGTGGTGTGATAAACGGGGACTTCGTACTACGGGACATATTTTATATGAGAACGACCTGGGCTATCAGACTCGTGTGTGCGGTGCGGCGATGCCTCAGCTTCGTTATCTGCATAATCCTGGAATTGATCTTCTTGGCGCACAGACGGATGAGTATCTGACTGTGAAACAGTGTGCAAGCGTGGCACATCAGTATGAACGTTCCATGACCATCAGTGAGGCTTACGGCTGCACTGGCTGGGAGCTGGATTTTTCCACACAGAAATGGCTGGGGGACTGGCAGTTTGCGCTTGGAATTACGAGACGTTGTCAGCATCTTGCCCTGTATTCCATTACTGGCTGCAGGAAGAGGGACTATCCGCCGGTTTTCAACTATCAGAATACCTGGTGGGATGACAATGATAAGATGGAGAATTATTTTGGTCGTCTGGCGCTGTGTCTTTCTCAGGGTGAGCCGGTGCGGAAGGTGCTGATGATCCATCCGATTTCCAGCATCTGGACCGAGTGCCGCAGTGACCGGGCGGAGGATTTCAATCATCTGGAAATGAATATGGGATGGCTGGATGAGCATATTACTTCTTTAAATCGAAAAGGTGAGTATTATAACCGGATCGCAAAAGCGCTGACTGCAGGGCATGTGGATTTTGATTTTGGAGATGAGATCCTGTTGGAGCAGGACGGCAAGGTTGAGGATGGAATGTTTGTGGCAGGAAAGTGCAGCTATCAGGTGGTTGTGGTTCCGGGAGTGAGCAATCTGTTTGCAAACACGGTGAAGCTGTTGAAGGAATTTCTTGCAGCTGGTGGAATGGTGATCTGGCTGAAGCCGTATCCGGTGATGATTGAAGGAGAACGGATTGGTAGTAAGCAGATCTGCGTTGCTAAGAGATGGGATAAAAAAATAGACAGTGAAGATGTAAATGAAGAGAAATCTGACCGCAGGAAAGTGTGTGGAAAATATGGTGATATCCGGGATGTTTTAGATGAGGAAGCATTTGTTCATACGGTTGAGCATGAATGGGAGCTGACGGAAGCTGTGGCGAAATGCACCGGAAAAGATTTTACTGTGCGAAATGCCAGCGGCGCAGAGGATGGTGAGATTCTTTCCATGCTGAGAAAGACAGAAGATGGACATATTCTTTTCCTGACAAATCACGATCGGAACAATGCACATCAGATTTACATAAAACTTGACTGCGGGAACGCTGTGGAAGAGCTTGACCCGCTGACCGGAGAAGTTTGTGAGGTGGAAACTGTTGCGGATGGAGAGGGCGTTTGCTTTACCAGGACATTCGAGACGGGGATGAGCCGAATTTATTTTGTGAAGAAAATAATAGGGGCTGGACAGATTATTAAAGAGATAAATAGTGTTGAAGACAAATGTGGAATTGAGGAAGATACTACCGTTGTGGACTTGGCGGCTGTTTCTGATGGCGTAAATGCGGTGCATGAAATGACAGTGAGCAAAGCTGCCACATTCCCATACAGACATCCGCATTACACAGATCCCGTATTAGCTACATTCGGTCCGGACGCGAAATTAAGAAGAACTATGGAGAATGTGCTGACGATAGATAAATGTACTTATGAGCTGGGGGTTGCTTCAGCAAATAAAATTTGTGACGGAAATGCTATGGTGGAAGATAAAGATCTTGACGCAATTGTAGAGCAGGTATCAGAATTCAGACATGGCAGCGAACTGTCAGAAGCAGGAAGCGTCTGTGAGTCCGCAGAGATGGAAATCTGGCAGGCGCAGAAGGAAATTCGTGAGAAATTGCGCATGCAGCAGGTTTACTATAACGGTGCACCTCAGCGATATACCTGGGTGGATCAGCCACATCCGGCAGATGGAACACCATTTACCATGCATTTCCGGTTTAATGTTGCAGAAGACATTTCCAGTGAATGCAGTTTTGTAATTGAGAAGCCTTATGGTCTGGAAGTTTACTTCGATGGCGTGAAATGTGCGCAGACCGGCAAATGGTTTATTGACAAAGACATGCGTTGCTTCGGACTTCCTGCTTTGAGTAAGGGGGTGCATCGGATTACCATAAAAGGCAGTTACGACCAAAAGCGGGAACTGGAAGATGTATTCGTAATTGGAAATTTCGCCGTAGATATGTCTGGCAATATTTCCAGGGAAAAAGAAATTCTGCATACTGGTGATTGGAGCATGCAAGGTTATGTAAACTATCCTGGCGGTATGATTTACCAGTACAAGGTGCCACAGTTGATTTCCGATAAGCAGGTTCTTCTTCATTTGGGTGAGTGGAGAGGTACCCTTCTGAAAGTCAGAGTAAATGGTAAGGAAGCTGGTTTTCATTTCGAAAAGAAGAACTGTGTCACAGATGTAACTGGTCTTTTCGAAAAAGAAGAGAATACTCTGGAAATTGAAGTTTCAGGAAGTCCAAGAAACATGTTCGGCCCATTCCACCAGTCCTACACCGGCTGCAGCCGAATCAGCTGGGCTGATTTCCGCACCGAGGGAATGTTCCATACGGATGGGAAGGTGCTGAAGCCTTATGGTATGATGGGGCAGAGTTATATTTGTGAGTATGAAGAGCAGTAAAAAATAACAGGAGGATTTATCATGATTGCAGATTACGCAGACAAACTGAATACATATGAGGAATTTAAAGATTACGCTGACATGGTTCAGCAGTTTATCAAAAAACAGAAAGAGGAGAACCTTCCAGAAGGCAGATACGACCTAAAAAACGGCATTTTTGCCTTGGTTCAGAAATATACCACGAAGTCCCTGGATGGTGCACAGATGGAATCCCATAAGAAATACTGCGACCTTCAGTACATTGTAGAAGGCACTGAGAAAATTTACTGGGCATCTCTTCGCAAGCTTACCGTAGAGGATGACCGCACCCCGGAAGCTGACATTATTTTCTATAAAAGCGGTCCGGAGCAGGGATACACTCTTCTGGAGGCTGGAATGTTCGGCTTCTACGCTCCTGAAGACGGTCATATGCCCTGCATCGCCGTAACAGAAGCCCAGCCCGCAACGAAAATTGTGTTTAAGATTCCGGTGAAAGGCTGAAATACTGTGGATTCAGATTGACAAGCTCTTAATAAAGCGTATACTATAGCGTGTTAGAGCCTGCTTGAAAAACCATTCCCGCAAATTGTGACGCACATCTTGCAGAAAGCCTTTATCAAACACGCTCTAGTAAGACACATAGTAGGAGGAAAGAGCTATGAAAAACAACAATAGTATCAAAACCGTAGTTGCTATCGGTATCGGTGCAGCACTGTTCTTTGTGCTGGGACGCTTTGTGGCGATCCCTAGTCCGGTTCCGAACACAAACATCAGTCTTCAGTACGCAGTACTTGGACTTCTTGCAGCAATGTATGGCCCGGTTGCAGGCGGACTCATTGGTTTCATCGGACATACACTGATCGACCTGTCCTGGGGTGGAAGCCCATGGTGGAGCTGGGTTATCACATCTGCATTTGTAGGTGTTGTGATCGGTCTGTTCGCCAAGAAGCTTCAGGTTCAGGAAGGCGATTTCGGAAAAAGCAAAGTTGCCGTTTTCACAGTTGCAAACGTGATCGCACATGTTGTAGGATGGGTAGTTGTTGCACCTGTACTTGACATTGTAATCTATGCTGAACCGGCAAACAAAGTATTTGCACAGGGTGCATTCGCCGCTGTTTCAAACACCATCACAGGTGTTGTAGTCGGCGGTCTTCTGATCCTGGCTTATACAAAAACAATTGCAAAGAAAGGCTCCCTGGATCAGGAATAAGTTGAAAGGGAAATTTGTAAAAGACCTTGCTATGGGGAAACTTGTGGCAGGGTCTTTTTTGATGCATAATTTTATTGGATCCAAAAAGTAAATTTCGCAAGATTTATGCAAAATAAGATAAACTTTGGTAAGAAATTTTATTGTGGATTTAAGAAATTCGTGTTATCCTTTTGAGATGGTGTAAGGTGTACACTTATAGAGATGCAAATTGTTAAGTGGTTCTGAAGCAGTCACATTGTTTACAAATTGACGATGGATTCGCTTCAGGATATTTGATTTTGAGGTACTATATGACAGAGAAAAAATCTCCTATTATTTCTTTCAAAAACTTTTCTTTCCAGTACCGGGCACAGAAAAAGCCTACGCTGAAGGAAATTAATCTGGAAATTTATCCTGGCGAGCGGGTGTTGATCGCAGGTCCTTCCGGCTGTGGAAAAAGTACTCTGGCAGGCTGCATCAATGGCCTGAATCCTTTTTCCAATCCAGGAGAATGCAGCGGGGAACTTATTGTGGATGATGTGGATGCGCCGAAGAGCAGCATTTTTCAGCTCTCTGCACATGTGGGCACAGTGCTGCAGGATCCGGATGGTCAGTTTATCGGGCTGACGGTTGGCGAGGATATTGCCTTTGCATTGGAAAACAGCTGCATGCCGCAGGATGAAATGCATGAGATCACCCGTCACGCGGCAGAGCTGGTCGGAATTCAGGATCATCTGGATTACGCGCCCCACGAGCTTTCCGGAGGGCAGAAGCAGCGCGTCAGCCTGGCGGGGGTAATGGTGGATCAGGTGAAAATCCTGTTGTTCGACGAGCCATTGGCCAATCTGGATCCGGCTACAGGTAAGCAGACTATTGAGCTGATCGACGAGATTCAGGAAAAAACAGATACTACGGTGGTGATCATTGAGCACCGTCTGGAGGATGTTTTGTGGCGAGATGTGGACCGTATTGTTCTTATGGGCGATGGAAAAATTCTGGCAGATCTTCACCCGGATGAGCTTTTGTCCACCAGACTTCTGGAAGAAAACGGAATCCGAGAGCCTCTTTATCTTACTGCACTGCGTTATGCAGGTGTGGAACTTGCTCCTGCGAAGAAACCGGCACATGTTGATTCTGTTGTGATAGATAAGGCAGACCGGAAGAAAATGACAGACTGGTTCTGGTCCCGCCCGGCAGCAGAGGCTGAGAAAGAACATGAGCCGCTGCTTGAAGTTAGAAATCTTACCTTTGGTTATGAGAGAGGCAGTCAGACCTTACGTGATGTTTCTCTTACAATCCAAAAGGGTGAAATGGTCAGCATTGTAGGGAAAAACGGTGCCGGGAAATCTACTTTTTCCAAACTGGTCTGCGGCTTTGAGACACCAGATTCCGGTGAAATCCTTTTCCAGGGAAGGGATCTTCTGCAGGAAAATATCCGCCACAGAGCCAAACATATCGGCTATGTGATGCAGAATCCCAATCAGATGATTTCCAAGACTATGATTTTCGATGAGGTGGCACTGAGCCTTCGCAATATGGGAAAAAGCGAGGAAGAGATTCGGGAAAAAGTGGAGGAAACTTTGAAAGTCTGCGGACTTTTCCCATTTCGGAACTGGCCGGTATCGGCGCTTAGCTTCGGGCAGAAGAAGCGTGTGACCATTGCCAGTGTGCTGGTGCAGGATCCGGAACTGATCATTCTGGATGAGCCAACTGCGGGACAGGATTTTCACCATTATACAGAGATTATGGAGTTCCTTCGCGGGCTGAATGAAAAAGGGGTAACAGTTGTGATGATTACTCATGATATGCATTTGATGCTGGAATATACGCCTCGGGCACTGGTTTTTGCAGATGGCAGGCTGATCGCGGATAGAAGCGCGGCAGCAGTTCTTTGTGATCCACAGCTGATCCGTCAGGCGGCACTGAAGGAGACCAGTCTTTTTACCTTGGCGAACCAGCTGGGAATCAGTCCGGCTGAAGAGTTTGTGCAGCGTTTTATTGAGGAGGACAGGGAGGTGCGAAGCCATGGCCGCTAAGACAGTGTTGAATTATCTGCCAAGGGAAAGTGTGATACACAAGCTGACAGGTACCACCAAACTGGCGTTTTTCCTGCTTTTTACTTTTGCAAGTATGATCACTTATAATACCTGGGTGCTGTTGGGATTGTTTGCAGTCAGCC
>ERZ773103.2862-NODE-2862-length-15126-cov-32.244642_pt1 | contig 15126 bp, 9 predicted proteins | sample MGYA00511118_ERZ773103 | MGnify/ENA primary metagenome ERZ773103 (study PRJEB29015, sample SAMEA2737821) | human gut metagenome | biome: human gut; feature: human-associated habitat; material: faeces | place: China | collected 2012 ... | reverse complement strand
GCGGGCTTTGTCAGGGCCAGTGTATACCAGCAGGTGCCGCGGTAGTAATCGTTGCATTAGAACGTGACAATCATGTGACTTTAAGCCAATTAGTTTCAAATCATTCATAGATACAAGACTCTTCACATTTGAAGAGTAGCCTTGTGGTACCTTAACACCTTTAAGACATTCACAAAAACTTGTTTTCTCTTTCTTTGACAAAGTGTAACACGCTGCAGGCAAGTATGTACGTTTACCAACTTCTCTCGGTGCCAATTCCTCTCGTATATTCATTTCAATCAAACACGCCGATGCTGTCGATTCCCACATCACGTACAGAAGGTCCGCGGTCTGCCACAAAGGACTGGTGGTATTCATCAAAGCCTGCGAAGCCTACGCATATGGCGCCTGCCAGCAGGATCAGCCAGATACCTCTTACTCCGTAAACATAAAGTGGGAAAGAAATGGCAATGGCAAGCAGACAGTACTCTGTCATGTGAGCTGCTTTTCGCACATAAAATTCGATGGAGCTGGCAGAATAGGCGAGCTCGTCATAAGTTTTGTTTTCGTTGAGAACTTCATTCTTGGTTTCCACAATCTGGTAGCTGACTTCATAGCTTAGGGCTCCGGACACCTCCCCTGTCTGGGCTGAAAATGAATAAATCAGATACATCATCAGAATTGCAGGAAGAAAAGAAAGAGGTTTCAGTAAATGGATTAAAATTTTCTTCATGGGGTTTACTATAACACGGGAAAATAAGATTGTAAAGAAAAAGGTGATTTGACAAGGCTTTGAAAAAACAATAAAACCAGAGCAAGCAGAAGGGAGACAGGAGGGCAAAGAACTTGTTATTTACAGGAATCTATGCTAAAATTGTTGAAGTATGAAAAGCAGCGAGATACTTGGTGGGGAGAGACTCTGGCAGCCAAGTATCGTGTTGCTATAAAGAACGCACAATGGAGACCAGGAGGAAAAAGACAGGTATGAGTTTAGCTGATCATATTTTTATAGATATGTGTAAAGACGTAATTGAGAACGGAACCAGTACAGAAGGGGAGAAGGTCCGGCCAGTGTGGGAGGATGGCACTTCTGCTTATACGATCAAACGTTTTGGTGTTGTGAACCGTTATGATCTGAGAAAGGAATTTCCAGCGCTGACCCTTCGCAAGACCGCATTAAAGAGCGCTATGGATGAGATCCTCTGGATCTGGCAGAAGAAATCCAACAATATCCATGATCTTCACAGCCATATCTGGGACAGCTGGGCAGATGAGAGTGGTTCTATCGGTAAGGCATATGGGTATCAGCTTGGCGTGAAACATCAGTACAAAGAAGGAATGATGGATCAGGTAGACAGAGTGATCTATGATTTGAAAAATAATCCGTTCAGCCGAAGAATTATGACCAATATTTATGTGCATCAGGATCTCCATGAGATGAATCTGTATCCCTGTGCATATTCCATGACATTTAATGTGACACAGACACCGGGGAACGATAAGCTGACTCTGAATGCAATCCTCAATCAGCGTTCACAGGATATCCTTGCAGCGAATAACTGGAATGTATGTCAGTATGCACTTCTGCTTATGATGATGGCTCAGGTATGTGATATGGAAGCAGGGGAACTGCTTCATGTAGTGGCAGACTGCCATATCTATGACCGTCATATCCCGCTGATAAAGGAACTGATCCAGAGAAAACCATATCCTGCACCTGTTGTGAAACTGAATCCGGAAGTGAAGGATTTCTATCAGTTTACAACAGATGACCTGATCGTGGAGAATTATGAGACATGGCCGCAGATTAAGAATATTCCGATTGCCGTTTAACCAAACTGTGGAGCAATTATCTGGTTATGAGCAAGTAGCGAATGCGGATGATTTTGTTCGCCTGACTTAAATTGACAATATAAAATCAAGAGAGGAAAATTCAAATGAATGTTATCGTAGCAGCAGATAAAAACTGGGGAATCGGCAAGAACAACCAGCTTCTGGTAAGTATTCCGGCAGATATGAAGATGTTTCGTGAGGAAACAAGTGGAAAAGTAGTAGTGATGGGAAGAAAAACTCTGGAAAGTTTTCCAAACGGACTTCCGCTTAAAAACAGGATCAATATTGTGATCACATCCAATAAAGAATATGAGGTAAAGGGTGCGATCATAGTACACAGTATTGAAGAAGCGCTGGAAGAGATAAAGAAATATCCGGCAGAAGATGTTTACTGTATAGGTGGTGACAGCATTTATGCGCAGATGCTTCCGTACTGTGATGTAGCTCATGTGACAAAGATTGACTTTGCATATGAAGCAGACAGTCATTTTCCAAATCTGGACGAAGATGATGAATGGGAAATTACGGGAGAGAGCGATGAGCAGACATACTTTGATCTGGAGTATCAGTTTGTGAAGTATGAGAGAAAGAAATAGAAGGAACAAAGCAGAGCCGGAAAAATCAGTGATGTAAAAGAAAAAATATCCCTCAGAATGTGTTTAAACTGATTCTGAGGGATATTTTTGTATAGTGAAAATCTACGTTACTGTTCATTACGTTCTCAGCGGGATAGCAGTGTATGAACAGCAACAATTCTTCTGATGTTGAAAGACGTTAACTGTCTGGCAGTCAGATGTTATTTATTCAATAACTTTCAGCCATCCTTCCGGAGCCTGGATACGTCCCATCTGGATACCTGTTAATGTGTCATAGAGTTTCTGGATAACCGGACCCATTTTCTCCATTCCGCTTGGGAAACAGATTTCTTTACCATGGTCAACAATCTTTCCGACAGGAGAGATAACTGCAGCAGTACCGCAGAGACCACATTCAGCGAAATCTTTCACTTCATCGAAGTATATTTCTCTTTCCTCAGCTTCTAATCCCAGGTATTCCTTGGCAACATAGATTAAGGAACGACGTGTGATAGAAGGAAGGATACTGTTGGACTTCGGTGTGACAACTTTGCCGTCTTTTGTAACGAAGATGAAGTTAGCACCGCCTGTTTCTTCTACCTTGGTACGTGTAGCTGCATCAAGATACATGTTCTCATCGAATCCGTTCTTGTGAGCATCTACGATTGCATGTAAGCTCATTGCATAGTTAAGACCTGCTTTGATATGGCCTGTTCCATGAGGTGCAGCGCGGTCGAAATCACTGACGCGGATTGTAATCGGTTTAGCACCGCCTTTGAAGTATGGTCCTACAGGTGTAGTGAATACACGGAACATATACTCATCAGCAGGTTTTACACCGATAACCGGGTTAGTACCCATCATATATGGACGAACATATAAAGTTGCGCCTGAACCGTATGGCGGAACATATGCTGCGTTAGCTTTTACAGTCTGAACAATTGCATCAACAAAACGGTCTTCCGGGAATACAGGCATCTCAAGTCTCTTTGCTGAGTTTGCCATACGTTCTGCATTTAAGTCAGGACGGAAAGTAACGATATGTCCGTCTTCTGTAGTGTAAGCCTTCATTCCTTCGAAAACTGTCTGCGCATACTGGAAAACACCTGCACATTCGTTCAGTGTTACATTAGGATCTGTTGTCAGTTCTCCGGCATCCCATGCGCCGTCTTTGAATTTAGATACATAACGATAATCGGTCTGTACGTAACCGAAGCCTAAGCTGCTCCAGTCGATATTCTTTTTTTCCATAATGAATCTTTCCTCCGTTCACACATATTTACAGTATTTACAAGTGTGATTACTGTTTATCTCTTTACCATTGTAAAACTTTTGTCTGCTAAGTTCAATGGGAAATTTCCAATTTTAATGAAAAATTGAAAAATCGTTACTGTTCACATACAGTAACAAAAAATCCGCCAGTCTTGTTTTTTATAGAGGATTTCGCTATAATATGGAATAGAAAATGGAGGAAAATATGAGCGAGAATTTTGATGAATTAGGAGAACTTGGAGACAAAATAAAAAAGATCATAGACACAGCAGTTTCTACTAAAGATTACCGCCAGATGACCGAGGATATTAAGCAGACGGTGGGACAGACTGTTAACAGCGCAGTAAATTCTGCTGTAGATTCCGGAAGCGAGGCAATCAAAAATGGTCTGAATAATGTATTTGGAACCGGAAACAGTCAGTCCGGTGATTCCGGGGTATACCGCAATAAAACAAAAGAATTTGAAGAAAAGCGCAGGCGGGAACGTGAACAGGAGCAGGAACGTCAGAGAATTGAGAAGGAGAAAGCAAAAGAGAAGATGCTGACTCTTTATGAAAGGAACACCGGGGGAAGAATGAAAGGTATGATGATTGCTGTTTCAGGTGGAATCCTTGCCAGTGGAATGGGACTGGGAACTCTGGTCCTCAGCATCTTTGGCGCGGTGGGACATATGAGTTCCCTTGTGACCGGTGGAACCTGTTTTATGGCAGTCGGAGCTTTGACAGGAGTGGGACTTCTCGCAGGCGGTATTAAAAAACTGGGTAAACTGGAACGTTTTCAGAAGTATATTGACACACTGGGAAATCACACATACTGTAATTTTGAACAATTGTCAGCAGCAGTAAATAAGTCGGTGAAATTCGTTAAAAAAGATATTAAAAAGATGATTGATGACAGATGGTTCCGTCAGGGACATATTGATGAACAGGAAACCTGTCTGATCACCAGTAATGAGACTTATCTGCAATATACGCAGACGCAGAAGGCACTTGAGCAGAAAAAACAGGAAGAAGAAAAACATCAGGCTGAACAGGAGAGAAACAGAAAGAACACACCGCCTGAAGTGCAGGAAGTGCTGGATAAAGGAAATGAATTTCTGGATAAGATCCACAGGAGCAACGATGCGATTCCTGGAGAGGAGATTTCTGCAAAAATATCCAGAATGGAATTGATTGTGGAGAAGATTTTTGAACGGGCGCAGAAGCATCCGGAGATTATTCCGGATCTGAAGAAACTGATGAATTATTATCTGCCCATGACAGTAAAGCTGCTGGATGCATATGAAGAAATGGATCAGCAGCCTGTGCAGGGAGAGAATATCCAGGCATCCAAAAAGGAGATAGAGGATACGCTGGATACACTGAATCAGGCATTTGAAAAACTTCTGGATTCTGTCTTTCAGGATACTGCGTGGGATGTTTCAAGTGATATTTCAGTGCTTCATACGCTGCTTGCACAGGAAGGTCTGACAGATGATGACTTTGCAAAAATGAAAAAGAACTGAAAATAAAAAAGGATAAAAAGGAGCGGCAGAGGACATGGGAAACGAATTTAAAGATTTTGAAATGGAAACACCATCATTAACACTGGAGCCGGATCTTGGAGAGTTTGAAAAGAAAGAAGAAGTGCTCCCCAAAAAGCAGACACAGAAGGAAGAAGTGCCTGTACTGACACCGGAAGAACAGAAAATGGTAAATGATTTTGCTGCAAAGATTGATATTGAGAATACTAATCAGATTCTTCAGTATGGTGCAGGAACCCAGAAAAAAATGGCGGACTTTTCTGATACAGCTCTTGAGAATGTAAAGACACAGGATCTGGGTGAGATTGGAGAACTGATCAGTAATGTTGTGGGAGAACTGAAAGATTTCGATGTACAGGAGGAGGGAAAATTCTTTGGATTTTTCAGAAAGCAGACTTCTAAGATTGAAAATCTGAAAAACAAATATGACAAAGCACAAGCCAATGTGGAGAAGATCACAGATTCTCTTCAGCAACATCAGGTGCGCCTTATGAAAGATTCTGCTATGCTGGACAAGATGTATGAACAGAACCTGAATTATTTTAAAGAACTTACCATGTATATCCTTGCCGGAAAAAAGAAACTGGAAGAAACCAGAAACGGAAAGCTTGCAGAAATGAAAAATAAGGCAGCTCTGAGCGGGCTTCCCGAAGACGCGCAGGCAGCCAGAGACCTGGATGAGAAATGCAGCAGATTTGAAAAGAAACTGCATGATCTGGAACTTACCCGTACGATTGCCATGCAGACAGCGCCTCAGATCCGGCTGATCCAGAATAATGATACGGTAATGGTTGAGAAAATACAGACAACGATCGTAAACACAATTCCATTATGGAAAAGTCAGATGGTGCTTGCTCTGGGAATTGCTCACTCTGCAGAAGCAGCACAGGCACAGAGACAGGTAACAGATATTACCAATGAACTTCTCAGAAAGAATGCAGAGACACTTCATATGGCAACGGTTGAGACAGCGAAAGAATCAGAGCGTGGAATAGTTGACCTTGAAACACTCCAGAAGACAAATGCAGATTTGATTCAGACTCTGGATGATGTGATGCGGATCCAGATGGAAGGCCGTCAGAAGAGACAGGCAGCAGAGATGGAAATGCATCGCATGGAAGAAGAACTGAAGAGAAAACTTCTGGAAATCAGATAGCTGTTCAGCAGTACACGTAAATTAATCAAACTGTAAAGCGGATTGTGAATATCTGTTTGATACCAAATGAGAGAAGAGGAAAATTATGTACAGAGATCATACAAAAGTGATTCAGATCGGAGACAGAAAGATTGGCGGCGGCAACCCGATTTTAATCCAGTCCATGACAAATACAAAAACTGAAGATGTAGAACAGACAGTAGCTCAGATCCTGGCACTGGAGCAGGCTGGCTGTGATATTATCCGTTGTGCAGTACCGACTATGGAAGCTGCAAAAGCACTGAAGGAAATCAAAAAACAGATCCATATACCACTTGTGGCAGATATCCATTTTGATTATCGTCTTGCCATTGCAGCCATGGAAAACGGTGCAGATAAGATTCGGATCAATCCCGGAAATATCGGCAGTACAGAGCGAATCAAAGCAGTGGTTGATGTGGCAAAGGAGCGAGGAATACCCATTCGTGTTGGTGTAAACAGTGGTTCTCTTGAGAAAGAACTTGTGGAGAAATATCATGGGGTCACTGCAGAGGGACTGGTGGAGAGTGCGCTGGATAAAGTTCATATCATCGAAGACCTGGGATATGACAATCTGGTGATCAGCATCAAATCTTCGGATGTCCTTATGTGTGCAAAGGCTCATGAACTGATCGCGGAGAAGACGAATTATCCACTTCATGTAGGAATCACAGAAGCCGGAACTCTTTATTCCGGAAACATTAAATCTGCTATCGGACTGGGGATCATCCTGAATCAGGGAATCGGTGATACCATTCGTGTCTCTCTTACAGGAGCACCTTTAGAAGAGATTAAATCCGCAAAACGTATCCTGAAAACTCTGGGGCTTCGCAAAGGTGGCATAGAAGTTGTGTCATGTCCAACCTGTGGACGCACACAGATCGATCTGATCGGTCTTGCAAATAAGGTAGAAACCATGGTGCAGGATATCCCGCTTGATATTAAAGTAGCAGTTATGGGCTGTGTGGTAAACGGACCCGGAGAAGCAAAAGAGGCAGATATCGGAATTGCAGGCGGAGTTGGTGTGGGACTTCTGATCAAACATGGTGAGATCATAAAGAAAGTTCCGGAAGATCAGCTTTTGGATACGTTGCGGGAAGAACTTCTGAACTGGAAGTAACATTTGGAACGAAGACTTCCTGTCAGATCAACGAGGAGATTTTATTTTGGAAAAAGACTTTTTTGACGTATTTCCCAGCTTAAAAGTGAAGAAAGAACTGGAAGAACTGCTGGACATGGTTTTTGTGACCAGAGTGTCCTGCAATCCTTCCAGAACTCATATATGGGTGTATATAAAAAGTGAACGCTGGATTCATAAGAAGCATATCTTTGAACTGGAAGAACAGATAGAGAGACAGATTTTTGCAGGATTGAATGTAACAGTTACAGTTATTGAGAAATTCCGCCTTTCCGGTCAGTACAATCCTCAGAACTTTCTGGAAACTTACAGATCCAGCATGGAACTGGAACTGCGCAGCTACAATATGCTGGAATACAATATGTTCAGACAGGCGCAGATTTCTTTTCCTGGAGAAAATGATCTTCATATGATCCTTCCTGATTCTGTAATAGCCAGAGAAAAGAGCGGGATCCTGATCGAATATCTGCAGAAGGTTTTCTGCGAAAGATGCGGAATGGACTTGAAGGTGGAACTTGAGTTCCGGGAGACGCAGGAAAGTAAGTACCGTAAGAATGCAGCAGTGCAGATCGCTCAGGAAGTGGAAAATGTAATCCGTCATGCGAAATTAAACAGTAAGAATGAAGAGCCGGCTCAGTCTGAAGAAGCAGGAACAGCAGAGAAGAAAGCAGAGAAAAAGACTGATAAGGGACAGCAGGAAAAGAAGGACAAAAAAGCTGCATTTGCAGACCGCAAAGACAACAGGAAGGGAGATTTCCGGGGTGGATTCAGAAGGGACAGCAATCCGGATGTTATCTATGGAAGAGATTTCGAAGGAGAGCCTGTTGCACTTGAGACGATTACCGGTGAAATGGGTGAGGTGATCGTTCGCGGACAGGTTATGGAGGTTGAAGCCAGAGAAATCCGTAATGAAAAAACAATTCTTATCTTCCCGATCACAGACTTTACGGACAGTATTGTTGTGAAGATGTTTTTGCGCAATGAACAGGTGCCGGAAGTGACAGAACATGTAAAGAAGGGGGCTTTTCTGAAGTTTCGCGGTGTGACAACAGTAGACCGTTTTGACAGTGAACTGACTATTGCATCCATAGCCGGGATTAAGAAAATTGCCAATTTTACAACTGCCAGAGTAGATACCAGCCCACAGAAAAGAGTAGAGCTTCACTGTCATACAAAGATGAGCGATATGGATGGGGTTACGGATGCCAAATCTCTGGTGAAACGTGCTTATGAGTGGGGACATCCTGCCATTGCCATTACAGACCATGGGGTTGTACAGGCGTTTCCGGAGGCAAATCACTGTTTCGATGCCTGGGGCGGATGTGTGCCGAAGGATTCTGATTTTAAGGTTCTTTATGGAATGGAAGGCTATCTGGTAGATGATTTAAAAGGTATGGTGACCAATGGAAAAGGTCAGAAGCTGAACGGTAGATTTGTGGTCTTTGATATTGAGACAACAGGTTTTTCTTCGCTGACCTGTCAGATCATAGAGATTGGCGCCGTACTGGTAGAAAATGGTGAGATTACGGACCGTTTTTCCACATTTGTAAATCCAAAGGTACCGATTCCTTTTCGCATTGAACAGCTGACCAGTATCAATGACAGTATGGTCATGGATGCCCCGACTATCGAAGAAGTGCTTCCGAAATTCCTTGAATTCAGCAAGGATGCGGTTATGGTTGCACACAATGCGGACTTTGATATGGGATTTATTATGAAAAACTGTGACAGACTGGGAATCGCACATGATTTTACTTATGTAGATACGGTCGGTATGGCCCGTTTCCTGCTTCCTGCATTGAACAGATTTAAGCTGGATACGGTAGCAAAAGCAGTTGGGGTTTCACTGGAAAATCATCACCGGGCAGTAGATGATGCCGCATGTACTGCAGAGATTTTTGTGAAGTTTGTAAAGATGCTGGAAGAGCGTGATATCCGGGATGTGGATATGCTGAATGAGCAGGGAGCTGTTTCTGTAAATACTATCAGGAAACTGCCGACCTACCATGTGATCATTTTTGCCAGAAATGAGACAGGGCGCATTAATCTGTATAAATTAGTGAGTCAGTCGCACCTGAAGTATTATCACAGACGTCCACGTGTTCCCAAAAGTGTGCTGGAGCAGTACAGAGACGGACTTCTGGTGGGAAGTGCCTGTGAAGCAGGGGAACTGTATCAGGCAATTCTGAGAAATGCACCGGATACTGAGATAGCCAGACTGGTAAATTTCTATGATTATCTGGAGATTCAGCCTGTTGGAAATAACAGATTTATGATAGCAGATGATAAGCATGATATGATCAGTTCCGAAGAAGACCTGAAGGAGATAAACAGGAAGATCGTTAAGCTTGGAGAGCAGTTTAAGAAACCGGTAGTTGCAACCTGTGATGTGCATTTCATGGATCCACAGGATGAGATTTACAGAAGGATCATTATGGCCGGAAACGGATTCTCAGATGCAGATGAGCAGGCACCGTTGTATTTACGTACCACAGAGGAAATGCTGGAAGAATTTGCCTATCTGGGAAGCGAGAAAGCAGAAGAAGTTGTCATTACAAATACAAATAAGATCGCAGATATGATTGAGAAGATATCACCTATTCATCCGGACAAATTCCCGCCGGTCATTGAGAATTCCGACCAGGATCTGAAGAATATCTGTTTTACAAAAGCGCATGAAATGTATGGAGATCCATTGCCGGAGATTGTGGAAAGCAGGCTTGACAGGGAACTGAATTCAATCATTTCCAATGGGTATGCCGTAATGTATATCATTGCACAGAAGCTTGTATGGAAGTCAAATGAAGATGGTTATCTGGTAGGTTCGCGAGGTTCTGTAGGATCTTCTCTGGCAGCTACCATGTCCGGTATCACAGAGGTAAATCCTCTGCCGCCACATTATCTCTGTCCTAATCCGGACTGCAAATACAGTGATTTTGATTCACCGGAAGTAAAGCAGTATGCAGGTATGGCGGGATGTGATATGCCGGATAAGATCTGTCCGAAATGTGGAACCAGGATGAAAAAGGAAGGGTTTGACATTCCTTTTGAGACATTCCTTGGATTCAAGGGAGATAAGGAACCGGATATTGACCTTAACTTTTCAGGAGAGTATCAGGCTAATGCACACAGATATACAGAGGTTATTTTTGGTAAGGGGCAGACATTCAAGGCAGGGACTATCGGTACGCTTGCGGAGAAAACTGCATTTGGTTATGTGAAGAATTATTTTGAAGAGCGTGGTGTGCATAAACGTTACTGTGAGATCAACCGTATCGTACAGGGATGTACAGGCGTGCGACGTACAACAGGACAGCATCCGGGAGGCATTATCGTACTTCCTGTAGGTGAGGAGATTGAGAAATTTACTCCTGTCCAGCACCCTGCGAATGATGTGAACAGTGACATTATCACCACACATTTTGATTACCATTCTATTGACGGAAACCTGCTGAAGCTTGATATACTTGGACACGATGATCCCACTATGATCCGAATGCTGGAGGATTTAACGGGAATCAGTGCCAGGGATGTCCCCCTGGATCAGAGGGATGTCATGTCATTGTTTGCAAGTACAAAGGCTTTGAAAATTGAACCGGAAGATATTGGCGGATGTAAGCTCGGATGTCTGGGAATCCCGGAATTTGGTACAGATTTCGCCATGCAGATGCTTATTGACACCAAGCCGAAATACTTCTCTGACCTGATCCGTATTGCAGGGCTTTCTCATGGTACGGATGTATGGCTGGGTAATGCCCAGGTGCTGATCCAGGAGGGTAAGGCAACCATTTCCACAGCTATCTGTACCCGAGACGATATTATGATCTACCTTATCGGAAAAGGAGTGGAAAGTGGCCTTGCGTTTACGATCATGGAGAGTGTCCGTAAGGGAAAAGGTCTTCGTGATGAGTGGATCGAGACCATGAAAGAGCATGGAGTTCCGGACTGGTATATCTGGTCCTGTAAGCTGATCAAGTATATGTTCCCGAAGGCCCACGCAGCAGCATACGTTATGATGGCATACAGAATTGCGTGGTATAAGGTGTTTCAGCCACTGGCATACTATGCGGCATATTTCAGTATCCGCGCCACAGCGTTCTCCTATGAGTTGATGTGTATGGGAAAGGAACGCCTGGAGTATTATATGGCAGAAATTCGCAAAAAAGGTGATTCAGCATCTAAAAAAGAACTGGATACCCTGAAGGATATGCGTATTGTACAGGAAATGTACGCGCGTGGATTTGAATTTGTACCGATTGATCTTTATACTGCCAAGGCACAGAGATTTCAGATCGTGGATGGGAAACTGATGCCGTCACTTGCAACTATTGACGGACTGGGAGATAAGGCGGCAGATGCAGTGGTTGATGCTGCAAAACAGGGAAAATTCTTGTCAAAAGACGACTTCCGCGACAGAACAAAGGTCAGCAAAACGGTTATTGATCTGATGGATGATCTGAAATTATTCGGAGATATCCCGCAGTCGAACCAGATGTCATTATTTGACTTTACAGGATGAGCATAAATTCTGTGACCGCAAAGTGTGTTGCAGGGCATGGTGCAGACAGCAACATAAAATGCCCTGACATCATAATATATGATAACAGGAGATGGATATGAAGAAAGACGAACTTAGATATTTACAGAGACTTGCAGAAATTTATCCTACAATCGGAAAGGCATCTACGGAGATTATCAATCTTCAGTCAATCCTGAATCTGCCGAAGGGAACGGAACACTTTATGTCAGACCTTCATGGGGAGTATCAGGCGTTTTCACATGTGCTCAGAAATGGTTCCGGCGCAGTGAGGAAGAAGATTGATGATGTGTTTGGACATACATTAAGTAACAATGATAAGCGTTCTCTGGCAACTCTGATCTATTATCCGAAAGAGAAGATGGATCTTGTCAAAGATACGGAAGAAGATATGGAAAACTGGTATAAGATCACGCTCTACCGTCTTATTGAAATCTGTAAGACAACAGCCTCCAAATATACCAGGTCCAAAGTACGAAAAGCTCTTCCTGCAGATTATGCCTATGTGATCGAAGAACTGATCACAGAGAAAGCGGAAGTTCTCGATAAAGAGGCATATTATGATTCCATTGTAAATACGATCATTGAGATCGGCAGTGCGGAGAATTTTATCATTGCGCTTGCAGAACTGATCCAGCGTCTGGTCGTGGATCATTTACATATTCTGGGGGATATTTATGACAGAGGTCCTGCTCCACATTTCATTATGGATCGCCTGATGCAGTATCACTCCCTGGATATTCAGTGGGGAAACCATGATGTTGTCTGGATGGGTGCGGCAGCAGGACAGAAAGCCTGTATTGCAACAGTGGTAAGAAACAGTATCCGTTACGGAAATCTGGATATTCTTGAGGATGGATACGGAATCAATATGCTTCCTCTGGCGACCTTTGTGATGGAGGCGTATAAGGATGATCCCTGCGAGATTTTTGCTATGAAAGGTGCTTTCAATTATAATGTTCTTGAGGAAGAACTGGGCAAAAAAATGCACAAGGCTATTGCTGTGATCCAGTTTAAATTAGAAGGTAAACTGGTGCGCAGACATAAAGAATTCCAGATGGAAGACAGAGCACTTCTTCATCGGATCAATCCGGAAAAAGGGACGATTACACTGCCTGACGGAAAAGAATATCCGCTTCGCGACAATAATTTTCCGACTATTGACTGGAAACATCCATACGAACTTACAGCCGGAGAAAAAGAAGTTATGGACAAACTGTCCTCTGCATTCAGAAACTGTGAAAAACTGCAAAACCACATCCGTCTCCTACTTGACAAAGGTGGGCTTTATACAGTATATAACGGAAATCTTCTGTTTCACGGAAGCATTCCTCTGAATGAAGACGGAACATTCCGGGAAGTACAGATTTATGGAAAAAGCTACAAGGGAAAAGAACTGTACGATGTACTGGAAACCTATGTGCGCAGAGCATTCTATTCTGTAGGAAAAGAAGAACAGAAGAAGGGCAGAGATATTATGTGGTATATCTGGGCAGCTCCGAATTCACCATTGTTTGGCAAGAGCAAGATGAGTACTTTTGAAAGATATTTCATAGAGGATCCTTCTACACATGAAGAGAAGAAGAATGCTTATTACCGCCTCTGGGAGAATGAAGAAGTGGTAGATAATATGCTTCGTGAATTTGGTCTGGATCCGGAAAAAGGGCATATCATCAATGGCCATGTTCCGGTACACCAGAGTGAAGGAGAAAGTCCTGTAAAATGTGATGGAAAGGTTATCGTGATTGACGGTGGTTTTTCCAAGCCATATCAGAAAGTAACGGGAATTGCCGGATATACGCTGATCTATAATTCCTATGGACTGAATCTTACTGCTCATGAACCGTTTACGTCCAAAGCAGATGCTGTGGCAAGAGAGACTGATATTGTATCGAACCGCGTGGCAGTCAGCTACATGTCCAGACGCCAGCTTGTGGGTGATACAGATACAGGTCATGCGCTGAAAGAGAGAATACAGGAATTGATCCAGCTGCTGGATGCATACAGAACAGGTATCATCAAGGAAAAGAAATAAGATTAAAACTCTTTACTTCTAAATTTTCATTCTATATAATGGGAGTGTTGTGTGATATAACTGTTTTTACAGCAATTTGGCAGGATAAGAACTGTTATAGTGAAGGAAAACGTTATGAAACGGGCTATAGTAATCTTTTTAAATGGATTATCGAAGAGGATTATGATAAAAGTTGCCTGAAGATGATGAACAAAAGGAGAATACGATAATGGGTGGAATTTTTGGAGTAGCATCAAAGTCCAGTTGCATTCTGGACCTTTTCTTCGGAATTGATTATCATTCCCATCTGGGAACACGCAGAGGCGGAATGGCAGTGTATGATAAGAAACGTGGTTTTGACCGCGTGATTCATAACATTGAAAATGCGCCGTTCAGGACGAAATTTGATGGTGACATTGGTGAGATGGAGGGAAATCTGGGAATCGGATGTATTTCAGATAATGAACCTCAGCCCCTTCTGGTGCGCTCTCATCTTGGCAACTTTGCAATTACCACAGTTGGAAAGATCAATAACATGGATGAACTGATTGCCAACTGTTTTAAAAACGGATGCACTCATTTTCTGGAAATGAGTGGAGGAAGCGTAAATCCCACAGAAATGGTAGCTGCACTGATCAATCAGAAAGACAACATGATTGAGGGAATCCGTTATGCGCAGGAAGTGATAGAAGGTTCCATGACCATGCTGATCCTGACACCAAAGGGGATTCTGGCAGCACGTGACCGTCTGGGAAGGACTCCGTTGATCGTGGGAAAGAAAGAAGATGCCTGTTGTGTATCTTTTGAGAGCTTTGCATACCTGAATCTTGGATATGAAGACCTGAAAGAACTGGGCCCAGGAGAAATTGTTGCAGTGACTCCGGACGGTGTGGAAACTCTGCAGAAACCAGGGGAAGAGATGCGAATCTGTTCTTTCCTCTGGGTATACTACGGATATCCTACTTCTACCTACGAGGGTGTGAACGTAGAAGAAATGCGTTATCATTGCGGTGACATGCTGGCCAAAAGAGACAGGGGAGAAGTAAATCCCGATATTGTAGCCGGTGTTCCGGATTCCGGTA
>ERZ773103.2859-NODE-2859-length-15141-cov-3.597242_pt1 | contig 15141 bp, 14 predicted proteins | sample MGYA00511118_ERZ773103 | MGnify/ENA primary metagenome ERZ773103 (study PRJEB29015, sample SAMEA2737821) | human gut metagenome | biome: human gut; feature: human-associated habitat; material: faeces | place: China | collected 2012 ... | reverse complement strand
GTGAGGTCTGGACGGTAAACCCGGCAGAATTCCGCTCCAAGGGCCGGAACACCGTATTTGCGGGCGACCAGCTCACGGGCAGAGTAATGCTTACCATCTGCGGCGGAGCCGTCACATATCGCAACGGTATCTGAGCACGCATCATAAAACGCCGCTGTCTGATTCAAGCCAGACAGCGGCGTTCTTGTTATTCTTTGATGATTTTCAGCTTTTTGGGCAGTGCCGGAATCGCAATGTCCTTTTCCATCAAAATCAGCTTTCCGAATCTTCCGGGGCTTTTGCCCGCTTCATGGAAGCCAAACTTATGATAAAAGCCAAGGGCCTTTTCATTGGTATGGGCCACAGACAGCTGCAGCTTCGTCCTTCCCAGCTTTCGATAGAAGCTCACCGCATGGCCCACCAGCTGAATGCCAAGGCCCTTATGGCGATACGCCTCCCGCAAATAGAGGAACGGAATATAGCCTACGCCCTTCCGCTGGTCTCTGGCGGGGCTCAGCTGGATCATGCCCACCGGCGTGCGGTCCAGATACCCCACTACCATGGCATTTGGATCCGGCCCCATGGTTCTCTGGGCGTCCATCCAGAAGCCGGATCCATCGAAGCCCTCTAAGGAACCGTATACGACCTCCCATGCATCCTTCCGGTAGCGAATATACTGCTCGATCTCATCCCCCATGGGTGCAATGTGCAGATCCGCCACTCCGGTCTCCGGCTTCCAGCGGGTCCGGTACAAATGCCCCTTTTCCAGATGGCTGACGTCATTCTGAAACACCACCCGGACGCCATGTTCGTCCCACTCTAAAAGGCTCACCGCAGTATTGTCGCTGCGTCCTGCCAGCTGACGGTTCTCGTACCCATAGATTAGCCCGCAGAGGGCGGCGGAAATCAGATAGCCATGTCCGCAGACGGCTACCGTTTTTTGAGGATGCTCCCGAACGATCTCCCGCAGGGCATCACAGCAGCGCTCCCCTACCTGACGGAAGGTCTCTGCCCCATTCAGCCGCCATGCGTCCGGATGGTAGGTAAAGTTCGCCATTTCCTCCGGATAACAGCGCCACGCAGTGCCAAAGGGCATCTCCTCCCATGGCCCCACGTTGACCTCCCGGAGCCGCACATCTGTATGCAGCGGCAGTCCCTTGGGCAGGCAGAGCGCCGATGCCGTATACATAGCCCGGTAGAGGTCACTGGAATACACGGCATCCAGATGGATGTCCCGAAAGCGCTGTCCTACCGCCTCCACCTGCTGATACCCCAGCTCTGTAAGGCTGGAATTATACTGCCCCTGCATTCTCCGGTAGAGGTTTCCCTCAGCCTCTCCGTGGCGCACCAGATAGATTCTCGTCCACCATTCCAGGTGCATAGCGTCATAGGCCAGCAGGCTCGGCCCATGTCTCCATGCCGTGGAGCACCTGCATGGGTGCTCTGGGATCCGTAAAGCAGGCAGTACCCACCGCTACCGCAGAAGCGCCTGCCATCATCAGCTCCACCGCATCCTCGCCCCGGCTGACGCCGCCCATGCCCAGCAGCGGAATGCTCACAGCGCCGCTGACCTGCCACAGGCACCGAATCGCCACCGGCAGAACTGCCGGGCCGGATAGCCCGCCGGTGTTGTTCTTCAGAATGGGGCGCCGGGTGTTCAGGTCGATCCGCATGCCCAGCAGCGTATTGATCAGCGACAGGGCATCCGCTCCGGCGTCTTCCGCTGCCTTGGCGATGTCCACAATGGACGTGACGTTGGGGCTGAGCTTTACGATCACCGGAACCTTGGCATGCTCCTTCACCGCTTTGGTGGCCGCCGCCGCAGACTCGGGCTGGGTTCCAAAGGCAAGTCCGCCGCATTTTACATTGGGACAGGAGATATTGACCTCAATGAGATCTACACCGGCATCGGAAACCTTTTCGCTCAGCTCGGCATATTCCTCCAGCGTATTACCGGAGATATTGGCAATGATCCTTGTCCCCTGCTGCCGGAGCCATGGCATCTCTTTTTCGCAGAAGGCATCTACACCGGGGTTTTGCAGCCCCACACTGTTGAGGATTCCGGAGGGGGTCTCTGCGATTCTGGGACTGGGGTTGCCATCCCTGCGGTGTACCGTCAGTCCCTTGACACAGATGCCGCCCAAATTGGACAGGGGGAAATACTCAGAAAACTCCCGGCCAAAGCCGAAGGTCCCGGAGGCCACCACCACGGGATTTTTCAGCTCCACTCCCGCAAGGTTTACACGCATATCAGGCATCCCAGATCACATCCTCTCCCGCAAACACCGGGCCGTCCTTACACACATGGCCCATCACTTCTTCGCCATTTTTTCTGACCTTCACCGCACAGACCAGACATGCGCCGATCCCGCAGCCCATGCGCTCCTCCATGGAGACATAGCAGGGGACCCCCGCCGCCTTCGCCGCCTCATAGGTGGTTTTCAGCATGATCTTTGGCCCGCAGGCAAACACTGCGGCATACTGCTTTTTCCCCAGCATCTCCGCCACGCCCTGGGCTACAAAGCCCTTTTTCCCAAGGGTCCCGTCATCGCTCATGATAAGGGTCTCGCCGCAGATCTCCTGAAACCGATCGATCAGCAGTGCTTTCTCTTTGGAGCGGAAGCCCAATACCGCATCGGCATTCCCGTTTTCCTTTGCGGTGAGATACATGGGCGGAACGCCGATGCCGCCGCCTACCACCAGCACAGGGCCATCCACATAGGGGAAGCCGTGGCCCAGCGGCCCTAAGATATCCAGTACATCGCCGGTCTTCCGCTGAGAGAGCCAGCGGGTGCCTTCTCCCTTCACCTCATAGACCATGGTGATCTCGTCTCCCTCTACATCGTGGATGGAGATCGGGCGGCGCAGGGTCTTCTCGCCGCAGCGCACATGCAAAAACTGCCCGGGCTCAGCCAGCTCACACAGCTCCCGGCACTGAACACTCAGGATATAATAGTCCCCCAACGGTTCTGACACCGTAACGGGACACAGAAATACATCTTTCATTACAAAGCCTCTCTTTCCGCAAAATGCCGGGGCGGGTTTCCGCCCGCTCCGGCAAATGTTCCATCAAAGGATCGTTACAAACCGGCAGATATCATCCCGCATACGCTCCGCCTCTGCGCGAGCCGCCGCCTGATAGTTCTGCCCTGTGGTATCTTCAGTCTTCTTCCATGCGCACATAATGCCCCGGGACGAGTTGACGATCGCCCCATGGCCAAACTGATCAAAGGCATACTGCACGTCCCGGGCCTTGCCGCCCTGCGCACCGTAGCCCGGCACCAGGAAAAAGATATTGGGATATTTCTCCCGGAGGTTCTTGAGATCCTCCGGATGGGTGGCGCCCACCACTGCGCCAATGGCCGACCAGCCGCTCTTACCAATGAGCTGCTCCTTATCCGTCAGCCGAACCGCAAGGTCTGCCATGGCCGTATGCACCAGCCGTCCGCCGGCAATAAGATCCTGCAGCTCCATGGAGCTGGGGTTGGAGGTCTTCACCAGCAGGAAAATAGACTTATCGTTTTTCCGGCAAAGCTCCGTAAAGGGACGGATGCCGTCCGTGCCCAGATAGCCGTTTACGGTCATACAGTCACAGTCAAAGGGAGAAAGGGTGTGCTCCCCATCCAGGCAGATGCCCCCCAGATAGGCCTGCGCATAGGCCTCACAGGTGGAGCCGATGTCGCCACGCTTGGCGTCCATGATCACATAGAGGCCCTTTTCCTTGGCATAGGCCACCACATCCTCCAGCGCCGCAATACCGGCGCTGCCCAGCACCTCAAAGTAGGCGCTCTGGGGCTTTACCGCAGGCACCACTTCATAGAGGGCATCGATGAGTCCCCGGCAGAACAGCCGGTAGGCCTCCGCCGCCCCCTTCAGGTTCTTTCCATATTTCGCAAAGGCTTCATCCTTGATAAACTGCGGGATATAGTCCAGCTTGGGATCTAAGCCCGCCACGGTTGGATTTTTCTTGCTGCGGATCTTCTCCTGCAAAACGTCCATGGACATCTGCAACACTCCCCTGTCGAATGTTCTATTTATAATTAGTGTATCATATCCCGGTGGGGTTGTAAAGAATCAGTCCGTGCCTTTCTCTGCGAAAAAAGTTTTCCTGAGCACAGCGCAAACTGGCACACCGCCTATTTCAGTGCAGTTCGCAGGCAATCGCATTCCGCTGTACCACACCGGGGTTTGGGGGGCAATATGCCCGCTTTTCGCAGCTATGTTATGCGGCAGTCTAAAAGCCCTGAAAGCCCTTTCCGATGATCTCACTGCTGTTTGTGATCATCAGGAATGCCCCGGGCTCCTGAACTTTCACAAAGTTTCTCAGCAGTACTGCCTGGCGGCGCTTGGTCACGGCCAAAATCACTGTCTTGTCCTTATGGAGATAGGTCCCCTCTGCCCGGTATACGGTGGCGCTGCGGTTCAGATCCTCATGAATAAATTTTACAATGGGTTCCGGATTCTCCGACACAATGGTAAAGAACTTGCAGAGATTAAAGTTCTCGATCACACCGTCGATCACCAGAGTCTTCGCCAGCAGACCCGCCACGGAAAACAGCCCGGTCTCCGGCCCATAGACAAAGAAGGAGGACACCGCCACCAGTGCATCCGTGATCATCAGTGCCACGCCTATATCTATACTGGCAAAGCGCTTGATAATCATGGCAATGATATCCGTTCCGCCGCTGGATGCATCCATATTAAACAAAATCGCCGCGCTGAACGCAGGCAGAATAATGGCGAAAATCAGTTCCAGCACCGGCTGGCCGGTCAGCGGCGCATCCATGGGGCAGAACCGCTCCATGAGCCACAGTCCCAAGGTGCTCAGCAGCGTCACATATACCGTCCTGACGCCAAAGCCTCTGCCAAGCACCGCAAAGCCAAGCACCAGCAGCGCAATGTTGATCACATTGGTGAGCATGGTTGCCGACACCGGCATCACCGCCGTCAGCACCACCGCAATACCGGTCACACCGCCAAAGGAAAAGTGGTTTGGAAACTTGAACACATAGACGCCGATCACCAAAAGCACTGTTGCAAAGGTGAGCATGGCATACTCTTTGACCGTTTCAATTATTGTTTGTTTCATTTTCACGCTCCTGATATTTCGTTCCATCTCTTTCAGCCCTATTTTACCCGACATAGTGGGAATGTCAAGAAAAAAGCCATCTGAAAGCGCAGAAAAAGGGATGCGCTGTCCATTCCACACAGCGCATCCCTTTTGATTATCCATATTTCATTGGTGTATTCTGTCCATCAGCAGCCGCAGTTGTTATCGCAGCCGCACCCGCAGCCATTGTTCCCACCGCAGCCGATGCTGCCGCCGCAGCCACAGCAGCAGATCAGCAGGATCAGAATGATGATCCACCAGCAGTTGCCGAACCCATTGTTATTGCCACACATATCAGTTACCTCCTGACAGATATTTGCGCCGCTGTCCGCCGCGCTGATTCATCCTATTCTGCCGGGAGAATTTGGTGACTACTCCGCTGTCTCTTCTTTCTTTTGGTTCAGCCGATAGCTCAGTGTCAAAAGGCTGCTGGAAAAGCTCACGTCCTCCACCAGCACCTCGGGTACCTCCAGCTTACAGCCCGTAAAATTCCAGATGGCCTGAATGCCGATTTCCCCCAAGAGCTGCGCCATCGCCATGGCACTGTCTCTGGGCACCGTTAGTACTGCCATGCATGGCTTTTCCGCCTCCACAAAGCGACGGAGCGCACTGATGTCCAGCACCCGCACGGGCCCCACCTGCGTGGCGATCTTTTCCGGATCCCGGTCAAAGGCCGCCACCATATAAAAGCCGCAGGCTTCAAAATCAAAGTTTTTCAGCAGCGCCTGCCCCATATTGCCGCAGCCCACCAAAATTGCCGTATTCCGGCTGTTGAGGCCCAGGATCTCCCGGATCTCGTACCGAAGCTTCTTTACATTATATCCATAGCCCTGCTGTCCAAACTCACCAAAGCAGGAAAAATCCTGCCGGATCTGAGACGCCGTAAAGCCCAGCCGCTGGGACAGCGTTGCCGATGACACCCGGATGCAGTTGGACAGATACAGCTCTTCCACACAGCTGTAATATTGAGGAAGCCGCCCGACTACAGGCCGTGAAATACGCTCTTTTTTCAACGCTGCTTCCTCCTTTTTTGTTTCATCTAATTTGGTTATTTTACTTCCCTTTTCATAAATTGTCAATCTGCAAAGAGCTCGTCCAGCGTTCCGAACTGATAACCATCGGCCTCCCAAGCCGTCAGAACCCGATCCAGAACGGCGGCATTGGTGGCGGATGTATTGTGCAGCAGCACCACTGCCCCATTGTGGATCCGCTGCGTCAGCTTTTCCATGGCGTATTCCTCCGTGGGCTGCTGGTCCTGCTTCCAGTCCACATAGGCAAGCGACCAGAATACGGTTTGATACCCCAGCTCCTTTGCCATTTTCAGATTATCCACGCTGTATACCCCCTGCGGAGGCCGGTAATAGTGGGACATTGTTTCTCCGGTACAGGCTTGGTAGGCTTCTTCCACTTTTTGAAGCTGCTCCAAAAAGCTTTCCCGGCTGGATATCTCAGACATGTTGGGGTGACTCCATGTATGATTCCCTACGGTATGTCCCTCCTGTACCATACGCTGTACCATTTCCGGCGCAGAGGTAATATAGTTCCCCACCACAAAGAATGCCGCAGGCGCATTGTGCTTCTTGAGTACATCCAGTATTGTGCCTGTATTGCCGTTTTCATACCCACAGTCAAAAGTCAGATAGATGGTCTTTCCATTGGTGTCCCCAATGTACTTTGCGTCATATTCCCTCAGCTGATCCGCTGTGACGTCCGCCTTGGGCGGCTGTCCCGGCGTCTGGAAGCTCAGGCCCCAGCTCCCCGCCTCCACCGCTGGGCCGCTTTTCTGCCTTGCCCCCAGATAAACGGCAGCAGGGATCAGCACTGCCAGCAGCACCGCCACCCCGCGCAGCAATTGCTTCATCGTTATGGTCTGATACATTCGCATCCCCTCCGCCGCAAGTATATTCACCGCACTTCCGGGACATGCCAAACAGGCGCACAGCGAAAATACAATTCGCTGTGCGCCCGATACTTTTTACCGGTTAAATGCCTCTGTGTCAAAGGTGATAACCGTGTGATACCGTTTTTCCGGTGTTTGAAGCTTTTGCTCCAATGTCTGCTGGATCTCTTTCTCCCTGCCCCGCAGCTGATCCGGCACCACCACATCAAAAATCAGATTGGTATGTTCATTTCCTTCCACCATGCGAAAGTCGTGAATGGTAAGACCCGGGTTTATCTCCGCCAGAATTTCCATCACCCGCTGCCGGATCATCTGGAGCTGTGCATCATCTGTCACCACCGGGTCATAGTGGATGGTCAGGTGGATCCGGTGCCGTTCCAGCATCATTCGCTCCGCCTCATCGATCATCTCATGGATCTCCAGCACATCCTCATTTCGATCCACTTCCACATGGATACTGGCAAATGTCTGTCCCGGGCCATAGTCATGGACCATCAGATCATGGACCCCAAGGATTCTCGGATCATAATTCTGGATCTCGTATTTCACCAGATGGGTAAGCTCCGGATCTGCCGGTGCCCCCAGCAGCGGACTGATGGTGTCCTTTGCAATGCCGATGCCGCTCCACAGGATAAACGCCGCCACCAGCAGTCCCACATAGCCGTCCAGCTCCAGTCCCGTCAGCTTTGCAACGATCGCCGCAAGCAATACCGCACCGGTGGTGATCACATCGTTTCGGCTGTCGGCGGCAGTGGCCGCCAGTGAGGTGCTCTTGATCTTCTTGCCAAGGCTGCTGTTGAACACCGCCATCCAGAGCTTTATCAAAATGCTCATGACCAGCACCGTCACCAAGGCCCATGAAAATGCCACCGGCTCCGGGTGCAGGATCTTTCCAATGGACTCCTTGGCCAGTTCTACCCCGATCAGCAGGATCATCGCTGCCACAGCCAGCCCGGATAGATATTCGATTCTGGCATGCCCGTAGGGATGCTCCGCATCCTCCGGCTTTCTGGCCAGCCGGAAGGCCACCAGCGTCACAATGTTAGAAGATGCATCGGACAGATTGTTCACAGCATCTGCACGGATGGACACACTGCCGCTGATGGTTCCAATCACCAGCTTTCCGGCAAACAGCAGCACATTGCAGAGGATCCCCACAATGCCCGCCAATGTACCATACTTTCCTCGGATCTCAGGATCCTCCGTATCCCCGCCGCTGCCAATGAACAGCCGCACCAGTAAATTCGTCATAGCATTTCCCCCTCTTTGCTTCATTTTACTCCATTTAGACTGCACATGCAACCTTGACTTTTTTCCCGAATCTGATACCATAGGATCATCCGAAAGGGGGATTTTTATGATAACACTTCCCGACGACCGTTCCATGCCCCTATACCAGGCTCTCTACCTTCAGCTTCGGCAGGAGATCCAATCCGGGGCACTCCCCCAGGGGGCAAAGCTCCCATCCAAACGCAAGCTCTCCGAGCAGCTGGGAATTTCCGTCAACACGGTGGACAGCGCCTACTGTCAGCTGGAAGCAGAGGGCTTTATTCAGGCCAGCCCACGCCGTGGATTCTTTGTGCTGGACGCCGGTCTGCTGCCGCAGGCAAGGGCCGCCTCCATTCCGTCCCCCATGCCGCTCCCCCACCGGCAGCCAAAGTGGACCGTGGATTTTTCCACCTCCGGCATGGCCCGGGAACAGTTTCCCTTTGGCGTCTGGCGCAGGCTCATGAAAAACTGCTTTAATGAATACGATGATCATCTGCTGCTTCGTACCGAGCCGCAGGGGGATCCGGGGCTCCGGCAGGCTGTTTCCGATTATCTCTACCGTGCCAGAGGCGTTGTGTGCACCCCGGATCAGATCATTATTGGAGCAGGAACCGATAATCTTCTGCTGATCCTCGCCTATATTTTACCGGATGCCTTTATGCTGGCTGTGGAAAATCCCCTCTATAACAAAGCCCATGCCCTGTTTGCCCGGCTGGGACATCCCATCTCCGCCATACCGGTGGATCCTGACGGCATCCGCATTTCCGCACTCCCGGAGCGGGATCGGGTGGCCGTCTATACCACCCCCTCCCATCAGTATCCTCTGGGCTACGCAATGCCCATCGGCCAGCGGTCTGCGCTGCTGCGTTGGAGCAGTCAGGGAGATCAGCGGTACATCATTGAAGATGATTACGATTCCGAGTTCCGCTATCAGTCCCGGCCCATTCCATCCCTGCAGAGCATTGACCGATTAGGCCGGGTCATCTATCTGGGCACCTTTTCCCGCAGCGTTGCACCTGCCCTGCGCATCAGCTATATGGTGCTCCCCGAGCCGCTGCTTCAGCGGTATCACGAAAGCTATCAGGGCTATTCCTCCACTGTCTCCGCTTTTGAGCAGGCGGTGCTCCGTCAGTTCATGATGGACGGGCATTTTGAAACCCACGTGAACCGCATGCGCATCTACTACCGAAACCGCCGGCAATGTCTGGTGGAGGCGCTTGCACCGCTGGAGCCGTGGATGGAAATCCTTGGGCAGCCGGCGGGGCACCATCTGACCCTTCGACTCCACAACGGAATGGATCAGGCCGCACTGCAAGCCGCCGCCGCTTCTATGGGCGTGCGGGTCTATCCCACCACCCCCTATTTTCTCGGCCCCGTGCCGGAAGCTCACCGCAGCACAATCCTGCTGGGCTTTGGCGGTCTTACCGATTCCGATATTCAGCGGGGTGCCGGTCTGCTCTATCAGGCATGGCTCCCTCAGAAAGGAGTACCTCATGAATCCTGAGCTTGTCCCCGTTATTACCTTTGTGGGAAAGTCCGGCACCGGAAAAACCACATTTCTGGAACAGCTGATCCCTGTGCTGAAAGCCCAGGGGCTCCGCATTGCCGTATTGAAGCATGATGCCCACCACTTTGAAATGGATCGTCCCGGAAAGGACACCTATCGATTCACTGCTGCCGGTGCCGATGTGGTGACGATTTCCAACGCAGAAAAGTTTGCCATGATTGAGCAGCCTCCGGAGGAGCTTACGCTCCGGGATATCATCACCCGCCTCCCCCAAGTGGATCTGGTGCTTACGGAAGGGTACAAAAAAGGCCGATATCCCAAGATCGAGATCCATCGGGCCGCCCTGAACCGCCCCCTGATCGCCGATCCCGCTCAGCTGCTGGCTGTTATGACCGATGAGCCTGTGGATACCCCGGCCCCCCAACTGGCCCTATCCGATGTCTCCGGCTGTGCCGGGATCATCCGGCAGTACTGCTCCGATTTCCGTTCTAAACTTTCCTGACAAAAACGAGGCCTCCAATGCTTGGAGACCTCGTTTCTCATTCCTATCAAAACTTAAAAGGCAGCCATCAACGTTCCCGTTCCCATGAATTTGGATGCCGCCCGATCTGCCGGTACGATCACCAGCTCCCGGAAGCCGCAGGCTCTTTTCAGCCGCTGCCCCAGCTCCTTTGCCCGTTCCGGACAGCCGGAATACGTGATCACGCAGCGCTTTGGCTTTTCCTTCCGCCGTGCAAACTGCCGCTGGGCCATAGCGGCAAGCTCCTCCGTATCGCTGTGCCGACTGCGTCCGCGGACATGGAACCGTCCGTCCTGCCCGCCCTCCATCAACAGTCTGCGTCCAAAGCCTGCACAAAGGGCTGTGCCCTTGCGGCTGACTGCCTTGCATTCCCGCCGGACATCCGCCCGGTCTAGAACACCAATGGTGCTGAGGCTCTCGATAAATGCCTGCGTCTCCATCAGCGTCTGCTCCGGCTCCATGCCGGAGAGCAGGAAATCGTGCAGCCGTCTTGCCACAGCCAGCTCTCCGGAAAAAGCCGTTCTGGTATCCAGCACAAAGATATTCTGGTCTCTGCCGCCGGAGAGCAGTGTGTCTCTTGCTTCACATGCCGCCTGATAGCTGTCGGAAAACGCAGGAGACATGGTGATCACATAGAGGTCTCCGCCGCGCCGTTCCATGGCTTCCAAAAACCGCCGATCCTTCACCTGCGCAAAATGTACGTTGAGCAGCTCTGCCGCCGTAAATGTAACGCCCTCATCACAGAAAATGGTATATGCCATAAGGATCACCTCACGATATCGTTTTGTTAATTAGATTATAGCATAACATATAATATTTTCAACTGTTCCGGCATAAATATTTACGGTAATTTCGCCCGGGTGCTTCTTTTTATTCCTTTGCCGGAAAATGATAGCTTTAGCCGGTTAAATGTAGTATGATAAGGTGAGAAACGATCTGGAGGACATTCTTATGGGACACCCTGCTCACACAGATGCCGCACACCGTCATCCCCTTCCGATTTGGGGGAAGATTTTGATCATCATCGCCGTCTTTCTTCTTGTGCTGATTCTCAGCATTGCCATCACCATCCATGCGCTGCTCAGTAAAATTGACCGGCCCAGCGTCGATCAGCAGTACGCAACGGAGAGCGAACTGGAAGAAATCGACCTCCGGGATGCCGTAAGAGAAAATCAAAACGCAAAGACCGTGTACCCGACACTGAACCCCGAGGACATTCGCTGGAGTCCCGCCGCCGAGGCCATCGACACGCCGCAGGAGCTCTTTAACGTCCTTCTCATTGGCGAGGATGCTCGCCCCGGTGACACAGCCTCCCGCTCGGATGCCATTATCCTCATGAGCTTTGATAAAAGCCGCAGCGCCATCACCATGACCTCTTTTTTGCGGGATCTCTATGTGCAGATCCCCGGCCATCAGGACAACCGGATCAACGCTGCCTATGCCTTTGGCGGTATGAAGCTGCTGGATCAGGCCATTGAACAGAATTTTGGTGTTCACATTGATGCCAACGTGGCCATCAATTTCGATGGATTTACCGATGTGATCGACGCCCTTGGCGGGGTAGACATCCCCCTCTCCGATGCAGAGACAAGCTATCTCCGGCTCGCTCCTGGGGAGAATCATCTGGACGGTGCCACTGCGCTTGCCTATTCCCGGATCCGGGTGCTGGACTCCGACTTTGGTCGGGCCGGCCGCCAGCGAAAGGTGATCGATGCACTTTTTTCCAGTCTGAAGCACAGCTCTCTTACAGAGCTCACTGATCTCATCAATACGGTACTCCCGCTTCTCACCACCGATATGAGCAACAGTGAGATTCTGACCCGCAGCGCAGGGCTGTTCCCCATGCTGTCGGGCAGTACCCTGGGCAGCCTGACCATCCCCGCAGAGGGCACTTACTCCTTCCATACGGTCCGGGAAATGTCCGTGATTGTGGCCGATTTTGACGCAAATCGTACGCTGCTGAAAGACACATTGGAACCCGGCTCCTGATTTCTCCTGAAATTCCCGAACATATTTCAGTATAATAAATATTTTGTAACATTTTCTTAACATATTGATTTTATTCAGATTTTTCGGTGTTTTTATCAGTTTTATTTGATTTTGTGTAAAAAAACTTCGATTTCTCTGTTAATCTTGGAAAAAGAGTGTTTTTTTGTACTCCAGAAACGTAAAAATAAACTATTGTATTTTAAAAGATCCTATGTTATCATCCATATAGCGGAATTTTTCCGTTCAATCACGGCCTTCTGGCACACTTCCAATGCCGTGAAATTTTACGATCGAAGGAGATCACCACTATGAAACTGAAGAAACTTTCTGCACTGCTCCTGTCAGGGTGCATGGTGCTGTCCATGGCTGCCTGTGGCAGCTCCGGCACCACCTCCACAACAAGCGCAGCTGCCGACAACGGCTCTGCGCCCGCTACCGAGGCTTCCACCGCAGCCGCAGACACCGGCGATACCGCTACTGCTGCCGCTGACGGCGAGGTTTCCGTATTCTACTATACCTTCGCCGATACCTACATTTCCAGCGTTCGTACCGCTCTGGACGCTCAGCTGGACAGCGCTGGTATCAAGTACACCGACTATGACGGCAACGGCAACCAGACCACCCAGACTGAGGCCATTCAGACCGCAATCTCCAAGGGTACTTCCATGCTGATCGTCAACCTGGTTGACTCCGGCTCCGAGGATGCCGCCAACAACATCATCAACATGGCCAAGGACAAGGACATCCCCGTTGTGTTCTTTAACCGTGCCGTTTCCACCGCTGAGGACGGCGGCGAGTCCGTTATCTCCAGCTATGACAAGTGCGCCTTCATCGGCACCGACTATGAGATGGCCGGCCACATGCAGGGCCAGATGATCGGCGACTACCTGGTTGCCAACTATGACAAGCTGGATCTCAACGGCGACGGCAAGATCTCTTACGTCATGTTCAAGGGCGACGAGGCCAACGCTGAGGCAATTGCCCGTACCCAGTACGGCGTTGAGGATGCCGACAAGGTGCTCACCGATGCCGGCAAGTCCGCTCTGGAGTTCTATGACTCCGCAAACTCCAACAAGTATCTGGTTGACCAGAACGGCACATGGTCCGCTCAGGCTGCTACCGAGTACATGCAGACCATCCTGTCTCAGTACTCCGAGGCCAACAACAACATGGTAGAGCTGGTCATCGCCAACAATGACGACATGGCTCTGGGCGCTATCTCTGCCCTGCAGAACGCCGGCTACAACAAGGAAGGCGCTACTTATATCCCCGTCTTCGGCGTTGACGCAACCGATGCTGCAAAGGAGAAGATTGCTGACGGCTCCATGACCGGTACCATCAAGCAGGACGCTGAGGGCATGGCTACCACCATTGCCACTGTTGCCCAGAACTTCCAGGGCGGCAAGGACAAGTTCGACACCGTTGATACCGCTAACGTTGTCGGCACTTGGCGTGTAAACATCCCCTACGCTACTTACACCGGCGAATAATCTCAGATTTATGAGCGGCAGCCGCGCCATCCGGCGCGGCTGTCTTCGGGTATACCGCATGCTTTATGTTCACTTGACACAACCCGTGCGGTACTGCCCAGCATGCAATCAAGGAGGGACCCTTATTGGACAACAACGCATCTGCCTCCGCCGGCGTTTCCCCGCAGGATTCCCAGGTCCTGCTCCGGATGGAGAACATCTGTAAGACCTTCCCCGGCGTAAAGGCACTGGATCATGTATCACTGACTGTCCGAGCCGGAACCGTCCATGCCCTCATGGGAGAGAACGGCGCAGGAAAGTCCACTCTGATGAAATGCCTCTTCGGCGTATATAACAAGGACGAAGGACACATTTATCTGGAAGGTCAGGAAATCAATTTCAAGAACTCCAAAGAAGCTCTGGAAAATGGCGTTGCCATGGTTCATCAGGAGCTCAATCAGGCGCTTAAGCGCAATGTCATGGACAATATCTGGCTGGGACGCTATCCCAAAATCGGCCCGATCGTCTCTGAAAAGAAAATGTATCAGGATACCATGGCCATCTTTGATGACCTGGATATTCATGTAAACCCCAAAGCAATTATGAGCACCATGCCCGTATCCCAGCGGCAGATGGTGGAGATTGCCAAGGCCGTCTCCTTCCACTCCAAGGTAATCGTATTTGACGAGCCCACCTCCTCCCTGACGGAGACCGAGGTTGAGCACCTGTTCCGCATCATCAATATGCTGCGGGATCGGGGATGCGGTATCATCTATATTTCTCACAAAATGGACGAGATCCTGCGGATCTCTGACGATATTACAGTCATGCGCGACGGCACTTGGGTCGCCACTGAGCCTGCCAGCGAAATGACCATGGATCGGATCATCAAGCTGATGGTAGGCCGTGAGCTCACCAACCGCTTTCCGCCCAAGGATAATGTGGTTTCCAAAGACGTATCTCTGTCTGTCGAGGGGCTCTGTGGTCTCCACAACGCTCTGGACAACGTCAGCTTTGAGGCACATGCCGGTGAGATTCTCGGCATCGCCGGTCTGGACGGTTCCGGCCGTACCGAAACACTGGAAACCATCTTCGGCGTTGCTGCAAAAAAGAGCGGCACCATCAAGCTGCACGGGAAAACGCTGAAGAACAAAACGCCCCGTGAAGCAGTATCCAATGGCTTTGCCCTGCTGACAGAGGAACGCCGCGCCACCGGCATTTTCGGCATTCTGGATATTCAGGAGAACACCACTATTTCCAGTCTGAAAAAATACCTGAAATGCGGCCTTCTAAACAGCAGCAAAATGCGAGAGAGCACCGACTGGTCCATCTCTGCCATGCGCATCAAGACCCCCAGCCAGTCCACCAAAATCGGTTCTCTTTCCGGCGGCAACCAGC
>ERZ773103.2853-NODE-2853-length-15167-cov-8.360773_pt1 | contig 15167 bp, 14 predicted proteins | sample MGYA00511118_ERZ773103 | MGnify/ENA primary metagenome ERZ773103 (study PRJEB29015, sample SAMEA2737821) | human gut metagenome | biome: human gut; feature: human-associated habitat; material: faeces | place: China | collected 2012 ... | reverse complement strand
TACATCGGCTAGTATATCAGCCTTCCAAGCTGAGGAGGTGGGTTCGATTCCCATTACCCGCTCCAAAAGACCTGAACCTTGAACGGTTCGGGTCTTTTCTTTTTGTCCTGCACTGGGCAGTCATCTTGCAAACCGGAGGCGGAAATGCTACAATAGAGCCATAAAAACGCTGAAAGGGGAACGCTACAATGGAATTCCGCGATAAACCGATGGAGAACCTCATGCGCCTGCAGGAGAAGGATATCTGCAAAAATGTTAACGCCCTGCTGCTGGAGGGCGAGCAGATCGTGGGCGCATACAAGACGGTGCGTGATCAGGTGGTGTTCACCAGCCACCGCATCATCATGGTGGATATGCAGGGGGTCACGGGCACGCGGCAGCAGCTTTTTGTGCTGCCTTACCGCAAGGTGCTGCACTATGGCATCCAGACGGCGGGTTTTGGCGATCCGCTGCAGGCGTCCCAGTTGACAGTCTGCTTTGCGGACGGCCACGAGGCCAAGTTTGGCTTTATTGGGCAGAAGGACCTGTTTCAGGTGGCAAACGCTATCAGCGCCCGCATCCTGTAAGAAAAATTATGAACCGAAGCCGCTGCACAAGGGTTTGTGCGGCGGCTTTTTTACGCATTTTTGCGGCTGGTTGTATACAAAACGCATGAAAATTTGAAACAAAACGCAAAACAATGTGCCAAAATAGGCGAAAAACTGAGAAACGCAAAACTTTGTGCCACAAGATAAAAACATGATTGACATTTTGTTTCGTCTCGCGTACAATTCGGGGCACAAGGCAGTCCCGCTGCTGCGGGACAAAAAAGCACGAATACAGGTATATTGTCGCATTGCGGCAAAAAGAATGGGAGGACCTTACCATGTCAACCAAATTTTCCCGTAAAACGTTCCTGAAGGGCAGCGTTGCCGGTCTGGGCATGATGGCGCTCAACGTGTGCACCGCCGGGGCAGCCTCTGCTGCCGAGCCCGCAGCCGCCGCAGCGGAGGATACCAACTCCCTGAACCTCGTCCCTAAAAAGGCGACCTCGGTCAAGGTGACCAGCCGCGGCAGCGTGAGCGGCGGCTGGCAGGGCGAGCCGGTGTTCCCCAACTGGAAGGGTCTGGACGATACGCTGGCCATGAACCACATGTACACCTTTGTGGGCTACGCAGGGCAGGGAACGCTGTGCGTGGAGCCCGAGTCGGGCGTGACCGGCTTTAACCTGTTCGTCAATAACCGCCAGATCAACACCGCTGCCATGGCGGCAGGCGGCGTGTGGAACGTGGACATTTCCGGCCAGACCATCAACGGCCGCAACACCATTCAAGTGGGCGGCATCCGTCCCCGCGGCAAACAGGTGACTGTGCGGGTGGGCTACCCCACCGTGCAGGAGGGCAGCCTGCAGGACGTGGGCATCGACCGCGATGCACTGGAGCTGTTGGAGCAGATCGTTCAGGCCGACGTGAACAACGGCTTCCCCAGCGCACAGATGGCCATTGTGAAAAACGGCAAACTGGTGTACCAGAACGCATGGGGCAAGGTGAACTCCTATAATCCGGACGGCACCCCCAAGACCGACAGCCCGGCTGTGACCAACGATACCCTGTACGATCTGGCCTCCAACACCAAGATGTACACTGCAAACTACGCATTACAGTACCTCGTCACGCAGGGCAAGGCCAATTTGGACAGCCGTCTGGTAGACCTGCTGGGCAGCGCCTTTGTGGAGGACACCATCGACATTACCTACAACGGCTACGAGAACCCGGGCCTGAAGGTCAACAAGCAGTGGAAAGCAGAACTGACCCTGCGCGATATCCTGCGCCATCAGGCAGGCTTCCCTGCAGACCCCCAGTACCACAACGATTCCTTTGACCAGTGCGCTCAAAAGACCGTTCCCGGTGCCACCAACGTGCTCTTCTCCGGCTGGGACGGCAGCGCTGCAACCCGCGCTGCTACCCTTAAGTCCATCTTCAAGACTCCGCTGATGTATAAACCCGGCACCAAGACCGTTTACTCCGACGTGGACTATATGCTGCTGGCCTTCGCCATTGAAGCAATCACCGGCAAGGGACTGGACGCCTTCCTGAAGGAGACCTTCTGGGACCCCATGGGTCTGACCCACACCACCTACAACCCCTTGCTGAACGGCTTTGCCGCCAACGATTGCGCCGCTACCGAGCTGAACGGCAACACCCGTGATGGTGCCATCTCCTTTACCGGCGTGCGCACCGCCACCATTCAGGGCCAGGTGCACGACGAGAAGTGCTACTACGCGATGGGCGGTATTTCCGGCCATGCAGGCCTGTTCTCCAACGCTACCGAGTTGGCAAAACTGGCCTCTGTCATGCTCACCGGCGGCTACAGCGAGAACCGCTACTTCTCCCGCAACGTGATGGACGCCTTTACCGCACCCAAGAAGGAGGACGCTGCCAACTGGGGTCTGGGCTGGTGGCGTGAGGGCGACAACCAGCGCTGCTGGTATTTCGGTACGCAGGCACCCTCCAATACCATTGGCCATCAGGGCTGGACCGGTACGTTGACCATGATCGACCCCGTGGAGAACCTGGTGGTGGTGTACCTGACCAACAAGATCAACTCCCCGGTCACCGATAAGGCCGCGAACCCCAATAATTTCAATGGTAACTGGTATACGGCTTCTACGCTGGGTTTTGTGGCACAGCTGCTGTATCAGGGCCTGCAGAACCACGGCACCGACCCCAACAACGCTTACAGCGCCCTGCTGGAGGATATGGCTGAAAGCAAGTTTGCGCTGGTGGCCGAGGGCGGCAGCGTGCCTGCCACCCACCCGCTGGTGCGCTCCGGTTATGCCGTGCTGGAGGCTATGGCTGCCCACGCCAATGCTACCCACTCTTATCTGGACCGCAACTATTTCAACGATGCCCTCACCCTGCTGGATGACACCCGCGATGCAGAGGAACTGGCAAAGCTGAAAAAGATGCTCAATAAGTTCTGAGTGCAGTTCTTTACAAATAACTGAATAAATAGCAAAGGGACTGCCGCACCAAATGAGGTACGGCAGTCCCTTTAATTTTAGCGGGTTGGACCCTTTCAGGTGTGCGCCGTTTTGCGCACCAGCTGCCGGTGCATCAGCGCCATCAGCACCAGAAATACCAGCAGATAGAAGGGGAACAGCGCCGGGGTGATGTTGTTGGCAAGCACGCCGAACAGCGGCGGCATGGCAAGATTGCCCACATAGGCGCTGCTCATCTGGATGCCGATGACGGCCTGAGAATTCTGTACGCCGAAGTGCGCCGGGGTGGAGTGAATGACGCTGGGGTAGATGGGCGCACATCCCAGCCCTACCAGCACAAGCCCGGCCAGCGCAAAGACCTGCGCCCCGGGCAGCAGCAGGGCAGCAATGCCCACGCCCAGCACCGCAAACCCCAGACGAATCATCTGATCGTCGCTCAGCTTTAAGGTCAAAAAGCCGCAGACGCCCCGCCCCACCGTGATGCCGATATAGAACAGACTGGCAAAGCTGGCAGCCGTCTGGGCGGGCACCTGCCGCACAAGGGTCAGGTAGCTGCTTGCCCAGAGCCCGGCGGTGGTCTCCAGCGCGCAGTAGCAGAAAAAGCAGAGCATCACTTCCTTTGCGCCCGGCAGCGCGAACACCTGCGGCAGGGTCAGCGCCTTGGGCACGGTGCCGTCCGGGGCGGCATCGGGGCGTTTGTGCCACAGGGGCAGGCTGCAAAAAAGCACGGCAGTAAGCGCGATCTGGAACAGGGCGATGTACCGGTAGCCGCTGTTCCAGCCCAGTCCGCCGGAAAGTGCTGTGCCCATCACCACGGGGCCGATGGTGGTGCCCACGCCCCACATACAGTGCAGCCAGCTCATGTGGCGGCTTTCGTAATGCAGGGCAACGTAGTTGTTCAGGGCGGCATCCACGCTGCCCGCGCCCAAGCCGTAGGGGACAGCCCACAGACAGAGCATCCAGAACCGGCCGGAGACCGAAAAACCGAACAGCGCCGCAGCGGTCATGCCCACGCTGAGGGCGGTCACCCTGCCCGTGCCCAGCGCCCGGGTGAGCCGGTCGCTGTTCAGGCTGGAAACGATGGTGCCCAGCGAGATGATCATGGACAGGATACCCGCGTAGGAGAAGGGGACGCCCAGCTGGGGGTACATGGTGGGCCATGCAGACCCCAGCAGAGAATCCGGCAGGCCAAGGCTGATAAAGGCCAGGTAAATAATTGGCAGCAAAAGCTGTGTCATAGGAAGGAGCCCTCCAAAAAAGTTCAGTTGTTCTTTTCCAGATACACGGTGGTGGAGGGGAAGGCGAAGTCCACGCCGTTTTTCTGCATCACGTCCATCAGATCGAGATTTAAGTCGTTCTGCATCTGCAAAAAGCGGGTCATGTCGGCGGTGCGCAGGTAGGCGGACACCAGCAGGTCGATGCTGGAAGCGCCGAAGCCGTTCAGCTTAACCAGCACCGAGTCCTCGTAGGTGTAGGGGCTGGCCTTGAGCATGGCAGTCAGGTCGGTCATCAGCTGTTCCAGCTGAGGACGGGAGGTATCGTAGGTGACCCCGAGGGTGAAGCGGTACAGCCGCTTGTTGCGCAAAGTACCGTTGTTGATGGTGGCAGAGCTGACTGTGCTGTTGGTCAGGATGTACACCGAGTTATCCAACGCGCGGACTTTGGTGGAGCGGAAGTTGATGTCCACCACCTCGCCGGAAACGTCGCCCACGGTGATCCAGTCGCCGATGGAAAAGGGGCGGTCCAGCAGGATGACCAGCCCGCTGAACAGGTTTTTGGCGCTGTCCTGCGCAGCCAGAGAGATGGTCAGACCGACAAGACCCGCACTGGCTACGATGCTGCCCACCGGCAGGCCGCTCTCCTGTGCCATGGTCATAACGCCCAGAACCACGATGAGAACTTTGTACACCTTGTTCAGCAGGGTGGTTAGGGTGCGGTTAGTGCGCACCTCCTCGCCGCAGCTCGCCAGCAAAAGGTCGGTGAGATCGGCGGCGGCGTACAGCCCCTGACACACAAAAAAGGTGGCGGCCAGCTCAAAGACTGTGAGCAGAAATTTATTTACGCCGGCAATTGCCCACGGCAGGCTGGCCGCTGCGGCATAGATGAACGCTGCAAGGGTGAGCCGCTGCAGCGGTACGGCAAAGCTGCGCAGCAGAATGGGCGTACCGGCCAGCCGCCAGTTGCGGCGCAGCAGGGCAGGGAACACCCTGCGGGACAAAAGCTGCCGCGCCAGCCAGCCAAGCGCCAGCAGCAGCGCCGCGCACACCACGCGGGCGGCAAAGGCTGCCCAGCCTTCCAGCAGCAGCGAGCCAAGCTCGAAGCCAAGGTTACGGATCGAGAAAATCATGGAAAACCTCCTGTGTTTTTTCACAACGCATATTATGATAGCATACTCTGCTGCCCGGGGCAAGGAAAGAAAGGTGAAAACGCACTTTGACAAAAAATGTGCAAACTTTTTGGAAAGGGGGCTTGACAGCGCCGCAGTACCGCGCTATACTCTTGGTCAGAAAGTTCGTTTCAGGGCGGGGTGCAATTCCCCACTGGCGGTAAAGTCCGCGACCACCCGCAAGGGTGCTGACCCGGTGCAACTCCGGGACCAACGGTATAGTCCGGATGCAAGAAACGGCAGGCAAATTGCGTCTGTGCGCCCTGTTGCAGTTTTTGGTTGCAGCAGGGCGCTTTTTGGTTTGTCTTTCCGGTTCGATCCAGCGCGAAAAGGGCTTTCCGAACAAATTTGAACGGGGAGTACACCCCGGGGAGGACAACTACCATGAAAAAGAATACCACCCACAATCTGACCGTTGCCGCCATGCTCAGCGCGGTCGCCTTTATCCTGATGTTCATCGAGTTCCCGCTGCCGATGCTCATCCCGTCCTTTGTCAAGATGGACTTCTCCGACCTGCCCGCCCTGCTGGGTGCTTTTGCACTGGGTCCGGTGTACGGCGTGGTCATCAGCTTTATGAAGAACCTGCTGCACATCATCATCAAGGGCACCTCCACCGCCTGCGTGGGTGAGCTGTGCAACTTTATGCTGGGCGCGGTGTTCTCCGCTGTGGCGGGCTTTGTCTACAAGCGCCACAAGAGCCGCAAGACCGCCATTCTGGGTGCCATTGCCGGTGCAGCCGTCATGGCCGTGTTCAGCGTGCCCTCCAACTACTTCATCACCTACCCGGCCTATGTACAGTTCTACCACATGCCGCTGGAAGCCATTCTGGGAATGTATCAGGCCATTCTGCCCTCTGCCGACAGCCTGATCAAGTGCCTTGTGATCTTTAACATGCCCTTCACGCTGGTCAAGGGTCTGCTGGACGCCGTACTGTGCCTGCTGATCTATAAGCCCCTGTCTCCCATCCTGCACGGCCGCAAGTAAGCTGCTGAGATAACAGAGAGCCGGAAAGTCTGCGGACTTTCCGGCTCTTTGAATTTATAAGAAACTTTACGCCAACGCGCCTTTATCCAGCCATTTGCCACGCGCCATGCGCAGCAAAAACAGCGCACCGCGGGTGCAAAGCTCGGCGCACATGGCCACCCATACGCCCACCAGCCCAAAGCAGGGAGCCAGCAGAACTGCCAAGGTCAGCCGCACGCCCCACATACTAACAAGGTTCAGGATAAAGCAGCCGGTGCTGTCGCCTGCGCCCTGCATGGAGCCGCTGGCTACGATGCTTGCCCCGAACATCGGCTCGGCAAAGGCTTCGATACGCAGCACCCGCGCGCCCAGTGCAATGACGGCGGCGTCGGCGGTAAAAATGCCCATCAGCTGCGGGGCAAACACATACAGCCCCACGCCGGTCAGTGCCATGATGCCCATGCCCATGGCGGTGCACAGCCATGCAAAGCGCTTTGCCATGTCCCGGCGGTTCGCGCCCACGGCCTGCCCCACCAGCGCAAGAGCGGCGTCCTGAATGCCGTAGCCCGCCATGTAGCACAGGCTCTCGGCGCTGACCCCCAGACTGTTGGCGGCAATGGCGGTAGTGCCCAGCCCGGACACGATGCGCACCAGCAGCACCTGTGCCGAGGACAGAGCGGCGCGCTCTGCCGCCAGCGGTGCGCCCACCTTCCACACGTTATGCAGGCAGGCGCGGGTAATGTGCCACGAGCCGGGCTTGCGGATGCACAGCGGACCATCCCTCAGCAGCAGAACGCCCAACGCCAGCGTACCGCCCACAGCGTTGGCAAGCGCTGTGCCCAGCGCTGCGCCCGGCACGCCCCATCCCAGACCCCAGACCGTGAGGTTCTGGCCGAATACCGTCATCTCCCGGGTGGGGTTGATGAGGAAAAAGTTGAAGATGATGTCCAGTACGCAGGTAAAGATGCTGATGAGACCCGGGGTAAGCGCATCACCCGTAGAGCGCAGCATGGCGGCGTAGGTGCCCATAGCCATGATAAAAGGCAGGGAAGCCGACCAGATGGCAAAATACGCCGAAGCATTTGCCCGCAGTGCCGCATCTGCGCCCAGCCACCCGGGCAGAAACCGGCTGATGCCCACGCCAAAGGCCGCTGCCGCAAGACCCACCGCCAGATTGAACAGCATGGACTGCCGCAGAACGCCCCGGGCATCCTGCTGGCGGTCTGCGCCCAGATACTGTGCCACCTGAATGGAAAACGCCATGCACAGCCCGGCCAGCATCCCGTGCAGCAACCATGTACTGGAGCTGACGATGCCAATGGAGGCTGTTGCGGCGGCACCGATATGCCCCACCATGGCGGCGTCGATGTACTCCATGGCGGTAACCACGATCTGCTGCAAAATGGAAGGGATACTCAGCGTCAGCGCCACCTGTGCGGTGTGGCGCAGCGGCACCTGCTCGCCCTGCCGCATCCGGGCAGAGAGCTGCTCAAGTGTAATGGACATGGAACCTCCTGCGTTGTGGGTGAAAATTACAGACTAATACATTATTATAGAGAGCTGCGGGAGAAAAGTCAATCCAAAGTGAATTTTGCCGCCGGGATTGATTTTTGGTCTAGGGCGTGATACACTCACAACGTACTATACAGAAAGAAAGAGGAATGTTATCTTATGATCCAAATGCTGACCTCTGTCATCGGGCAGCGGGGCGTGGATGCCATGGCATTTTTGCTGGCATTTGCCCTGACCGCCCTGACAGATTCCATTTTCCGCGATAAACTGCCCCACGATCACGGCCGCGCCTTTGCGGTGAACGGCGAGCTTTCCAAGGGCAAGGCGCGAGGCTCCGGATTGATCTTTGTGCTGTGCATCGCACTGGTGTCGCTGGCGTTTTTGCCCTTCAACACAGAGTATGTGGTGTACAATGTGCTGCTGATCGCCTCCATGCTCTCCGGTTATCTGGACGATGCCGCCGAAACCGCCTGGAATGAGTACAAAAAAGGCATCATCGATTTTGTCATCGCGGTGCTGGCGGGCGTCACCTACCTGAACTTCAATGGCTGCGGCGTACACTTTTTGCAGTGGAGCTTCACCCTGCCGTATGCAGTGTACCTGCTGCTCATCGTCATCCTGATCTGGGCAAGCATCAACGTGGTCAACTGCACCGATGGTGTGGACGGCCTTTCCGCCAGTCTGGCAGTGGTTACCATTGGCACCTACCTGCTGGCTTATAAGACCGAACTGGGTGCGTATGCTACGGCTGGTGTGGTGTTCATCGGTGCGCTGCTGGCCTACCTGTGGTTGAATGCCAAGCCCTCCAGCCTGCTGATGGGCGATGCCGGCAGCCGCGCCATGGGCTTTTTCATCGCCATGCTGTCGCTCAAGTGCGGCCACCCCTTCGCCTTCCTGCTGGCGGCTATCGTGTTCATCGCAGATGGCAGTTTGGGCATTCTGAAGATCAGCCTGAAGCGTTTTCTGCACATCTGGATCTTGAAAAACACCCTGACCCCTCTCCACGACCATGTGCGCAAGCGCAAGGGCTGGAGTGATGAGCAGGTGGTAGCCCGCTGGCTGATCCTGCAGTGTGTGGCCTCGGCCCTGCTGCTGCTCCTTGTGCGGGGCTGATACCCGTTACAATTCCGCCCGTAAAAATGCAAGCCCGGAAAGTCTGCGGACTTTCCGGGCTTGCTCTGTCTTAAAATGATCTTCTCAGCATTCTACTCCGGCTTTTTTGCACGCCGCCTGCACCACATGGCCTACCAGCACCGAGGTGGTCACGGTGCCTACGCCGCCGGGCACAGGGGTGATGGCGTCCACCACCGGCTCTGCGGCGTCAAACTGCACGTCACCGCACAGCTTGCCCTCCTCGTTTACATGGATGCCTACGTCCACGACCGTCTGGCCTGCCCGCAGGCAGTCCGCGCCCACAGCCGCCATTTTGCCCATGGCCACCACCACGATGTCGGCCTGCCGGCACACTTCCGGCAGATTCCGGGTGCGGGAGTTGCACAGGGTGACGGTGGCGTTTTCCCGGTCCAGCATCATGGCAGCGGGCTTGCCCACCACAAGGCTGCGCCCCACCACCACGGCACGCTTGCCGGAAAGGGGGACGTTGTAATACTTCAAAATTTCCATGCAGGCCTGCGCGGTGCAGGGAGCATAGCCCAGATCGGTGTTGGTGAACACCCCGGCCAGCGAACCGTCCGTAATGCCGTCGATGTCCTTTTCCGGGCGCAGGGCGGCGCGGACGGTGCGGTCATCGAACTGCTTGGGCAGGGGACGGAACAAAAGACAGCCGTGGATGCTGTCGTCTGTGTTCACCTCGTCCAGTACCCGGAGCAGCTGCTCCTGCGTGGCATCGGCAGGCAGCACGAACTGCCGGACGGCGACGCCCACCTTGCCGCAGCGGGTCATTACGCCCCGCTCGTAGGAGAGGTCATCCTCCCGCTCACCCACCCGCACCACGGCCAGCGTGGGGGTGATGCCCTTGGCTTTCAACTGCTCGCAGAGCAAAGCGTTGCGCTCGTTCATGGCGGCCACCACCGGCGCGCCCTTTAAAATCGTTGCCATATACTTTCCCTCATTTGTGATATTATTTATTGCGGAGTTTCCCGCTGACGGCGGTGAAGGTTTCGTCTGCCCGGGGCACAAACTCTGCCAGCAATGCGTCTGCCCGGGCGTCCAGCGCGGCTGCGCGGCTGCGGTCTGCCATCAGCTTGGTGTTAATAAACACATTCAGGCTTGCGGCCTGCAAGGCGGCCTTGCACAGCACGGCGGCGCAGCCTGCGTCCGATACTGCCAGCACGCTGCCTTTGGCGGCGTACTGCCCCGCCAGCGCGATGCCCTCGGCGCACTTTTCCATAATTTGCAGCGGCACGGCGCTTGCACCGTCCAGTGCGGCTTCCAGCACAGAAGCCTTGTGCGCGGCCTGCTCCGGGGTGTCCTTGGGCAGGCCGTAGGCCGCAGCCAGCGGCGTAAAGGCGTCAGCATCGGCCTGCACCAGCGCTTCCAGCTCCAGCCGAAGGGCTTCAGCCCGGGCGTTCAGTGCCTGAATGTCCGCTTCCACGACGGCATACTTTTTTTTGCCGGTGGTCAGGCAGCCCACCATGTTGCCCAGTGCCACACCGGCAGCGCCCACCAGCGCGGCCGTGCCGCCGCCGCCCGGCGTGGGCGCTTTGCTGGCAAGCTGTGCCAGAAACTGCGCGCAGCTTAAATCGTTCATTTCCATGTGTAGATACCCCTCTCTGTTACAAAGGCGTCCAGCCGCTGGTCGTGGGCGTCCACGGCGGCGCGGGGGACGCGCTGAACCTCCAATGCAATGCCGATCTTCACCGCCCGGGTGCAGTAGGGCAGGTAGCGGTCGTAGTAGCCCTTGCCCATGCCTACCCGGTAGCAGCCTGCGTCAAAGGCGGTGCAGGGCACCAGCACCAGATCCAGCTGCTCCGGCTGCAAAAGGGCAGAGCGTTCCAGCACAGGCGTGCGGATACCGTACTGTCCCATCGCCCAGCCGTCCGCGCCCGGCACGGCTGCGGTAAGGGAAAAGCCCTCGCCGCACACCGGGTAGGCCACCGTCTTGCCCTGCCGTGCGGCCTCGGCAGCCACGGCGGCAAGGTCGGCTTCGCCCCCAAAGGCTGCGTAGAGCAAAAGGGTATGGGCAGTGCGGTAGGCGTCCAGTTCCAGCACCCGGCGGCAAAGGACTGCATTGGCGGCAGCACGCTGCGGTGCATCCAGCGCTTTGCGGGCGGCACGGCCGGCGGTACGCTGCGCCTGTTTTTCCTCGGCAATGGTCATACAAAACACCTCGCTTCACCTGTGGGGGAAGAAACTTGAAAAATATACAAAATCGACAGCGCATTTTTATACAAACATAATAAACACTTCAGACAAAAAAAGCAAGCCTTTTGGCGAAAAGAGGATTGAAGCCGCCGCCGCTTTCTGCTATGATTATCTTACAGCAGCAAGCGCCGCGCGGGCGCTGCGCTGAGAGAACCTGCAACATTTTGTGGAGAGGGGCAAGTAAAATGTACAAGGATATGATGGACACCATCGGCATGGTCAACGCAGCCGACCCGGAACTGGGTGCAGCCATGGAGCGGGAACTGACCCGTCAGCGCGAGAACATTGAGCTGATCGCCAGCGAGAACATCGTTTCGCCCGCCGTGATGGCAGCCATGGGCAGCGTGCTGACCAACAAGTACGCCGAGGGTCTGCCCGGCAAGCGCTACTACGGCGGCTGCGTCTATGTGGACGAGGTGGAGAATATTGCCATCCAGCGCGCCTGCCAGCTGTTCGGGGCAAAGTACGCCAACGTCCAGCCCCATTCCGGCGCACAGGCCAACCTTGCCGTGTATTTTGCCCTGCTGGAGTTGGGCGATACTGTTATGGGTATGGACCTTTCGCAGGGCGGTCACCTGACCCATGGTTCTCCGGTGAATATGTCCGGTAAAAACTACCACTTCATCTCCTACGGCGTCGGCGCAGACGGAGTGATCGACTACGCCGAGCTGGAAAAGCAGGTGCGCAAGGTGCGCCCCAAGATGCTGGTGGCGGGCGCTTCTGCCTACCCCCGCGCCATCGACTTTGAAAAGCTGGCCGAGATCGCCCACGGCTACGGTGCATATCTGATGGTGGATATGGCGCACATTGCCGGTCTGGTGGCGGGCGGTCAGCACCAGAGCCCCGTGCCCTATGCCGACGTGGTGACCACCACCACCCACAAGACCCTGCGCGGGCCCCGCGGCGGCCTGATTTTGACCAACAACCCCATCATTGCCAAGCGCATCAACTCGGCAGTGTTCCCCGGCACGCAGGGCGGCCCGCTGGAGCACGTGATTGCAGCCAAGGCCGTCTGCTTTGGCGAGGCACTGAAGCCGGAGTTCAAGGAATATGCCCGCAAGATCGTAGAAAATGCACAGGCACTGGCTGCGGCTTTGCAGCAGCGCGGCGTCAAGCTGGTATCCGGCGGCACCGACAACCACCTGATGCTCATTGACCTGCGGGACGAGGAGTGCACCGGCAAGGACTTGGAGCAGCGTCTGGACAGCGTGCACATTACCGCCAACAAGAACACCGTCCCCGGCGAGACCCGCAGCCCCTTTGTGACTTCCGGCGTGCGTCTGGGCACCCCGGCTGTCACCACCCGTGGCATGGGTGCAGCCGAGATGCAGGTGATCGCGGACTGCATTGCAGACTGCATCTGGCACTATGAGGAAAAGAAGGACGAGATCAGCAAGCGCGTCCTGCGCCTGACCCGGGAGTTCCCGCTGTACCAGTAAAAGCAACGTGTAAATAACAAGGCATCCGCAGCCGTTCTGCTAAGCATACAGGGCTGCGGATGCCTTTTGTTACAAAAAAAGGAGAAAGACGATGGAAAGCTTAGGCCTTTTGCATCTGTATTACGGCGACGGCAAGGGCAAGACCACAGCCGCCATGGGGCTTGCCCTGCGGGCACTGGGCAGCGGAAAACGTGTGGTCATCGTGCAGTTTTTAAAGGGCGGGCAGAGCGGCGAGATCCCGCTGCTGGAGCAGCTGGGCGCCACCGTTTACCGGGGCAAGGCCGGGCAGAAATTCGTCTTTCAGATGAACGAAGCCGAAAAGGCCGCTACCCGCGCTTTACAGAACAAAAATCTTGCGGCGGCGCTGGCGCAGCCCTGTGATATGCTGGTGCTGGACGAAGCCGGCAGCGCGTGGGAGCTGGACATGGTGGATAAAACCCTGTTGCAGCAGGCGGTGCTGCACCGCCCCGCCGGGCAGGAGTGCGTCCTGACCGCCCACGCAGCCCCCGCATGGATGCTGGAAGCGGCGGATTACCTCACAGAGATGTGTTGCCGCCGCCACCCCTACCAGAAGGGCATCGCCGCACGGAAGGGCGTGGAGTATTAAGGGCATAATCCTTAAAGTATCAGACAAAAAAGCATCTGCAACGGTCGCTTCTGAGCTTCAGAAAGCTGGTGATTTGGTTGCAGATGCTTTTTCTTTAGTAGGTATGCCCTTCGGTTAGCGGGCTCGCCCTCTCCGTCAGTTCGCTCCGCTCACTGCCACCTCTCCCAAAGGGAGAGGCCTTGGCAAAAAGATGAAGTCTGCGTGGACTGCCAAAGGCTCTCCCTTTGGGAGAGCTGGCAAAGCCGACAGGCTTTGACTGAGAGGGCGAGGATGCTAACCCCAGAACCCTGCCAGCACCGTTTTCAGCGCGGCGGTGCCGGGCAGATATTGGATGTGCCGCCAGTGCGGCGGGAACAGGCGGGCGGTGTCGGGCTGCGCAAAGCGGTCGTCCAAAAGCAGCACCACGCCCTTGTCCTGCGGGGTGCGCACCACCCGCCCGGCGGCTTGCAGCACCTTGTTCATGCCCGGGTAGCGGTAGGCGTAGTCGAAACCGCAGCCGGACTGCTCCTCGTAATAGCGGCGCAGCATCTCCTGCCGGGGGTTCACCTGCGGCAGACCCACCCCTACGATGGCGCACCCGATGAGCCGGTCGCCCACAAGGTCTACCCCCTCGCCGAAGATGCCACCCATCACGGCAAAGCCCAGCAGCGTCTGGGCAGGGCGGGGCACGAACTGCGCCAGAAACTCCGCGCGCCCGGCATCGTCCAAACTGCGCTGCTGCACAAGGGTGGAAATGTCCGGCCAGCGGGCGGCAAAGGCTTCGTGCACCTGCTGCAAATAGGCGTAGCTGGGGAAAAACGCCAGATAGTTGCCGGTTTTGCCCTTTGCCAGCGCCGCCAGCGCATCGGCTACGGCGGGCACACTGGCTTCCCGCTGGCGGTAGCGGGTGGAGATGCCCGGCAGGCAGAACAGCCCCAGATTTTCCGGCGGGAAAGGGCTTGGAAGCGCCACCGCCCGGGCATTGGCGCAGCCCAGTACGTTGCGGTAGAAAGCGGGCGGGGTCAATGTGGCACTGAACAGCGCCGCGCTGCGCCCTGCTGCCAGACTGGCATCCACAAAGGGCGCGGGGTCTAAGCAGAGCAGATGCAGCTCCAGCTCACTGCCCCGGGCGGTGAGCTGGGTGACAAAATGGCTGTCGTACCGGTCAGCCGCGCGGGCGATGTCCTGCAAGGCAAAGTAGAGTTCCAGCAGCTGCGCGTGGGCGGGGTCGTCAGGGTTCTGTTCCAGCCAGTCCTGCAAGGGAGTATGCACCGCCCGCAGAGCGGCGGACAAGGCGGCGGGCAGCTGCTGCAAAAACACGGTGCCATCCCGGGCATACAGCGGCTGCGGCAGGGCAAAATCCGGGGCAGCTTCGGCGGGCAAAAGGCTCACCTGCGTAGGCTCGGTCTCCCCGGCGGGCTCTGCACCTGTTTGGTCAGGGCATCCGATGCCGGATACAGAGATTCAAAATAACTCATAAAATCGGCAGCTTTTCGAAAGTGCCGGTTTTTTCCGTTTTGGGTAAGTTCGGTCATGAGAATCCGGCGAATGATGCTTTCGCATGTCTCGCGGGAAGGATTTTTGCGCAGCTGGTTTTTCTGATTCAAAATGGGATCTCCTTTGTTACAGTTTCAGATTATCTTTACTATATACTATTTTCTTGACGAATTCCACAGGAAAAGGTAGAATACGAAGTGAAATACCACGTTAATTTTTATGGAGCGGAAAATGTCGACAAATACAAAAAAGAGTAAATCATCAGAAGAAACATTGGAAAAACTGCGCGCTTTCATTAATGAAAAAGGCGGCATCGTAAAAAAGGAAGAATTTGCGGCACTTGATGTGGATTACCGCAAGATTCTGGAATTTGTGGAAGCCGGGACACTGGTGCGGATAAAAAACGGTTATTATACCGACCGGATCGACCGCTTTTCCGAGGAAGAACTGATCGCACGGCTGTTTCCGGATGCGCGTCTG
>ERZ773103.2842-NODE-2842-length-15226-cov-4.740228_pt1 | contig 15226 bp, 16 predicted proteins | sample MGYA00511118_ERZ773103 | MGnify/ENA primary metagenome ERZ773103 (study PRJEB29015, sample SAMEA2737821) | human gut metagenome | biome: human gut; feature: human-associated habitat; material: faeces | place: China | collected 2012 ... | reverse complement strand
GCACTGTGTACACCATTGAGGGGAATGCCAATAATGCCTGCAAGCAGCTGAGTTACGCCGTGGGGGATCGGAGAATACTGGGGTATGGGATGATTGGCCTTTAATCATCCCACCAAATAGATATTCCCCCCGATTAGTATCAGTTCTGTACAGTCTCCGGAATCATTATCTCTGCTGAAGTAAATCCGACTTTCTTTTGAATGATATTCAGGATAGTGTCATCTTGGCGGATAATAATTTCACCTGACTAAATCATTCTTGCGTATTGCACCGTCACAGCACCTGCGCTTTGCTTCACATCATGATAACACGCCATTGACCAACTCCGCCCAATGTATAAATGTATAAGTAGACTCTGAGGATATTAATTCAAATGTTTCTCAGTATTGTTCATTTAAGAATATTTCTGAACGGCTTTGAATAATATCGGCTACTTCCTCGACAGTTTTATCACCATTAAAGAACGCTTCAGCTTCTTCGAGAACTATCATAGATATTGGGGAACGGCGCATAGCAATGCTGCTGGCATTATAGATATATCCCACAGCCTCATCAGAGAGTTCTTTAGTGCAAGTGCTACTTTTCGATAAATATTCTTTCTCCCTATCTTCAAATATGCTCTGAACTGGAGAAAACATGAAATTTGATTTCTGAATTTCTGTAGAAAAAGCATAGGACAAGAAATCTATAGTCCCCTCCAAGTGTTCAGAATTGGAACAGATAGATAGCTCATTTACAAAAACAAGATTAACCCCATTTCCCTTAGCCCCTTCTCTCAAAGGATAGCCAATGGCGCATATACCACTTTCGTCCGCAGTAGCAAGAACGCTCTCTCCAAATATTCCAGCACATTCTTGTAAAGGGGCTACATATAATAATGCTTCAGTGGAATACATATCATCTGATAGTTTTCCAGGAAAACAATTATTACACAACTCTAGCAGCTCGTAGAACTCTGAGTTATGGAAATCTATAGTTTTTGCTTTTAAATCGACAAAATCGTTTATAATACAATCCAGCATCAACTCTAAGAACTGCGATTTTGTTATAGCAGAATAAAGTACCATGTCCTCTGGCAATTTCTTTGAAACATTTATAACATCCGATAATGTCCATCCGCTTTGATAGCCAACATATTTAGTCTTCCCAATTAAGGTTCTCCCATAAAAAGAAAGCGGCAATGTGTATAGTCCTCCATAAGTGTCCTTCTCTAAATCAACAATTACATCTAGCAATTCAGATCCATTGATCACATTATATTTTGACAGAGATTCCAGATCAATCAAATATCCTTTTGCCGCATAAATCTGTGCATTCGGTCCATCACTTTGTTGGAGAATTGAATCTCCCCAATTAATTATATCAACCGCTTTAGAAGAAATCATCAATTGCAATGCGGTTTCACTAGTATACATAACCGGAACAATCTGATAAAGATTTGACTGGTTATTATACTTTGTAATAATATCATATAATTCCCCAGAAATACTACTTTCAATATCCATGTTTTCATCTATAGCTGGTATCGCGATTGTTACTGTTTGTTTATCATTCGAAAGAGCAGTATCTCCCATCTGACTTGGTCCGTTCTGCACAGTTGTGGGCATATTAGTATTCTGCTGACCACATCCGACAAGCATGATAAGCATTAACCCAAAAAGCATTATTTGCTTCAAACAACAAGCACCTCCATTCCTCCAAATCGCACAATTATTTATAGGCGATTAGCATACGCTAAACAAGTCCAAAGTCCTTGAAATTCAACGTTTTCAAAGCCAAATTGGACTTGTTTAGGTTTGAACATTTTAGGCCTTTGAATCTAAAGCCTTTGCAATTTTCAGTAAATTGCCAGCATAGCTTTAGTGAAAATATACACTATTACATTCAATAGCCATTAACTATTACTTGAAAAATAACCGTTTCTCTTTCACGCAACAGTAATTGTTCCACTCATCTTACTACCATTGTGCGATCTAAACCAGACATAATATTTTTGTTTACTTGAAGTGGTAAATGTATAAGAACCCGCTGCTTCAGTTCCTCCTGATTTTGTAAATGAAGTGTAGTGTGGATCCGATTCAACAAGATAGCCAGCATTAGTATACAGCCAGTAAGCAATCTTATCATCTTCGCTACTTTTTGTTGTAACCCCAGAAAATTTAACCTTTATTGTACTGTCATTTGCAACGAAGTACTTACTCGTGTAAATTCCCGCTGCCACATTCGAAAAGGACGCCGTATATGCCCCGTTCGACAAATAGTAGGCACTAGTTGGGATACTTGTCCCACATAATGCAATGTCGCTATCTTCCGCACTAACGCTAAATGCACAAATGGACATCAGCGAAGCAATTGCCAGTAACAGAGCGAGCATTCTATTAACTTTTTTCATATTCAGTCCTCCATTTTTATACTGCTTTCTTGCCACGGGTGTAGTTTTTGCATGGCATCATGCGTTTTCCAAAGCGATATTTAATCCAAGAATGTTGGTTGCATATCGTTTTCGAGCAAAATATTCCATACTTAAAAACAATGTAACACATTATGTGTTTTCTCAGGAACAATACTATCACTAGAGATATCAATGTATATTTTCATAGCAACTGTTGTACTGTGGATTAATCACACTGCATTGGACTCACCCCAACCTAATCATTTTCTTCGTATACAATAGTAGCATTTTTCGGTAGATACTTGGTAAAATTGCAGTGCAAGCATGTTTTTTTGCAGTAAGTGCAGGAAATTAAAACCACTAGGTTACTAGTGGTTTGCCCAAGCCCTAGAGAAGTTAGCCTCTTGCTGCTCCCTCAAATATATATCATCGCATCACTATCAGGAGCAGCCACTTTGAGTGGCTGCTCTTTTTTGCTTACTTACTCTTTTCCCCGTGAACAGATTAGCAAATGCCTGAGTCAAAGCTGATCCTCTATTACACCTTTTTTCGAACTGATACCAGATATACTTCCAAATAATCCGCTCCTTCTTTCGAGCCATATCGTAAAAATATCCTCTCTTCCAGAAATGTGGATTTCTGTACTTGTACTTCAATGTCTTTTCTCTTTTGGACGTTTCTTTACAACTCAATCAAACGCAAATACCGCAATCAGTAGCCTTTCTCCAGGCCCTGACTGCGGTGTATTTTAGGTGCTATTTGTGCTGTATCCCTCTCTAATGTCATCGAGAACATTGAGGGCGTTCTGATACATTTTTTCCAGAGCCGTTATACAAACCTAGGGCAAAACCAGAAATCTAAAATAAAGTGTTCCCCTTCCGACTGCCATAGAACGGCTCCCATTTTGCTGCTAACCATCTGCGTGCAAATATAACAGTACAGATAGTCCGTGTACTTACATTCGCTGGTCTTTTAATTAGAATTATATTCCATAATTGAAACGCCCATTATACTTGAAAAACGCTTGTAATACACCGGCTTTCTCCCCAGTACTGTCTTTTGAATATAGGACTACATTACTTTCTCTCTAACAGTAAAATTCAACCGTTAATTATCCTACATACACCCACTCTTACTATTACATCTTGAAACGAAAAAAGGGGGCATTTTCTTCCACATTTCCATCATCCCTCACAGCCATCATATAGAAAGTACATTATTATTTCATCATAACTATACTTGTAGATTTCTTTTCAATTTATTTAATCCTCGTTGCTTTGCTTGATTCACAGATTGGCGTGTACATCCCAATTGCTTTGCAACCGCTGCCGCTGTTTCTCCGTCTATAACGATTCGTTTCACTGCAATCTGTTCCGATTCAGAAAGGCCATAAAGTAGTAATTGGCTATCGATTTCAGCATATGCACTCGTATATGCACATATAGTCTCTACCATATATTGTTGATCATCGCCCAAATCGCTATATAAAATCATTCTATTCCTTAACACATTTAGTGCTTTATTAAGGCGGATATACTCATTCACTATTGCACGATGAATGTAAGATACAATTTGTTCCTCAGTATTTTGCGGATTATTGAAAAATGGCATAGTCAAAATTTCAAGAAGTTTTAATTCAAGATCATAGAATGCATCTTCATAATTAAGTTTGTATGCATATTTTCTCAGTAAAGGTCGAAATTGATTTATAATTTCTAGCTTTGCAGTTTGATCTCCATTTGCCGCGCTAACTGCCCACAACTCTAAATTCTTCATCAGTGACTTCCTCTGCAGTTTGATGAAAAATAAAGAGTTTTCTTTAATTCAAATGTAAACAGCTATAATTTAATATTTTCTGTTTACTTTTTTGTAAAATGTACTTCTTTACTAATTAGCAAGTAAAACCTATCGCTTCAGTTAGAGCCACTACTTGCAATTTGCCGTATATTCTGGTGTTGTGTGGCTACCACCACTATACTGCTATATTTACCAAAACAGATAAAGGAGTAACTTAAATGAATGATAGAGAAAAACCCGTAAACTGGCTTGCACAGTATATTGGAATTACAGAAGGTAGTTCCGAGCACAATACTATTCTAAGCATTTTCAACAATTCCGGGCTCTGTAAGAGATACAAAATAACCACCAATGATGCTTGGTGTGCTACCTCCGTCTCCGCAGCATTCATCGCAACTGGTCTCTCCAGCATCTTTCCGTGTATAGAATGCTCCTGTGAGAACATGGTTGTCCTTGCGAAGCAAGCGGGAATTTGGATAGAAAACGACAACTTCGTTCCATCAACAGGTGATGTAATTTTGTACGACTGGGATGACAGCGGCGTAGATGATTGTACTGGTTGGAGTGACCACGTTGGTATTGTTGTTTCCGTAAACAACTCTGTAATCAGAGTCATTGAGGGGAATATGGCTAATAGCGTTGGCTATCGCAACATCTCTGTTAATGGACGTTTCATTCGAGGCTTTATTACCCCTAATTATACTGACCATTCTTCGTCTTCAAAAAAGACTGTTGACGAAGTAGCCACAGAAGTTATCATGGGCCTTTGGGGAAATGGAAGTGATAGAAAAGAAGCTCTTTCTATCGCAGGCTATGACTATCTTGAAATTCAGGAAAAAGTCAATGAACTTATTCATAATAATTCTTCCTCTAAAAAATCTATACCTCAAATTGCTAAAGAAGTTATTAACGGCATATGGGGGAATAATCCAGATCGAAAAGATAAACTAATCGCAGCTGGGTATGATTATGATTTGGTGCAGGAAGAAGTTAATAGACTTCTTAAACTTCCAAAATAAAAAACTACCTGCAAACAATAAAACATATGGCATCTTACCATAATATTCCACGAAAACTCATAAAATTTAAAGTTAAATATTATTATAAGGAATGATTGAAATGATTGATCAGATGTTCTCTTTACTCTCTACTGGCAACAAACTTTACATGCCGCTTCTGTTATTCTTGCTCCTCGATTACATAACCGGAGTATGTATTGCAATTAAAGAAAAGAAATTATCCAGTTCTGTGGGTTTCAAAGGGCTAACAAAAAAGGCCTTAATTTTTGTTGTAATATTTCTTGGTTGGATCATCGACCAATACATCATTGGATATAGCAACGCAACAGAAAGTTTGCTTTTGATGTTTTATCTCTCTAATGAAGGAATTAGTATATTGGAAAATTTAACACAGCTTGGTATTCCTTTTCCTTTAAAAATGTCGAAAATAATGAACGAGCTATTTTCTAATCACGATGAGGATCAGACAAAAGAGACATAGCATACTGAGATAAAGAGCGTCTTCTTAATATCCGATTTATGTGTATTTTCTTTAGTGCTCTACATAATGGGGTTTATTTAATTCTATCAGCAATAATCTATTTGAGGTAACCAGAACAGCAAAAACTATGTGTTCTGCAGTAAATACATGATTTTTATGACGAGAGTGTGGTCAAAATCCTAGACCTGTATATAAATGATTCGTTATTCTTTTCCAAAAATACAAAGAATCCCATCTATCACGGTTCAATGTGACAGATGGGATTACTTTTCGTTTATGTTCAGTTTTGATCCGATGTCAGCGCCATTAAATAACTTTCGACAATCTGAGTCAAACACCGGTATTGCAATGGTGTCAGGTTTTTATATGTTCGATTCAGGGCCTCTGGCACAGCATCCGCGTTCTTCCCAATTAAAATGTAATCTGTTGTACACCTTAAAGCCCTACTAATTTTTGCAATGTTCTCAGGACGAAGTGCTTTTCTTCCCCGCTCAGCTGTTGATATCGTTTGCACAGATACATTGATCATATCGGCCAGTTCTTCTTGTGTAAATCCAAGTTCTTTCCGGCGAGCCGCGATTCTCATTCCCATTTGCTGCAAATAATTATCCATAAACTCGCCTCCTGTTGCTATAGCACTATTTTATAGATTATTGTTTCTATAGCTAATATGCTATAGTTGAATTTTATATGCCATAGAACTATAATGAAGATATTGTTTCTTTATTCTTTTGATAATAAAGTTCTAAAATAGGGCTTGACAAATAAAGGAGAATCTCATATGTTAAAAAGCAAACACTGTACAAAAAGAAGGAGAATATTTATGAATATTGTTCTTTGCGATGACAATCCTACGTTTTTGCGCGATCTTCACCATCGACTACAATATATTGCAGCACAGTGCGATTGGTCATGCAAATATACGCTATATCAAAGTCCTATGCAACTGCTCTCTGCTGATCTTTCGACCACCGAGCTACTCTTTCTTGACATTGATATGCCCGGAATCAACGGAATTAAAACCGGAAGAAAACTGCGTGAAAAATATACTGACCTGATTATTGTATTTGTAACCGGATATATCAAATACGCACTGGATGGTTACTCTGTTGCAGCGTTTCGCTATTTACTCAAAGACTCCCTGGATACCGAACTTCCCATCTGTATCCGTGATATCCAGCAAAAAATGTACGAAGATCAAGATAGTATTACGGTACGAGGACTGGAGCATAATGTTCAAGTCAAAATACAAGATATGTTATATTTAGAAGGTACTGCACAACGCCATATAATTATGCATACCAAGCAAAGTTCTTTTGAATGCCTAGGCAGACTCATTGAATACGAATCACAGCTAAAAAGCCGCGGATTCCTTAGAATCCAGAGGAGTTTTCTCGTCAACATGTACCATATTGCTTGGATCAAAAACTACCATGTACATCTCAGCAATGGTGAACAGCTAAAGGTTTCAGAGAGAAATTATTCTAATATAACTTCCCAATACCTCAATTGGAAAGGGAAACAGCTATGAACGGGATTTTAATTCTATTTAATTTTCTTCTTGTCTGCTTCGAGAGTATCATGGCTGCTTATCTAAGTGATTGTTTTTTTGAACGAAGATACAGCCGCACAGCTTTTGTTCTAGCTACCTGTATTCTTGCTGGACTAAGTAATTTGATCTTCGCCTTTTGGGGTAGTACTCCAGCTATAAAATTGTCTTTTGGAATTACCTTACATACCATATGGATTTGCATTGTTTTTCGTACTAATTTCGTAAAAGCCTTATTTACGGCTGTCTTATTACTATCTTTCTGGGGCATTATTGATAATCTATTCTTAATGTGCATCTCTTATCTGTTAGGTAATGGACCCGCCCAACTTTGGAATTCACCATATGTGTACTATTTAATGTGCTTTGGTGCTAAAATAATTGAGCTTCTTGCTATTGCTACTCTAGGTGTTTTTTCCAAGAAAAAGTTCCAACCCCATTCATTGAGTTGGACCGAATGGTTACGGACGTTATTTTTCCCTTTAACAGCATTATTCGTTTCTCTTGAATTATTACATATCTTTTATAAATCTCCAGAAACAGCTAACGAGTTATCTATATGCGCATGTATTTTACTTTTTGCAGATGTTATGTCAATTTTTTTACTTGATCACCTTGAAAAACAACAAATAGCTATTAGAAATAATGTAATTCTGGAACAGGATCTAAAAATAGAACGAGAGAGTATCTCTTCCTGGGTTTCAGCATACCGTGAGGAAAGGAAACGATCCCACGACTTTCAAAACCAGCTATCTGTGCTTAGAGGTTTAGTAGAAGAACGTGCTGCATCAGAAGAATTACTGCAATACTTAGACAGCCTACTCAATATAAAATTACCTGCAACACGTTATATTGACACGAATCGTCCTGTAGCAGATGTAGTCCTAAGTCAAAAATCTGCTATTGCAATAAATAAGAATATTTCGTTTCAAATGCAGCTAGATGATTTATCTCAGTTTCCACTTCCAGATGATGAGCTTGTAGTCGTATTAGCTAATTTGCTTGATAACGCAATCGAAGCATGCGAGCTGATCTCAGATAAAAGTTTACGTTATATCCTAATTAAAATTCATTGTAGCCCGGCAGTTACATATCTTCATGTCGAAAATTCTACTGCAGAGCCTGTGACAATTAAGAATAATCATATTGTTACACACAAACAATCATCTGGACATGGGTATGGTCTACAAAACATTAAGACAATTCTCGAACGACATCAAGCTCTATACACACTGAGCTATCAAGGAGCTGACATGATCTTCTGTTTCTCAGCTCAAATATTACCAAACTAGTACTTTCATTAGCTGCGGCAGCCTTGCCGCAGCTTTTCTTGTATTTACTGTATTTATTCCTGTAATTACTGCACTAATCTCATAAAATTGGCCGCATATGCTAAAATTTGATTAGGAGCAGTGATAAGCGCATGATTCAAAAAATTGCATCTAGCCTAACTGAATATTCTGTATCTCGTAACTGGATTAGTTCTTCAAAAACCCAGTGGTGCCAATATGCCCTTGAAAAACGGCTTGGAATGCTAGTTTTCATCTCAATTTGTTGCATATTTGCTGCAATTACATCCACATGGATAGAAGTTCTCATATTCACCCTAGTGCTTTATCTATTTCGGCGCAGACTGGGCGGCTGGCATGCAAGAACATTTTGTTCTTGCCAATTGATCAGCATAGGAACTGTTATTGCCACAATACTATCTATTGGTCCACTTCTAGAACTTGTAGCAACAACTACTCTAATTATCCTTGATATATCTGTAATTATATGTACTTATGCTTTAAGACCTATCTATCCCAGTTCCGCTCATTTTACACAGGATATCACCCTTGCCAATACAAAAAAGAAAAATCACTTATTGTTAATTTTAGTGGTTTTTCAGTGTATCTGCTTAAGGTTAAAATATTCTCTATTTCTTACATATAGTCTCCTAGGGTTAGCAATTGCAGATATATCTGTATTGTTACAATATTACAACACAAGAAGGGAAGAATAAACGTGAAAACTTCTGAAAAACTCGTATCCAAAGTCATTCATGGAATTATTTCCAGGGAGGAATATGGTTGGCCCCCGGATTGCTGGGGAACATTCTACCAGCCCGAACGTCCTGTACACTGCAATGATGTACACAGCGATGCTGAAGACAAAACCAACTCCCCCGAAGATTAATCACAGCAATTAATCTTCTCCTTTTCATCAACTTAAAAAAATAGCACATCGACAGTCTGGACTTTCCCATGAGCCTCCCTGCCGATGTGCTATTGCTTTTTATTAACCATGACACTTCTAAGAGTGTCTTTTATTATACGTGCTCAATGGCTATGCTATCTCGCAAAATATCCATAATCTCCGAATTTGAATCATCATAATTCAAATTCTAAGGAGATTACACAAATGTATTATAACGTAAAATCAACAGCTGCCCGTATCACTGAATTACGGAACCTTGCTGGTTATACTAGGGAAATTGCTGCAAGTAAATTAGGAATTGATTCCGGTCATCTTCGCCATATTGAAAAAGGAACCAGAGGATGCTCTGTAGATCTATTCATTCGACTTGCTGAATTATATAATGTATCTTTAGACTACCTTATTTGTGGTAAGGATGTCAACGGAAAGGTACTAAAAGCTGAACTCAAAGAAATTATCTCAACGCTTTCGGACTTCTATCAGTCTCTATAATGTACCTTCCAGACGCAGCATGCGTCTACTGCTTCCTGTTCAATCCATAAATTCTTCGATAAAATGAATCTGTAACTACTCCAAGTTACCAACTGAATACATCAATCTCAGATACGTTCATCTGTGTCCCAGAGATGGGAAGCTATGCTGCAATGTACGCCAAGACGAAACTGCCGAGCGATTCATACAATGCAGCTGTCGGGCCATGGCAAGCCCGATACGGCCATAACAGCACAGGTGGATCATGATACTTGCGTCCGGCTCGCGTCAGGTGGAGGGACGCCCCGCCATCAGCATGGAGGGAGGTGAGACCTATGGAGCAGCTGCCAGCTGCCGTCTGAGATTCTTCTATTTTTCAAAGGATCGAGTATATTATGGAACACTTACATCCAAAATTCAAAACAATTCATATTCAAGGTCATCCTGTTAAGGTCAAGTATTCCGCAGTCAGCAACACTGATACACTGCGGGCAATTCAGAGTATTATACTCTCTGAAACAGGAGACTTGCAACTTTTTGCGAAAAAATCTGATTTCTCTGATAATGCGTATACAGCAGTCCATAAAGCGGACTGATTTACCTTAACACAGGAGGAATCGGAATGAACGAAGAAACACGTGTGATTTGCCTGTATCGTGTATCCACATTGGGGCAGGTTGAAAAAAATGATATTCCAATGCAACGACAATGCTGCCGTGAATTTGCTGCAGAGCAAGGCTGGACAATCATGAAAGAGTTTTCGGAGAAGGGCATTTCCGGTTACAAGGTTTCTGCAAAAGAAAGAGACGCTATTCAAGAAATTCAAAAGGAAACGCTTGCCGGAACCTTTGATGTTCTTCTTGTTTTCATGTTTGACCGTCTGGGCCGAAAAGATGACGAAACACCTTTTGTCGTGGAATGGTTTGTGAAAAATGGTATCCAGGTATGGAGTGCCAAAGAAGGCCAGCAGAGATTCGATACCCATGTAGATAAACTCATGAACTACATCCGCTACTGGCAAGCCTCTGGCGAGAGCCTTAAAACATCGATCAGAACCAGTACCCGCCTACGTCAGCTTACAGAAGAAGGTTTCTACACCGGAGGCTCTGTCCCCTTTGGCTATACGCTGGTTGAAAAAGGACGAATCAACAAGCGTGGTAAAGCAGTCTTTGATCTTGCGATCAATCCTACTGAAGCTGAAATTGTTCGTCTCATTTTCGACCTTTATACATCTGAAGGGTATGGATCTCAACGAATATCTCGTTACCTATATCACAAAGGCGTTATTGGGCGATCCGGCACCAATATCCCCAACACAACCATCAATCGTATTCTTAAAAACATTATGTACACAGGCATCATTAAAAATGGCACTGCTCACTCTGCGCCCATAGAGGAATTACGCATAATATCTGACGATCTCTTTAACCGTACTCAGCAAATTATGATTTCTCGCCGTCAACACCGGAATGATGTTCCATTGAACAGTGCCGGTTCTTCCCTCTTAGTCGGCAGAGTTTTCTGTGGGCATTGTGGAAATCGCTTAACGCTCACCACCTCCGGAAAGACCTATGTCCGAAAGAACGGATCGGTCTATCAACAAGTTAAGGTTCGTTACCAATGTCACTACAAGGTACGCCATCCCGGAGACTGTGATGGGCAATCTGGCTACGGTCAAAAGAAGCTAGACAGTATTGTTGATGCTGTAATACGTCAACAGCTAAATCAGTTAAAAGCCTGCTCTAAGGCAGACCTTTTGTCGCAACGCCATCAAAAAGAAGTATCTCTTTCCCAAGCAAAATGTATGGCAGCAGAAAAAGCTCTACAGCGCAGCCAGCAGGACGTGGATGACTTGCGTCACGAAACACTGAAGGTTATTCGAGGCACAAGTAAGTTTAGCCAAGAGCTGTTATCCAGCCTGTTGGATGAAGCTACTGAAAAGGCACAAGAAGCACAAGCACAGTTAGAAACATATCAAAAGGAATATCAGTCCCTTTTGGAATCTTCCTCTGCCTTAGAACAGGAATACCATCAAATTCTCTCCTGGGCTGATCTATACGATCATTGCACTATTGCAAAAAAGAAAATAATCGTATCACAGCTTATCAAAGCAGTTTATGTCCGGCGGAATTATGAGATTACAGTAGAGTTCAATATATCCTTCGATGATTTTCATACTTTGGAATATCACGAAAAAGCAGCACCATAGCGTGCTGCTTTTCTTTTTACTGCCAACAGTCTAATGGCTACAAAATAAAAACGGGAAAACCCACCTATCTGTAGATTTTCCCGTTTGGTGGACCCAAGGGGGATCGAACCCCTGACCTCCAGATTGCGAACCTGGCGCTCTCCCAGCTGAGCTATGGGCCCCTATTCTTTTGTTTTTCTCTTTTTGGGGGCATATATCTGTCCCACATGGGCTCCCAGCTGAGCTATGGGCCCATATATATATTTATATTTTACCACACCGTATTAGTTCAGTCAACACTTTTCCAGAAAAGGAGCGCCTCAAAATTGAGACGCTCCTTTGATTATTTATTCCTCATCAGGGCCAGTCAATGCCGCAATTCCAGTCTCACCAGTACGGATCCGAACCACATCCTCAACATCATAGAGGAAGATCTTTCCATCACCGGGATGACCGGTATAGAGTGCGCTCTTTGCAGCAGCAATTACCGATGCAGGCGGAACTGTGGAAACCACAATATCTACCTGAAGCTTCGGCAGCAGATTCATGTTCAGCGGAACACCACGGTAGTACTCCGTCTTACCCTTCTGCACACCGCAGCCCATCACCTGTGTTACCGTCATGCCTGTTACACCGATCTGGCTCATCTGGGCTTTTAGTGCCTCAAATTTCGACTGGTTGCAAACAATGGTAATCTTCGTGTATTTACCGCCATCTGCATGCTCAGGCTTGGATTCCTTTACAACAGGTACAGCTTTTTCCACGGGGGTAGTACCTGTAATTGGCACAGCCTCATAAGTATCATCAATTGTCATAGAGGTGGCGGGAACCCAATCCGCATATGCGGAAGCAAGGCCATGCTCAGAAATATCCAGACCTTCGATTTCATCCTCAGCAGAGCAGCGGAGGCCAATGGTTTTCTTGATCACGGTAAACACAATGAAAATAATTACAGCAGCATATGCGGCAACCGTAACAACACCAAGGATCTGTACACCAAAGAACTTAAAGCCGCCGCCATAAAGCAGGCCGCCGTCCGTAGCCAAAAGGCCTGTGAGAATGGTTCCGGTGGCGCCGCAGACACCATGAACAGAAATTGCGCCAACGGGATCATCAATTTTTGCAATCTTATCAAAGAACTCTACAGACAGCACAATCAGAAGACCGCAAACAATACCGATTACAGCCGCACCCACAGGAGAAACCACATCACACCCGGCAGTAATACCAACCAGTCCTGCCAACGCCGCATTGAATGTCATGGAGACATCAGGCTTTCCATAACGGATCCAAGTGAAGATCAGCGTTGTAACGCATGCGATGGCAGCAGCCATATTGGTATTGAAGAATACCAGACCTGCAGATACAACGGCCTCATCGCTGTCCATAGCAACTGTGGAGCAGCCGTTAAACCCAAACCAGCAGAACCAAAGAATGAATACGCCAAGTGCGGCAATGGATAGGTTATGTCCAAGGATTGCCCGGGGCTTTCCATTCTTATCATATTTCCCGATTCGGGGCCCCAGCATGGAAGCACCGATTGCCGCACACACACCGCCAACCATATGGACTGCTGTGGAACCGGCAAAATCATGGAAGCCCAGCTGGCTCAACCAGCCGCCGCCCCAAATCCAATGGCCGGAAATAGGATAGATAAACAGGGAAATACATGCCGAATAGATGCAGTATGCAGAAAATTTCGTACGCTCTGCCATAGAACCGGAAACGATTGTAGCAGATGTTGCACAGAACACGGTCTGGAAAATCACATAAGCCCACTTGGGGACTCCTGCCGGCAGAACACTTGCGTATTCTCCCATGATCAGGGGATCCAGCTTTCCAAAGATTGCATTGCTATAACCGAACATCAGTCCGAAGCCGACCAGCCAAAAGCAGGGGGTTCCGATACAAAAGTCCATTAAGTTTTTCATCAAAATATTACCCGTATTTTTCGCACGGGTAAAGCCAGCCTCACACATTGCAAACCCAGCCTGCATAAAGAATACCAGTGCAGCACCAAGTAAGACCCATATCGTGTTTACGGAAGAGAACTCCATAACACTTTCCTCCCAACAATTACTTAATTTCAGAACCGACATACTTTGCCGGCCCTCTCAGGAGACTTGAATGGCCAATTCAAATCAAAAAGGCGCTGATCCCCCGGAATGAGGTATCAGCGCCTTTGCTTGATGAATTCAGTATAGCACTTTTTTGCCAGGTGTCAAGCATAAGTTGCATTTTTGACATTATTTACGAAAGAAACATAGAAAATAGATTATTTTTTGCATGATACATTATTTTATCCGTCATTTTTATGCATTATGAAAGGGAGCTTCCATCAAATCGGCTTTATCAGTTATCGCTTTTTGCTCCTTCAAATGCCTCCAGCAATCCATTCTCGCCGTATTTAAGCGCACGATTTACACGGCTAATGGTTGCACTGCTTGCTCCTGTCTGCTCAACGATCTCCGTATACACCTTTCCTTCATAGAGCAACCTTGCCACGTCATAGCGCTGTTCCATTGCTCTCAGCTCCGTAATAGAGCACAGATCCTGAAAAAAGCGATAGCAGGCATCCACGTCTTTCAGCGTCATAATCTGCTCATAGAGTGCCTTACTGGCCTCCTTGGTAGGTTTAGTAATCATTTCTCATCCTCCAAAAATAAGCCATGTGTACCGATCAGCACACACGGGTTTATACATGTTATAGATGAAGTTCTGTCATCACTCAGTATTGTAACACGTTTTATCCTGTCCGTAAACCTATTCTTGCGATTTAATGTGATAAATATTTTATATACAAAGAAACCGCCCTCCGATTGGAAGGCGGAATCAAATGTTGGCATTACCTATCTTCACATGCAGTCGCCCGCATACTATTGTCGGCACACATGAGCTTAACTTCTGTGTTCGGAATGGGAACAGGTGGACCCTCATGGCAATCAACACCAACTATCTTCCCCTTTAAGGAAGAAAACAACAAATGAACTTCATTTGCTCTTTTCTCACTTAACGGCATATAGTCTATCATATTTTCGTGCTTCTGTCAAGCACTTTTTGCGCTTGGTGACCCCGGCGGGAATCGAACCCACGTTAACGGCGTGAGAGGCCGCTGTCTTAACCGCTTGAC
>ERZ773103.2840-NODE-2840-length-15234-cov-6.889518_pt1 | contig 15234 bp, 16 predicted proteins | sample MGYA00511118_ERZ773103 | MGnify/ENA primary metagenome ERZ773103 (study PRJEB29015, sample SAMEA2737821) | human gut metagenome | biome: human gut; feature: human-associated habitat; material: faeces | place: China | collected 2012 ... | reverse complement strand
TGCTATGCAAGGGTCTAAGATTTGTAGCAGTGGCTGTTCCAGCCTTACTTTTTTTAAAGAATTCAAAATTTAGTATTCGAAATTTGGTGATGTGGGGGTTAATTGCCCTTTTGATTATAGGAAATATATTTTTTAATCAAGCGGATAGCGACTTAATATATATTGTTATATTTATGCTATATTGTTCGAAGTCAAAACCAGAAGATGTAATAAAAACATATTGTATCAGCGCTTTTGTGGGAATTGTACTGGTAATTGCAGCATGGTTTATAGGGGCTATTCCTTCTGAAGTAAGAGATGGAAGAGCTTGCTTGGGATTTTATTTTGCTACATTTGGACCAAATTTATTTTTACATACAGTGTTAGCATACATTGCAAGCAGAAAAAATCGCATCAAATTAAGCAGATGGATTTTAATAGAGATTGTGAATGTGTGGTTTTATAAAATGACGGATACATTAGCAGTGTTCATTATTATTAATGCCGGGATTGTTTTATATTATGTATTCAACATTGAAAAAGTAAAACAGGTATTATTTGAAGGAAAAGTTTTCAAACGTATTCTAGAGGTTTCTCCCTTTGCATGTGCGATTGTAACTATCCTAGCACAGTATTTTTACATTGAACATTATAACGAACCGATGTATATGGCAGTAAATGTGGCACTGTCAAATAGACCCTATTTTGGTAAAATCGCAATAGAAACATATGGTATTTCACTATTTGGTCAGCCTATTACATGGCTTACAGGAATTGACGGAACGAAAGTATCTGGAATGGATTATTTCTATGTTGATTCATCTTATTTACAAGTTTTGTTAAACTATGGAATAATAATGCTTGTTGTGCTGTGTGCAGCGATGATGGTAGTACAATGCTATAGCGTTTTGACTAGAAATGTATATATGTGTTTGGGATGCTTGCTCTTTTTGATTCATTGTATAACGGATCCGCAATTATTGTCTTTTAGATATAATCCATTTATTATAGCTTCCATTGCATGTGTTGGAATAATAAAAAGTCAGAAAAAGATAGAAAAGCAAGGTGAGGATATATATTATGAATAAGTATGTAGAAGTTGTAGTGACGTACAATAGAAAGAAATTACTGGAAGAGAATATAAGTGCACTCTTAAACCAGACTTTTGAAAGCCATGATGTTCTGATTGTTGATAATAATAGTAATGATGGCACTGGGGACATGGTGTCTACTATTCAGGATAAAAGAGTAAAATATTATAACACTGGGAAAAATCTTGGAGGTGCAGGTGGATTTGCATTTGGTCTCAAAAAAGCGATAGAACTGGGCTATCAGTATGCATGGATTATGGATGACGATTCGATTCCAGAGAAAGATGCACTGATGAGTCTTGTAAATAAAGGACAGGCAATAAATGGGGAGTTCTCGTATCTGGCTTCACTGGTGTACTGGACAGATGGAAATCTGTTTGACATGAATGTTCCTGATTTTCAGTACAACTCCAGACTAGGACTGGGATTGGATATGATCAGAAGAAATAAATTGTTATTGATTGACACCTGTTCATTTGTTGGCTGTTTTGTTAATTTGAAATATGCAGAAACAGCCGGATTACCTATTTCAGAGTTCTTTATTTATGGAGACGATCAGGAATATACAGCAAGATTAAGAAAATTGGCTCCAGCATATTTGGATTTTGATAGTGTTATTGTACATAAAGCACCGTCCAATAAGGGAGCAGATGTTGTTTCGGCAGATGAGACAAGAATAGAACGGTTCTTTTATCAGGCAAGAAACGGAATGTACATTGCGCGGAAGAATGGAAAAGTTGGTCATCGGCTGCGTGTGGTATGTGGGCGAATTAAGAACATTTTATGTAAAGCACCGGATCATAAGGCAAAAAGAGTTTGGGTGACATGCAAAGGAACTATTTCTGGATTTTTCTTTAATCCTGAAATTGAATATGCACATAGAAAAGGAGAATGACGGAAAAGCAATGGGAAAACAAAAGTCTCTTAAATTAAATTTCGTAATGAATGCAATTCTTACGATGTCGCAGTTTATTTTTCCACTGATTACATTTCCGTATGTTTCACGAATTCTATTGCCCGCTGGTACCGGAAAAGTCTCATTTGCGACTTCGATAGTATCCTATTTTACACTTTTTGCACAGTTGGGAATCCCGACATATGGTATTCGGGCATGCGCGAAAGTTCGAGACAATCGGGAAGAACTTTCGAAGATGGTTCAAGAGTTGTTCATTATCAATCTTGTGATGAGTATGATAGCATACGCTATTTTTTTTGTAGCAATATATTTTGTCCCAAGATTTCGGCAAGATAAAGAACTGTTCTTGATTATTGGATTGACAATCTTTTTTAACGCTATAGGGATGGAGTGGCTTTATAAAGCACTTGAACAGTATACTTATATTACCGTTCGCTCAATCGTTTTTAAGTTTATCGCAATTGTCGCAATGTTTTTGATGGTGCATGAACAAAGCGATTATGTTATTTATGGTGGTATTTCCATTTTGGCATCATCAGCTTCAAATATTTTTAATTTCTTCCATGTACATCGTTATATCGACATCAAGCCTGTTGGTCACTATAATTTTAAGAAGCACTTAAAAGCAATTGTTGTTTTCTTTGCGATGTCCTGTGCAACAACAATATATACGCATCTGGATACCGTGATGCTCGGATTTATTCGTACAGATGCCGATGTGGGATATTATAATGCAGCAGTAAAGATAAAGACAATTCTCGTGAGCATTGTTACATCTTTAGGCGTAGTGCTTTTGCCAAGAGCGTCATACTATGTTGAGCATAATCTGATGGATGAATTTTACCGCATTACAAAAAAGGCGATTAATTTTGTGTTTTTGATTGCGACACCGATGATGGTTTACTTTATCCTTTTTGCAAAAGAGGGTGTTTTCTTCCTATCTGGTGATGCTTATGCCGGCGCCATTATTCCGATGCAGGTTATAATGCCAACTTTACTTTTTATTGGCCTGACGAACATAATGGGAATACAAATGTTAGTGCCTCTTGGAAAAGAAAAAGTAGTTCTTTATTCAGAAATTGTTGGAATGATTGTGGATGTTATCCTAAATGCAATTTTGATTCCCAAGATGGCGTCTACGGGGGCAGCAATTGGAACATTGGCAGCAGAAATCACAGTCTTTATTGTTCAGTACATTGCACTTAGAGGACTTATTAAGGAAGCATATAGACAGGTTCATTATGTTGCAATTGGCAGTTCTGTTTTAGCTGGAGGAGTTCTCGCGGTTTTAATCAAGAGAATGCCGTGGGGAAGCTTTATGACTTTATGCGCTTCTGCAATTGTCTTTTTTGGGGTCTATTTTTTAATTTTAACAGTCATGAAGGAACCATTTGTGCTTGAAATGGAAAAACAAGTGTTAGGAAAAATATATAGGAAAAAGAGGTGAGAAATAGATGACTTTGACAAGAAATAATAATATTGACCTTATAAAATTGTATGCTTGTATATGTGTTGTTGCACTGCATACGATTTCAAAAGATTTATCATCTATTACAACGGTAATTTATTATTTATCTGGAGTGGCGGTTCCGTTATTTTTTATGTCAAGTGGCTATTTCTTATTAAATAGAGGAGAAATTTCTATAAAATATAGTATTCATAAAATTATTGGTATTTTTCGCATTGTTGTGCTATGGAATCTGATTTTTTATGGACTTGAGTTTATATGGAAGATAATTCATGTGCGAAAAATTTCTTTTTCGATAAGCAGTTTGATTCAAAGCGTTTTTCAATCTTTAGTACAAAAAGACGAACTGTGGCATTTTTGGTATTTAGGCGCACTGATGTTGATTTATGTTGCATTGCCAATTTTGTCAAAAATAATCAGAAAGAATGGATACAAAAGGGTAATTTTGGTATTTTTGTCTATATGCATTTGTTTGGAACTATATTCGCTTTGCACAGGATATCCTGTGCAAAAGTATGTTATACAAACATTCCGTATATGGACATGGGAATTGTATTTTTTACTTGGTGGGATTTTTGGGCAAGGATATTCAAAAGTAAGTGGTAAAGATTACGAGATGAGAATTCATGCAATAGTCTTAATTGCAGTGACAATACTTAATATTGTGTATCAATTATTTGTGGGATTGAAGGTTATCAATATTGTAACGGGAAGATATTTGAATGCGGAATATTTTTATGATAGTTCCATTGAAATATTGTGGATTGCTCTTCTTTTCTCTTTTGTACTAAGATTAAAGCTAAAGCCAGGTATTGTTAAAGTAGTCAAAGTCATATCACCATTGACGATGGGAGTTTATATTCTACATCCAATTGTCTTAAAATTCACATCGAGTTTGTTTGCTAGAAATTCAGTGCTAAGTTGCATTTTATTATATGTGGTGACTTTTGGAGGGGCGCTGGTGGGAGCGTTGTTTATTAAGGTTGTACGACTGGATAAATATTTAATGAAAATATAAGGAGTTGAATCATTATGAAATATGATTATTTAGTAGTAGGTTCTGGCCTTTACGGAGCCATTTTTGCACATGAAGCCAAAAGTCATGGAAAATCTGTTTTGGTTGTAGACAAGCGTCCGAATATTGCGGGTAATATTTACACTGAAAATATTGAGGGTATCAATGTCCATAAATATGGAGCACATATTTTCCATACCAATAATAAAAAGGTTTGGAACTATATCACGCAATTTGCGGAATTTAACCGTTTTACCAACTCACCTGTAGCTAATTATAAGGGTGAGCTGTACTCCCTCCCATTTAATATGTATACTTTCAACAAGATGTGGGGTGTTGTGACACCGGAGGAGGCTGCCGCAAAGATTGAGGAGCAACGAAAAGAGATTACTGGTGAGCCAAAAAACCTTGAAGAGCAGGCTATTTCTCTCGTTGGTCGTGACATCTATGAAAAGCTCATCAAGGGATATACTGAAAAGCAGTGGGGGCGTGACTGCAAAGAGTTGCCGTCCTTTATTATCAAGCGTCTTCCAGTTCGTCTAACTTTTGATAACAATTACTTTAACGCACTTTATCAGGGCATTCCTGTAGGTGGTTATACCAAGATGATCGCTAATCTGTTGGATGGCATTGAGATCCGCTTGAACACAGACTATCTGGAGAACAAAGTCGAGTTGGATGCATTGGCTGACAAGGTTGTATACACTGGACCGATTGATGCTTACTTTGATTATAAGCTGGGTACGCTGGAATACCGTTCTGTCCGCTTTGAAACGGAAACATTGGATAAGCCTAATTTCCAGGGTAACGCCGCGGTGAACTATACCGACCGAGAAACTCCGTGGACTCGCATCATTGAGCATAAATGGTTTGAGTTCGGTAAGGATGAGAACGGTAATGATCTGCCGAAGACTATCATCAGCCACGAGTATAGTAGCGAGTGGAAACCCGGCGATGAGCCATACTACCCGGTCAACGATGCCAAGAATGGTTTACTTTATTCTGAGTATAAGAAGTTGGCAGATGCAGAAAGCAAGGTGATTTTTGGAGGTCGTCTTGGCGAGTATAAGTATTACGACATGGATCAGGTAATTGCGGCTGTATTGGATAGATGTGAGATGGAATTGTAAAATGAAACACAATATTATAAGTAAAGAACAAAGTTATATAATTAAAGGCTTTGCAATTCTATTGATGCTTGTACACCATTTCTATACATTCCCAGCATGGATTGTTAGTGTGTGGGGGACGAGTCCAATTTAAGATTTGCATCGCTGTTTAATTCACCAACAAAGCTATGTGTTTGCATTTTTGCGTTTATAAATGGTTGGACATTCGCTTTCAAAACTGTCTCATGGAAAGAAGCATTTTTGAAAATTAAAAAGTTACTGCTAAATTATTGGTGTGTAGCAATTCCTGCACTCATTATTGCAGGGACAGTATGTGGATATTCATTATCCGCACAAACGATTCTAAAAGAACTACTGGGGTTAAGTAGCTCTGTGATGATTTTTGCATGGTATGTTCCATTTTATTGCGTTTCTATTCTTGTAATGGTTCCTTTGCAAAAACTCATGAGCAGGAATGTAGAAATTGGAGTAGTGTTTGGTGTAATACTCCCAATTGCAATCTTTGCAATTTTGAAAAAAATGCCGTTAAGTAGCGAGATTGAAACATTATTTAATAACCTAAAACATTGGTTCCCGTGTGTCTCAGTCGGTTTTATGAGCTATAAATATAACCTGCTAGAAAAAATTGATGGTTACCTAGAAAACGTGAATAAGAATATTGTGTCAATTCTCTTGATTGTATTATGCTTTGTTGGACGGTACTTTGTTTCGGCGTTGGATTTTGCTTACTGCCTGTTTCTTACATATGCAATCATTAATCTCAAAATTAATGAGAAGTCGATTGCTGGAAGATTTATAGGTTTGTGCGGAAGAAATTCATCTAATATGTGGTTCTTACATTGTCTGTATTTTGCGGAAGCAACGCGGAACACTATTCAACCTTTGGCGTTCTTTGCAAGGAATCCAATTTTAATTTATATTGTTGCAGTTTTTGAATTGATTGTATTGTCGGAAATAATAGATGCAATGTAAACGGTGAAAACTGAGTACCTTTTTATCAGTCTCCATTTCTGCCATAATTAGACTCAACAAAGTTGAACTCGTCTAAAAAGTTGAGTGACTCGACTTTTTAGACTGACTATCATTTGTGGAGGTATTCACTATGGCAGAACAAACCAGTCTGGTTGCACAGCAGGTCCGCCTTATGCACTGGGCGGAACAGATCAGAGAATGTCAGAACCGTCCGGAAGGTATGGATGTATCGACCTGGTGTGAGCAAAATAACATTACAAAAGCCAACTACTATTATCGACTGAAAAGGGTCCGGCAGATGTGCCTGGATCAGCTTCCTGAGGCAGAAAAGCCTGCTTTCGTTGAACTTCCGCATCTAAAAGCGGAAAGAACAGCAACTGTTCCCGAAGTTCCAGTGATGTGTATCAAAAACAGACATGGACTTTCGGCAGATATATTTTCTTCAGTTTCTCCCCAGTTGCTCCGTTGCCTGGTAGAGGCATTTAGTCATGTTGAATGATGCCGCTGTTTCACAGTTCAAAAAAGTTTATCTGGCCCCCGGATATACGGATCTCCGCCGGGGAATCGATGGATTGGCTTCTATTGTCCGCTTTCAGTTTGAACTTGACCCTTATGATAAAAATACACTTTTTCTGTTCTGCGGAAGAAAAAACAGCAGGATCAAGGCCCTTTTGTGGGAAGGCGATGGTTTCCTTCTCATGTACAAAAGGCTGGATAACGGTTCTTTCCGGTGGCCAAGGTCGGCAGATGAAGCAATGGCCATCACAGATGACCAGTACCGGATGCTGATGCAGGGACTTGAAGTCGTAGCAAGGCATCCGATCACGGAAGTTGCTAAAATACCGGATCTCATGTAGTTTGTGCAGAATGCTGAAATTAAAAAAGTACAAAACCTATCCTGTCAGTGGATAACTGCAGGCATTCTGTATTTATCCACAAAAGGCCAGCCAAAGCTGTTTTTGCCCTGAACTGGAATTGCGGATGCTGTGGATAAAATATCCGGGAAACCGTAAGATAACGTTCCTTCAGATGTATTATCCACCGTCATAATGCCGAAAGGGAATTGAACCGTGAGTGGCGACTATGCAGGAAATCTGCTATAATCAGAACCAGTATATAAAGAGACAGGGAGTTCCGATTATGGCGTTTAAGTACACAGAAGAACAACTGAATAAACTGGATAAGGAGCTGCTGATCCAGCTGTTTCTCGGTCTTCAGGACCAGATGGAGGAACTGACAAAACAGACACAGGCCCTCAATGATAAGATGCAGCTGATGATGGAACAGATCGTGTTGTCCAATAAGAGCAGGTTCGGCAGATCCAGTGAAAAGATGACTGATCCCGGTCAGATCCGTTTTATGGAAGTGGATGGGAAGATCGTCTTTTTCAACGAAGCAGAAGCTGTCTGTGACCTGACTGCACCCGAACCGGATGATCTGGAGATAAGAGCATCCAAAAAGAAAAAACAGACAGGTAAAAAGAATGAGGATCTGTCCGGTATTCCGGTGCAGCGCATCGATCATTACATGACGGAAGAGGAGCTGACGGCAGAATTCGGCGAAAAAGGATGGAAACAGCTTCCAGATGCCATATCCAGATGTTACCGCTTTGTACCGGCAAAAGTCGAAGTAGAGGAACATCATATCGGCGTTTATGCCAGTAAAACCGATGAACACATGGTCAAAGCACCACATCCGAAGAACCTGCTCCGTGGCAGCCTTGTCTCACCATCCCTTGCAGCGGCCGTTATCAACGGCAAGTATGTCAATGCCGTGCCGCTTTACCGTCTGGAAAAGGAGTTTGAGCGCTATGGACTTGCGATCACCCGCCAGAACATGGCTAACTGGATGATCCGTCTGGGAGAAAGTTATCTCGCAGTCATGTATGACTATCTTCACAGGTTATTGTACCGGTATCATGTGATCCAGGCAGATGAAACGCCCGTCCTCGTCAATAAAGACGGTCGGCCTGCCGGCAGCAAGAGCTGGATGTGGGTATACCGTTCCGGTTTTATGTATCCCGAAAAACAGATCATCCTGTACGAATACCAGAAGACACGCAATGCTTCCCATCCGCGGGAATTCCTGAAAGACTATTCGGGCATCTGTGTGACAGACGGATATCAGGTCTATCATACCCTTGAAAAGGAGAAAGAAGATCTGAAGATCGCAGGGTGCTGGGTACATTGCAGGCGCAAGTTCCATGATGCACTGGAAGTCATACCGAAAGATCTGAGGAAACAGTCTGTTTTGTACCTCATCATGAACCAGATCCGTGCGATCTACCGGGAGGAAGGAAAACTTTCCGGTCTTTCATCAGATGAACGGACTGCCAAGCGTCAGCTGGTGGTAAAACCACTGGTGGATGCTTTCTTTGCGTACCTGAAACAGAATTCAGACAGGGTACCCAAAAGCGGCAAGACAAAGGAAGCATTTACCTATGCCCTGAACCAGGAACGGTATCTGCGTGTATTTCTTGAAAATGGAGATGTCCCGATGGATAATAACGCCAGTGAACGTGCCATCCGCGGATTCTGTATTGGCAAGAAGAACTGGGAAATGATCGATACCGTCAATGGAGCCACCAGTTCTGCGATCATCTACAGCATAGCCGAAACAGCGAAGGCAAACCAGCTGAAACCATATGAGTATTTTGAATATCTGCTGACAGAGATACCAAAACATATGGATGATAAAAATAGCAATTTTCTGGAAGAGCTTCTGCCTTGGTCAGAAACACTTCCAGAAAATATACGAAAACCAAAGAAAACGGATGAAAAATAGCATGGCTGCAGAAGCAGCCTGATATTTTTCAAGGTACTCATTTTTCACCGTTTACTGTGCAAGCACGAACCTTGGCTCGTTGCTCGCGTAAATAAGGCGTCGCTTTAACGATTAAAAAATCGTAAAGCGGACGCCCCTTTTGTTCAAATTTGTGCATTTATTACCCTCAAAATTGTCTTTAAAAAACTAACGGAACTGCGTATACTTAAATTAAAATCTTGTCCTACCTTCCCAGTACATCCACTGAATTGTTAACAGCTTTCATAGACAATATTCAAATCACCGAACAGAATCTTTACTGTCAAATGGGAATATATATGTCTGTCCATCAAGATATATTTCATAATCTTCCGTAATATCATACATATATCCATAATATTCATAATCATATATCACTATCTCCTTATAATGTCCTCCATCTGAAACTTTTTGAACAAATTTCGTTCCCAGACTATCTCTGATATTCACACTGTCCGCTGCATTTTCTGACATTTTCACTCCTGATAAATAATAATCTTCTGTTCCTTTAATATGCCATACTATAATCGCTGTGCCTGTTATATTTTCTGCCTCCACATCCAATGTTCCCAAAAACTTATACCCACCTTGTACTTTCCTTAAATATTCCGTTTCATAGCTTATCATCCCATTCTTCTTTCTTTTTTCTATTACCATACATGAATCCTTACCATCTATAATATCGTCTATCTCTCTTTTTGGCATCAACCATTCTTCATATGCCATTGCTTTTTCTGGCGATTTAAACGTAATAAAATAATTCTCTATGGGAACATATGATAAATAGGGAACAACTATCACAAACATAATCGTCAAAAAAACTCTTATCATCTTAATTCGTCGAGTCTTTTTTATCTTCTGTTTTCTTATTCTAATACTCAGGCTCATCATATAGATAAAAATTATAACTTCAATAATAATTCTAATTGCAAGCATTTATGTATCCTTTCACAGTTCGTCCTCTGATAATTCTACATGCCATTCCTTTAATTTTTCCATAATTATATCTTTTTCTATTGCACCCTGAAAATATTTCAAATTCTTATTTTTTTCATCTCCATTTGTCAACTCTACCTCCCAGTCTCTTTCATTATAGCATCTCATTCCTTGATCTTGAACTGGTTAAAACTCTTTTCAAACTTTTCAAGCCACTTTCTCTGCATAATCAAGGCATATCCACCCCTGCCCTGATTTCAGTTTTCCCCATCGGCTTCTCTCTCCGGCTGCATTGACAATTCCCGTTGCTTCTTCTGTAATGGTAAATATCCCCTTGCCTGTAAATCCCACAGCCTTTGAATAAATTGTAGGTGCCTGCCGGATGTTCAGATCGTCAACAGAAACTCTTACCATATATGCTGTCTTTTTATTTAATATCGTACTATCTGTCGAAGTATTTTGATCTGTCTGATGACTGTCATTATTCCGGTTATTCTGACTGCTCTGCCCACTTTGATTTGTTGACTGTTTTTTATTCCCAATACCAAAATACTCTGCTATTGCAGCTGCCTTGGCCTCCGCTATAGCTTTTAAGTTTTCCTGTTTCGACAGGAAAAGACATTCCTTGGGATTATCATGAAAACCATGCTCAACTATATAATCATAACAAACCGGGCCGTTTTTCGCCTGTCCCTGTGAAGCTGCTCCAGATACTGCCCCGCGGATAACCCCATACCAGTCTGCGCCGTTGCTCTGGGTCTTTGTCACGACTCCCCTGTTATAAGTAATGCCTGTGTATGGCTTCATGACTTTGACAATGGCATCGATCATTTTCTCTGCCAGTTTTTCTGATCCCGGAAGATGTGCCGAACGAACCACCGTCACACCGCAGGCTTTTCCATTGAATGCATCCGTATGGTTGCTCTCAAACAAAACATTGGCATATCCGTTCCCCTTTTTCACTGCCATCTGTCCGCGTTCATAAAGCCCCGGGTCCTGATTCCGTTCTCTTGTCAGGATAACATCAATCCCTCTCTTTTCCAGGGCTGCCTTTTCATAAAGACTCAAATCATAAACGACCTTACTTTCATAATAACCTTTCACGGCTCCAGCATTATAGGTATTCCCCGTATGTCCCGGGTCAATGACGACTAACAGCTTTTTATTTTCTGACATTTTCTCCACCTCCTGCCTTCATTTTATTCAGCACACTATTATTAGTATTCGCTTCATTGGTGTTCGCCTCGCCTGCTTCATATATCTTATCACTTATACCATTGTCCATTGGCAGCTCTGATGTCATATTGGCAAGAAAATCTCTCAGCCAGCTTTCGACCTTCTTCGGCACCGGCAGGCCGCACAGAACCATGTTTTTCAATACGGATAAACATTCACAGGCTGTAAACAGCAGACAGAAGAATTCGCACATCCCCAGTTTCTGAACACCCAGATCATGCACATATTCCTCAGGTATAAAAGCCAGAAGATTCACATGAATCAGTAAATCCGCCAGCATCAAAATCCCTACACTGACAACCATGGCCACCTTTCTGATAGCTCCGTCGATACCCACAGAACTGTTAAACTGTCGAAACTTGATGGCCCGAAGGACACCCAGCAGTGTATCCGCACAGATAGCCAGCATCAGGATTTCTATAAAAATGTTATTTGAAAACTGTAACATTAAATCTCTCATCTTTCGTTAATCTCCTTTCCTCTTAATTTTTCATTTGTATATTTTCAGTTTATTTTTCTTGTGGTAAGGGAATGCCCCGCAAGAATGCGGGGCATTTGGAAACCAAATAATTCATAAAAACTATTCTAAATACAAAATGCTTTCGAAATCAGCCCTCTTCTTTATGATAACCTTCTATTTCTACTCCCCATAAATCCATGTAGTGAAGGAAAAGCTCTTTATCGACTGGGTAATTCTCCGGTTCTCTCTGTGATTCAAACCATATCTGCTTCATAGTTGGTTTCTTTTTTGTTTTCTCCAAATACATTGTCCAGTCAATAATTCCTTTCTCAGGCTGTAGTTCTTCTAAATCCGCATCAATTCCACCTGGATAAAAGTTAACATAAAATGCACTCCAAGGTCTTCTCCAGCAACAGTACGTCTTAGGCTGCATCCATTTTGGCTTTTTTACCTTTTTCAATGAAAACAAAATTCCTTCCTCATATCCCTGCTTCAAGCCTCTTGGCGTACTATACATCATATCTTTGTAGTTTTCATACCTTTTCACACTCAATTCATTCCATTTATAGAATTGATGTATTTTCCAAAAACTCACCCTGCATCCTTCTTTGCTCATCACCAGTTCTCTACAAAGCGCAACATACATAGCTAGTGTTATCGTCAAAGATATAATAGGTACTCCCCCTAGCACAACACGCTCAATCAATTCCCATCTTGTTTCGCCGCTATCATAATACATCAATCCGCAAAAAACCAAAGCAAAGATTATAACCCATGCAGCCATTCCATGTGTATCCTGGTCACTGTAAATTTTTAATTGTACGTTCTCCTCTTCCGAATACCCTCCAGATCTATCCATCCTTTTTTCCTCCTATTGTTCTGCTTCTTTTTCATAGATTTTGCTTTATATACTGCAATCTGTATTACAGAAGCTATCGCACAAGCTTGAATATTAACCTTATTCTTTTTCGAAGCATGAACCGAACCATTATAAGCTTTACTTGCCGCTGCTGACATAAGATTATACCCAAAATCACATGTTGCACCGATTGCTGCAGAAGCCCCTAGTTTAATTTCTACCTTTGTGGCTGTTTTTATTAAAGAACTGCCTGTCAAAAATGTTGATAAACTTCCTGTACTTCCTACTGTAAAAGCGCCTGCCATTACCGCATTTGTAAAGGATACAGTTTTATCTTCTCCTTGCTCATTTGAGGATATAAATGTAACAAAACCACTTATTAATCCAGCTGCCAAAGGTCCCGCAGCTCCTAAAGCCCCCGCAGCTCCTGTTAATGCAGCCATTGCTGCATCTTTTAATGTATATTTTTCGCCTACAATGCTTGCTGCTAAACCTGTCGTTACAACATTAACCACTGCACCAACCAGCATTTCTGTTCCTTTTTTTGCAAAAAAAGCACCGGCTATTGCCAGAATGGCAAAGTTGCCATCTGAATCCATCAACATAACAGGATTATTCTTACAGTAACTGTACATATTGCTGCCATACACCGTTCTTCTCCGACAGGACACTGCCGCCATAGGTGCTCATTAAGAGAGTACCATTCTTTGCCTCATAGTTATGGCTGACTGCCGCCTTTCCGGCGATGGATACGCTCTTTCTGTTGCCAAATCAGCAAATAATATATTTTTAATTTATTTTTCTTGTTGTAAATGAATTTCCCACAAGAATACGGGGCATTGGAAATAAAATAATTAAAACTTAACCTTTTGTATCCTCCCTGACACAACTAAATAATTAAGATTATTCATTCCATGGTAATTTTCCCAGATTATCTCCTGATAATTCTACATGCCATTCCTTTAACTTTTCTGCAACAATCTCTTCATCGATACAATCATAGAAACACCCATCTTTTTGTGCTTTTATATTCCCATTTCCAACCGCAATCGAAATAATTAAATTCGAAGAAATTAGTTGATAAAATACAGCAGGCAATCCTCTTCCTTGTATATACTTATATTTTGAAAAATTTATATACTTGCTACGTCCACGTTCACCTTTTGCATTAACTACTAATTTGGTACAAAATTCATCCCACTTATATATTCTTTCTTTTTTCCCTCGTTTTACTGTTAACCCATTTGCCTGTAATATCAATATTTCATTACTTAACATGGCTACTCGTAAAAGTATCAACGCAGCAATTAAACAAACGGCAAATAATCCTTCTTCCTTACATATAAATGCCATTAATATAAGCAAACAACAGCAGAAACATTGTCCATATTTACTTTCTTTACTTGATTTAATTATGAGACTATCGTCTTTTTTCCCCATTGAATTCTCCTATTAATGTAATCATAATATATCCCTTACTTACCCAGCCAATTGTATTCCAAGCAGCAGTTGATAATATACCAACTACTGCCCAGAACTTATGCTTCATTTTCAGATATTATCATTTCTTATCCGACATATTTTATTTTAATATATCCCACTTAATGTATATACGGCCAAGATAAAGATATTTCTTCACACGGTATACATGTCTTCCTTTTCGTACTATCTGATCTGATATCTTTCTCGGCTTCATACTATTCATATAGCTCCCTTTTTTGCTATGGGTACTTTTTGATGAAGCTGTATGACCTTTTTTATGATTTGCTGATGCAGCCGCACTTACAGCTGAAGCCATTCCCGTATATCCTGTATTTACAACTAGATCAATACTACCAGTAGCCACAACATTTCCAACCACAATATGACCATCTTTAACCAATTCAAGACCAGCCAAATCTCCAATACCTGATGCAGAAAAAAGTGCCGCTATACCACCAGTAATCAATGCTGCTTCCAAACTAGCACCACTTCGATATGCTACTGAACCTACAAAAACACCATTAAATACTGCATTAACATATTTACCATATTTTAATACAACACCTAATCCTCCACCAAGCGCGCCTGTCATAGCTGCAACTGCAACATCCTTGACACCAAAGTCCTGTCCCATTGTCTGCGCGATGATAAAAGATGCCGCCACATTAACAGCTGCTCCAAGTGCTGCTCTAACCAGCCAGTCAGCAATTTGTCCTTCCTCATCAGCTTTTAAAATAGGATTATTATCACAATATAAATATAAATTTTTATTAGCCAAATCCACATGCGTATCTATCAACACATCTTCATTATCCGCACTGATAAACCTGCAAATCTCCGGCTGATAATAACGGCTCTTCAGATAGTACATCCCCGTCTCTTCATCAT
>ERZ773103.2838-NODE-2838-length-15241-cov-32.162189_pt1 | contig 15241 bp, 12 predicted proteins | sample MGYA00511118_ERZ773103 | MGnify/ENA primary metagenome ERZ773103 (study PRJEB29015, sample SAMEA2737821) | human gut metagenome | biome: human gut; feature: human-associated habitat; material: faeces | place: China | collected 2012 ... | reverse complement strand
TCGGAGAAATCGTAATCAATACACCATCACCGGCAATCAGCAATGCGATCCAAAATGCAACAGGAGTGATCATTAGAGAACTGCCGATGACAGCGGAGAAGATTTACAGAGGAATTTGTGAGCGTTAGACTTCGGATTCTGTTTGAAAGTATAAAAAATGAGAGCTGGAATAGTTACTATATGTGGGAGCTGTTCTGGCTCTCATTTTTCATGTTGACATTGCCAGAAGATTTAGAAAAATACCTTCCAAAATTATAAGATTAATTTTGTGGATGCAGAGCGACTCACAAATGTTGAAGAATTTTCAGAGGATTTACAGGTGATACTGGCTATGCTAAGATATAGAAATAGTAGAGAAGAAGGAGAAGGAAAACATGAATGCAGTAGAAGCTTTAGATGAATTACAGCGCAAAGCAAGACATGATGATAAACTAAGAGAACAGTTCATAAAGACAAGGGATGCAGAAGATTCTCTTGGAGCATTCTGCTCTGTATGTCGTGAGGCGGGTTATGAACTTTATCCGATGGATATTGTGCAGGCAGGAGATGAATTTTATGCCGCAATGAAGCGCAGTACGAATGGTGGCGGAGAGAATTCGCCGGTACTTATAGGTGAGGATGATCCTTATGAATTGTTTTTTGCAGGACTACAAGAACAGTTACAATAATTTTAAAAGTAGATGGAAAAAAGTGAGTACAAGGAAGGTTTATTTATGATAAATATAATTCGCGTCGGAAGAGAACGCTTGAAAGAAGCGTATGAAATTGTAAATAAGGTAGACCAGGGGATGAACGTTCCAGAATGGTTTGTCGCAGAACCGTATGAGGAATTTGATTTCTGGATGAGAGAAGAACGAGGACTTTTGTATCTTGCTGTTGATGAAGATGAAAATGTAGGAGCCATGTTCTTCGTAATTTTGCCGGGACTGCATCCGGATAATCTTGGATATGATCTCAATATGGAAGAAGAGCAGCTGAAACTTTGTGTAATGATGGATACAGCGGTGGTACTGCCGGAGTTTCGTGGGCATCATTTACAATATGAAATGATGCAGCATGCGGAAGAAGATTTAAGACAGCGGGGATATCAGTATCTGCTCTGTACCGTACATCCAGAAAATGTTTTCAGCAGATCCAATGTCATGAAACAAGGATATAAGAAGATGCTTACGAAGGAGAAATATGGCGGATTCTTAAGAGATATCTGGATGAAAGATATTATATGATTGCGAGAATTGCATAGCAATGGAGCAAGTCGGTTACATCAGTGAGTGGAAAAATTTATTTTTGACACTCACATCATTATATAATATAGAAAAAAGAAAAGGTATGTGGTATACTCTCGACATAGTTAAGAAATGACATAACAGAAACAGATAGAAAAAGATTTCTAGAAACAAACTGACAGAGACATGCGGATGAAAGGAGTAACAGAAATGGAGACATACATGCAAATGCTTGGAAGACTTGCAAAGAATGCATCCCGCGGAGCGGCAAAGCTTGGAACAAAAGCAAAGAACAGAGGACTTCTCGTAGTGGCAAATGAACTTGTGGAAGAGAGAGAATTGATTTTACAGGAGAATGCAAAGGATATCGAAGCTGCGAAAGATAAGGGCGTGAAACAGTCATTGATCGACAGATTGGCACTGACGGATCAGCGAATTGAAGATATGGCAGAAGGTCTGCGTGAAATTGCTGCACTGGATGATCCAATCGGAGAAGTACTTGGCATGAAGACAAGACCGAACGGACTTCGTATCGGAAAGAAACGCGTACCGCTTGGCGTTGTCGGAATCATCTACGAATCCAGACCGAATGTGACAGCAGATGCATTTGGCCTTTGCTTCAAGACAGGAAATGCGGTAATTCTCCGCGGCGGAAGTGATGCAATCCATTCTAACAAGGCAATCACGCGTGCAATCAAGACAGGTCTTCGCAAAGCAAAGTTATCCCAGGATCTCATTCTTCTCGTAGAAGATACAAGCAGAGAAGTTGTAAATGAGATGATGAAGATGCATGGTTGGATCGATGTTCTGGTTCCGAGAGGTGGAGCAGCACTTATTGCAAATGTAGTTGCGAACAGCACTGTTCCGGTAATTGAGACAGGGACCGGAAATTGTCATGTATATGTTGATGAGACAGCAGACATTAAGATAGCAACAGATATTATTGAAAATGCGAAGACACAGCGCCTTGGTGTGTGTAATGCATGTGAATCACTTGTGATTCATTCCAAGATTGCAGAGGTAGCTTTGCCTAAGATCGTAACAAAACTGAAAGAACATGGAGTAGAGATTCGTGGAGATGAGAGAGCGCAGGCAATCAGTTCTGAGATCATCCCGGCAACAGAAGAAGACTGGGGAACAGAGTACCTGGATGCAATCATTTCCGTGAAGATTGTTGATTCCATTGATGAGGCAATCACACATATCAATACATATAATACAGGACATTCAGAATCCATTATTACAAAAGATTATGATAATGCATTGAGATTCCAGGATGAGATCGATGCGGCAGCAGTTTATGTAAATGCATCAACAAGATTTACAGATGGATTCGAATTCGGATTCGGTGCTGAGATCGGAATCAGCACACAGAAGCTTCATGCAAGAGGCCCGATGGGACTCGAAGCATTGACAACAACAAAGTATATTATCTTCGGAAACGGACAGATCAGGGGATAGTATAGATAGCAGGTTTTAAAATCCAGGTCAATTAGTGTAAGTTAAATAAACTTGTCTTTGACCTGGATTTTATGTATCATAATTCAAGTCAACTTATGATTTGGCTATAAGCTTGCCTGGAATTCATAAAATTACAATCCAAGTCAACAACATTTCTATAAAATCACATTCCCTCCCCCAAAAAGCATCCTATTAATAAAATAAGAAGAAAATAAAAAACTTATAAAAATAACAATCAGTGTTGACAAACAGAAATCGAGGTGCTATCTTAGTATCTGTAAGGTGTTAGCACTCAAAAACAAAGAGTGCTAATAACAAACAAAGATGAGAAGAAAGGGGAACACAGAGATGTCTGTAGAAGCTGAATTAAGTGAAAGAAAACTTACGATATTGAAAGCCATCATACAGAATTATCTGGAGACTGGCGAACCGGTCGGATCACGAACCCTTTCAAAATACACAGATTTGAAATTAAGTTCCGCAACGATAAGGAATGAGATGGCAGATCTGGAAGACCTTGGTTACATCTTCCAGCCGCATACATCAGCAGGAAGAATTCCATCAGATAAGGGATATCGCTTTTATGTAGATCTTCTGATGGAGAACAAGGAGCAGGAGATCAGCAGACGAGAGGATGCACTTCTCGAGAAGACAGATAAGGTCGAGAAAGTACTCCAACAGGCAGCAAAGGTTCTTGCTTCTAACACCAATTATGCGACGATGGTTTCCGCACCGGTCAACAGCAGGAACACATTGAAGTTCATTCAGCTGTCACAGGTGGATGAAGAACAGATCGTAGCAGTCATCGTACTTGGTGGTAATGTGATCAAGAATAAGATCATCGAAGTTGGAGAAACCTTAAGTAATGAGAATCTGTTGAAGCTGAACATGCTTCTGAATACGACACTGAATGGATTATCTATTGATCAGATCACATTAGGTCTGATCGCGAGATTAAAAGAACAGGCCGGTATCCACAGTGAGGTTGTTGGTCATGTGCTTGACGCAGTGGCAGAGATCATTCATGTCGATAATGATATGGAGATCTACACAAGCGGCGCAACGAATATTTTCAAATATCCGGAGCTTAGTGATAAGCAGAGTGCACAGGAGATCATCAGTGCATTCGAAGAGAAACAGCAGTTAGCTGATCTGGTGACAGAGACGTTGGCAAGTGAGGAGAACAACGGCATACAGGTTTACATCGGAGATGAAACTCCGGTTAAGACTATGAAAGACTGCAGTGTTGTTACCGCCACTTATGAACTGGGAGAAGGCATGAAAGGAACGATTGGAATCATCGGTCCGAAGAGAATGGATTATGAACATGTCATGAAGACGCTGAAGACTTTACAATGTGAGTTGGATGCGATTTATAATAAAGAACCAAAAGAATAGGAAGGTAGAAAGCTGGTGACAGAGAACATGAGCAAAGAAGATATGGTAAAAGAAGCTGTTGAAGAGGCGAAAGCAAAGGCTGCGAAAGAGCAGGCAGAAGCTGAAGAGACAGTAGAAACAGAAGATGCCCAGGAAGTTGAGACTGAAGCGAAAGAAGCGACAGAGGAAGCAACTGAGACTGAAGGAGATTCAGAAGCAGCATCAGAAGGTAAGAAAAAGTTCTTCGGAAAGAAAGAGAAGAAGGACAAGAAAGACGAGAAGATCGAGGAACTCACAGACCGCGTTACTCGTCAGATGGCAGAGTTTGATAACTTCCGCAAGAGATCTGAGAAGGAGAAATCCCAGATGTACGAGATCGGAGCGAAAGATATCATAGAAAAGATTCTTCCGGTTGTGGATAACTTCGAGCGTGGACTTGGTTCCGTACCGGAGGAGGAGAAGAATGCTCCGTTCGTAGAAGGAATGGAGAAGATCTACAAACAGCTTATGACTACACTGGAATCCGTTGGAGTAAAACCAATTGAGGCAGTTGGTCAGGAATTCAATCCGGATTTCCACAACGCAGTAATGCATGTGGAAGATGATGAGCTCGGTGAGAACATCATCGCAGAAGAATTCCAGAAAGGTTACATGTACCGTGAAAGTGTTGTGAGACACAGCATGGTAAAAGTAGCAAACTAATTTGATTTTTAACAAGATTCAGAGATTAGATAGAGGAGGAAATTTATCATGGGAAAAATTATTGGTATTGACCTTGGTACAACAAACAGCTGTGTTGCCGTTATGGAAGGTGGACAGCCAACAGTTATCGCGAATACAGAAGGCGCAAGAACAACACCGTCTGTTGTAGCATTTACAAAGACAGGAGAGCGTCTCGTAGGTGAGCCTGCAAAACGTCAGGCTGTAACAAACGCAGCAAGAACAATCTCATCAATCAAAAGAGAGATGGGAACAGATTATAAAGTAGATATTGATGATAAGAAATATTCTCCACAGGAGATTTCTGCAATGATCCTTCAGAAACTGAAAGCAGATGCAGAAGGATACCTTGGTGAGAAAGTAACAGAAGCTGTTATCACAGTTCCGGCTTACTTCAACGATGCTCAGCGTCAGGCTACAAAAGATGCAGGTAAGATCGCAGGACTTGATGTAAAACGTATCATCAACGAGCCTACAGCAGCTGCACTTGCTTATGGTCTTGACAACGAGAAAGAGCAGAAGATCATGGTTTACGACCTGGGTGGTGGTACATTCGACGTATCCGTTATCGAGATCGGTGATGGAGTTATCGAAGTACTTTCAACAGCTGGTAACAACAGACTTGGTGGAGATGACTTTGACCAGAAGATCACAGATTACATGCTTGCAGACTTCAAGGCAAAAGAGGGCGTAGATCTTTCTACAGATAAGATGGCTCTTCAGAGATTAAGAGAAGCAGCAGAGAAAGCTAAGAAAGAGCTTTCAAGCGCAACAACAACAAATATCAACCTTCCGTTCATCACAGCAACAGCTGAAGGACCGAAGCATTTCGATATGAACCTTACAAGAGCTAAATTCGATGAGCTGACAAGAGATCTCGTAGAAAAGACTCAGGAACCGGTAAGACGTGCACTTTCCGATGCAGGAATCACAGCTTCCGAGCTTGGACAGGTACTTCTCGTTGGTGGATCAACACGTATCCCGGCTGTTCAGGAAGAAGTTAAGAGACTGACAGGCAAAGAGCCTAGCAAATCTCTTAACCCAGATGAGTGTGTAGCACTTGGTGCTTCCGTACAGGGTGGTAAACTTGCAGGAGATGCAGGCGCAGGAGATATCCTTCTTCTTGATGTAACTCCACTGTCACTGTCTATCGAGACAATGGGTGGTGTAGCTACAAGACTGATCGAGAGAAATACAACAATCCCGACAAAGAAGAGCCAGATCTTTTCAACAGCAGCAGATAACCAGACAGCTGTAGACATCAACGTTGTACAGGGTGAGAGACAGTTCGCAAGAGACAACAAGTCCCTCGGACAGTTTAGACTTGATGGAATCCCGCCGGCTCCACGTGGAATCCCGCAGATCGAAGTTACATTCGATATCGATGCAAATGGTATCGTAAATGTATCTGCTAAGGATCTTGGAACAGGTAAAGAGCAGCATATTACAATCACAGCAGGTTCTAATATGTCTGATGACGATATCGATAAAGCTGTAAAAGAAGCAGCTGAATTCGAGGCTCAGGATAAGAAACGTAAAGAAGCAATCGATACAAGAAACGAAGCAGACGCTATGGTATTCCAGACAGAGAAGGCAATCAAAGAGGTTGGCGACAAAGTCGATGCTACAGAGAAGGCAGCTGTAGAGGCTGACGTTCAGGCACTGAAAGATATCCTTGCAAAATCTGCTCCGGAGAACACAACAGAAGAGCAGGTAGCAGAGATCAAAGCTGCGAAAGAAAAACTGATGGAGAGCGCACAGAAACTGTTCACAAAGATGTATGAGCAGGCAGGTGCTGCAGCAGGTGCACAGGCTGGTCCTACACCAGAAGCTGGTCCGGCTCCGGATGGTTTCCAGGGTGATGATGTTGTAGACGGAGACTACAAAGAAGTCTAAAATATAGAAAAGATGCCGGTAAGACAGAAGAGAAACAGGCAGCAGGGCATCAGATAAATGAAGCATGAAGAGAAATTCTACGGAGCTTTGTAGCTTCGTAGAATTTCTTGAGGTTAAGAAAGAGATACAGAAAGGTTAGTATTTGTGTTATGGCAGAGGCAAAGAGAGATTATTATGAGGTGCTCGGCGTAAGCAAAGATGCAGATGATGCTACAATCAAGAAAGCATACCGCCAGCTTGCGAAGAAGTACCATCCAGATATGAATCCAGGGGATAAAGAAGCAGAAATAAAGTTCAAAGAGGCTTCCGAAGCCTATGCCGTTCTGAGTGACGCTGACAAACGTCGTCAGTACGATCAGTTCGGCCACGCTGCATTTGATGGCGGTGCCGGCGGCGGAGCAGGTGGATTCGGCGGCGGATTTAACTTCAATGGAGCAGATTTCAGCGACATTTTCGGAGATATCTTCGGAGATATGTTCGGTGGTTCCAGAAGAGGTGGCGCAAGCAACGGTCCTATGAAAGGGGCTAATATCAGAAAGAGCATTCGCATCACATTCGAGGAAGCTGTCTTCGGATGCGAGAAAGAACTGGATCTTGTGCTGAAAGATCCTTGCGAAGACTGTCACGGCACAGGTGCAAAGCCTGGAACATCACCGGAGACATGTCCAAAGTGCGGCGGTAAAGGTCAGGTCGTATATACATCCCAGTCCTTCTTTGGAACCGTACAGAATGTACAGACGTGTCCTAACTGTGGTGGTTCCGGTAAGATCGTGAAAGAGAAATGTCCGAAATGTGCAGGTACAGGATATACATCCAGCAGAAAGAAGATCAAAGTTACGATTCCGGCAGGTATTGATAACGGACAGAGCGTACGCATCCGTGAAAAAGGAGAACCGGGAGTTAATGGCGGACCGAGAGGAGATCTCCTCGTTGAGGTTAACGTATCCAGACACCCAATCTTCCAGAGACAGGATATGCATATCTTCTCAACCGTTGCGATTTCTTTCGCAGTGGCTACACTCGGTGGTGATGTGAAGATTCCAACCGTAGACGGAGACGTTCTCTACACAGTAAAACCGGGAACAAAGACAGATACAAAAGTACGTCTGAAAGGAAAGGGAGTTCCATCTCTTAGAAATGCTCAGGTAAGAGGAGATCATTATGTAACATTAGTGATCCAGACACCGGAAAGATTAAGTGCAGAGGCGAAAGAGGCTCTGAGAAAATTCGATGAGCTTAGTGGAAATTCACTTCATCAGCATGATGATCTTGCGTCCAATGCTGCGAAATCAGAGAAAAAAGGCAAGAAAAAAGGATTCATGGATAAGATGAAAGAAGCCTTTGAAGATAAAGAATAAAAAGAATGATGAGAGCGGTAGCTGCTGACTGAGAGGTTGGTGGCTGCCGCTTTTCTTGCATTCAAGATAACGGCATGATAATTTTTCTATTCACTATCTTGCTATGACTCCGACTCACAGGTATAATGGAATAAAAAAGCAAGAAGATGACATTTACAACATTTTTTCAAAGGGGAAAGTCCATACAGAGATCAGACTGGAAAATCGAAGAGTTTTCAGTCAGTGAGGCGGAGGATAAAAATTATATCAGTGCGCAGGTTGCCGGGAGCAGAGGTAATCATTACTCTGTTACAGGAGAATATGATTATACAGATCATGAAGTTTATGAGATGACATGTAAGTGACCTGCGTATTACAGTTATAATGGGTTGTGCAAATCAAGCAGTTGCTGGATATGCACATGAGAATATTGTAAAATTGCAGGAAAAGAAGGTGACTTTCATCGTGAATCAGATCGTTTTGACAGGAATGGTGCTTTCTGTCGCACCGGTGGGCGAGTACGACCGCAGAGTTGTTATAATTACAAAAGAACAGGGGAAGATCTCAGCCTTTGCAAAGGGATCAAGAAGACCGAACAGTCCATTGGTGGGGGCGGTGAACCCATTTACTTTCGGTGAATTTACGATGTATGAAGGTCGTTCTTCCTACACAATTCAGTCTGTAAATGTATCCAATTATTTTTCGGAATTGAGAGCAGATGTGGTAGGTGCATATTATGGCTTTTATTTTCTTGAAGTTGCGAATTACTATGCAAGGGAACGGAATGATGAGCGAGAACTTTTAAAATTGCTTTATCAGACGATGCGTGCGCTGACAAATCCACATCTTCCGAATCAGTTGATCCGTTACATTTTCGAGTTGAAAGTGCTGACAATCAACGGACAGGGACCGCAGGTGTTCCAGTGTGTACAGTGTGGCGACCGGACGAGGCCGGCAGTGTTCAGCGCGGCGAAGGGCGGACTTGTGTGTAATGAATGTGACGGAGAAGTGAGAGACGGAATGTTTCTTGACAGTTCTACGCTGTATACGATGCAGTATATTGAATCCAGTACAATCGAGAGATTATATACATTTAACGTGAAGCCGGAAGTGCTGGAGAAGCTTGGACGCGTGATGGGACGCTTAATGAAGATGTATGTAGATAAGGAATTTAAGTCTTTGGAGATCTTGGAAACGCTGTTATGAATACTATTGAAAGGAAAGAAAAGAGAAAAATGATGGACGAGAACATTTTTATGAAGGAGAAGAAACCGATTTCTTTCGAAGACTACCTTGAATATGATGAGAACAGCAGGGGGAATCTTGGAGGAGAACTCCCTGTGATTGTATATCGGTTATTGGAATATTCTATAAAGGATGAGCTTGCGGTACGTTACGGAAGAGAGGAGCAGGTTGAGATTTTCCGGAATGCGGGAAGGAAAGCGGGAGAATTTTTTGCACGTAAGATGCTGAATCTGAATCAGCCGCTGGATCAGTTTGTGGGTGAACTCCAGAAGAAGATGGCAGAAATGAAGATTGGAGTACTCCGTATTGAATCAGTAGACGAGGAGAGCGGGCAGATCATTCTGACCGTCTCGGAAGATGCGGACTGCTCGGGGCTTCCGGTGCTTGGTGAGACTGTCTGCAATTATGATGAAGGATTTATTTCCGGAATTTTATCTTTATACTCTGGAAAGGAATATGTAGCAGTGGAAACGGACTGCTGGGCTACAGGAGGCCGTGTCTGCCGTTTCCAGGCAGATGTAAGAGAAGGTGACAGTTAGTTATGGAAGAGAAAAACTGTGAGATATTATTTGAATATCTGAGGGATATTATATATGATTCTGAGAATGCGAAGCTGGATCTTGAATGCCTGGATGAATCTTTTCATAAGCTTGGAATGGGACTGCAATATCTCGACAAGGCAATGAAAGAGATGAAGCATTATTCAGCGGAGATTTCAAAGGGAAATCTGTCAATTGAAGCACCGGGACGAGATAATTTCCTCTGTGAGAATCTGAAGAATATCCATGCGAATCTGAACCATCTCACCTGGCAGGCAAAGCAGGTGGCGAAAGGAGATTATTCTCAGAGCGTTTCTTATATGGGAGAATTCTCAGAAGCATTTAATATAATGACAAAGCAGTTGAAAGAACGAGAAGAGGAACTTGAAGAAGAGGCTTACAGAGACAAACTTACAGGGATTGGAAATCGTCATCTGTTCCATGAACGAGCGGAGACGATGCTTGCTACAGGTGAGAAGATTGTCTTTTGTTATTGTGATCTTGATCATTTGAAATATGTGAATGATCATTTCGGGCATCAGGAAGGGGATCGCTACCTGCTGCATTTCGTTGAGACGGTGAAGGCAAATATCCGGCCGGGAGATCTGTTCGTGCGTCTTGGCGGTGATGAGTTCTGTGTTGTGCTTTTGAACTGTTCTCAAGAGACCATGCAGGAAAAGTTTAGAAATATACATGAAGCGTTTCGTCGGGAAGGTGCTGGTGATTATCCGAAGAGCTTCAGTTATGGTATTATAGAACTCCCTGAAAGACATGATATTGTTTCTACAGATGAGATTCTGCAAAGAGCAGATGAAGTTATGTATGAATATAAGCGGAAACATAAAGAGAAGTACCTAAAACAGCTTGAAAAATAAGGCATTAGTCGTTATAATAGGAAACATTGATGTACAAAGGGGAATATCTTTAAAGGAAGATGTGAATAACTTCTGTAAAAAGATTAACCGGAGTGCATAAGTTATGTAAATAATGTAAATGATAAAGAAGAATGTGAGGAACATACAATGGTTGAAAAGACAATGGACAAGATCGTAGCACTTGCAAAGTCAAGAGGATTCGTATATCCGGGTTCTGAGATCTACGGCGGACTTGCCAACACATGGGATTATGGTAATCTTGGTGTTGAACTTAAGAATAATGTGAAGAGAGCATGGTGGAAGAAGTTCATTCAGGAGAATCCATACAATGTTGGAGTTGACTGTGCAATCCTTATGAACCCACAGACATGGGTTGCTTCCGGACATCTTGGAGGATTCAGTGATCCGCTGATGGACTGTAAGCAGTGTCATGAGCGTTTCCGTGCAGATAAGATTATTGAAGATTATGCAGCAGAGAATGGAATCGAGCTTGAGAGCTCTGTAGACGGATGGTCACAGGAGCAGATGGCAGCATTTATCGAGGATAATAACATTCCATGTCCGACTTGTGGAAAGCATGATTTTACAGATATCCGTCAGTTCAACCTGATGTTCAAGACATTCCAGGGTGTTACAGAGGATGCGAAGAACACAGTATACCTTCGTCCTGAGACAGCACAGGGTATCTTTGTAAACTTCAAGAATGTACAGCGTACATCCAGAAAGAAACTTCCATTCGGTATCGGACAGATTGGTAAATCTTTCCGTAACGAGATCACACCGGGTAACTTTACATTCCGTACAAGAGAGTTCGAGCAGATGGAGCTTGAGTTCTTCTGCAAACCGGACACAGACCTTGAGTGGTTTGATTACTGGAAGAGCTTCTGCCTGAACTGGCTGTCATCTCTTGGACTGAAAGATGAGGAAGTACGTTACCGTGACCATGATCAGGAAGAGCTTTCCTTCTACAGTAAGGCTACTACAGACGTTGAGTTCCTTTTCCCATTCGGATGGGGTGAGCTGTGGGGAATCGCTGACCGTACAGATTATGACCTGACTCAGCATCAGAATGTATCCGGACAGGATATGACATACTTTGATGATGAGACAAAGGAGAAATACATTCCATACGTTATCGAGCCATCACTTGGTGCTGACCGTGTTGTACTTGCATTCCTTTGCAGTGCATATGATGAGGAGAATATCGGAACAGAAGAGAAACCGGATATGAGAACTGTACTTCATTTCCATCCGGCACTGGCTCCGGTTAAGATCGGTGTGCTCCCACTTTCCAAGAAACTGAACAAAGGCGCAGAGAAAGTATTTGCAGAGTTATCCAAGTACTACAACTGTGAGTTCGATGATCGTGGAAATATCGGAAAACGTTACCGTCGTCAGGACGAGATCGGTACTCCGTTCTGCGTAACATATGACTTCGATTCCGAGGAAGACGGAGCTGTTACAGTACGTGACCGTGATACAATGGAACAGGAAAGAGTTAAGATTGAAGATCTGAAAGCATACTTCGAGAAGAAATTCGAGTGGTAAGATAAATAAGAAAAGCCCGGACTGTAGTTCACAGGTAAGCTTGTGGATTCAGTTTGGGCTGTTTCTTTATAGAGTTTTTGAAATAGCATAGAAGATAGATTGTTACTGTTCACTCCCGTGTCAATCACTCCGCTGATTGACACGGAGGATGCGTGTTTTGACTTGAATGCATCTCGCCCCATCGCCAAAGGCGATTTAAAATGGCGAGATGCGTTGCTGGTCGCACATCGTGTGAACAGTAACGATAGAACAGGAGGAGAATGACATGGACAGAAAAAATGCATGGACAACTTACAGTAAGGAAGAGCTGGACAGATTAGAACAGGTGAATACAGAATACAAGAACTGCCTTGATGCCGGCAAGACAGAGCGCGAGTGTGTTACATTGGCAGTTGAAAAGGCAAAAGCAGAGGGATATAAGGATATCAGAGATATCATTAAAAACGGTGGAGAGGTGAAAGCCGGAGATAAACTGTATGCCGTGTGTATGAACAAGACGATTGCGCTGTTCCATATGGGTACAAAACCGCTGACAGAAGGTATGAATATTCTTGGAGCTCACATTGATTCTCCGCGTATTGACGTAAAGCAGAATCCTTTGTATGAAAATGAGGAGTTTGCTTATCTTGATACACATTATTATGGTGGAATCAAGAAATATCAGTGGGTGACACTTCCACTTGCCCTTCATGGAGTGATTGCAAAGAAAGATGGCACAACAGTTCAGGTAAGTATCGGTGAAAAAGAGGATGATCCGGTCTTTGTTATCACGGATCTGCTGATTCATCTCGCGTCGAAACAGATGGAGAAAAAGGCTGCAACGGTTGTAGAAGGAGAGAAGCTTGATCTTCTGATCGGAAGCCGCCCGATTGAGCAGGATGAAACATTAGAAGAAAAGGAAAAAGAGGCTGTAAAAGCAAATGTAATCAATCTTCTGAAACAATATTATGACATGGAGGAAGAGGATTTCCTCTCCGCAGAGCTTGAAATTGTTCCGGCAGGAAAGGCTCGTGACTGTGGATTGGATCGCAGTATGGTGCTTGCTTACGGACAAGATGATCGTGTGTGTGCATTCACATCCCTCTTTGCAATGCTCGATGTGGAAGAAGTAGAGCACACAGCGTGTTGCATTCTCGTAGATAAAGAAGAAATCGGAAGTGTCGGTGCGACCGGAATGCATTCTCGTTTCTTTGAAAATACAGTTGCAGAACTTGTGGCACTGACAGAAGGGGAGTCTGACCTGAAAGTCAGAAGAGCGCTGATGAATTCCAGAATGCTTTCTTCTGATGTGAGCGCAGCTTATGATCCGATGTATGCTGAAGTATTCGAAAAACACAGTTCTGCATTCTTTGGAAAAGGACTCGTATTTAATAAATTTACGGGTGCCCGTGGAAAGAGCGGTTCTAATGACGCAAATGCAGAATATCTTGCAAAGATCAGAAATGCAATGGATGCACAGAGTGTTGCATACCAGTTCGCTGAACTTGGAAAAGTAGATGCCGGTGGTGGTGGAACAATTGCTTACATTATGGCAAATTATGGCATGGAAGTCATCGACAGCGGTGTCGCAGTGTTGAGTATGCATGCGCCGTGGGAAGTGACAAGCAAGGCAGATGTATATGAAGCTTATAAGGGGTATAAAGCATTTATTGAAGAAATGAGATAAATGCCGAAAATTGTATATTAATCACAAAAAATAGTTGTTTCCAAGTTCTTATAAAGCTTGGACAACTATTTTTTTGTGCATGTTGTACATTGTATGAGGATTTATGCAAATATGCAAAATGACAGCATAATAGACAATGTGTTTACAAATCCTGAAGAATAGGTTAACCCGTATGAAAAGTATACAAAAAGTATTTGTAAAAATTGTATATAATTACGGACAAAAGACTTGACTCATAAGTATAAAACCATTAAAATATTATATGCGAAATAAAATTATTTTATTTGTAAAAATTATTTTAGGAGGTCATTGATCATGGCAAAATGGGTTTATATGTTCACTGAAGGTAACGCAGATATGAGAAACCTTCTCGGTGGAAAAGGCGCAAACCTGGCAGAGATGACAAATCTGGGTCTTCCTGTACCACAGGGATTCACAGTAACAACAGAGGCTTGTACACAGTACTATGAGGATGGCAGACAGATCAACGATGAGATTATGGCTCAGATCATGGAAGCTATCGATAAGATGGAAGGAATTACAGGTAAGAAATTCGGAGATAAAGAGAACCCGCTTCTCGTTTCCGTACGTTCAGGAGCTAGAGCTTCTATGCCTGGTATGATGGATACAATTCTTAACCTTGGACTTAACGAAGAGGTTGTTGAAACACTGGCAAATGCTTCAGGCAACCCACGTTGGGCTTGGGACTGCTACAGAAGATTCATCCAGATGTTCTCTGATGTAGTTATGGAAGTTGGTAAGAAATACTTCGAAGAACTGATCGACAAGATGAAAGAAGAGAAGGGTGTTAAACTTGACGTAGAGCTTGACGCTGATGATCTTAAGAAACTTGCAGAGCAGTTCAAAGCTGAGTACAAAGAGAAGATCGGTGAGGACTTCCCTACAGATCCTAAGGTTCAGCTTATGGAAGCTGTTAAGGCTGTATTCCGTTCATGGGATAACCCGAGAGCTAACGTATACCGCCGTGACAATGACATCCCTTATTCATGGGGAACAGCTGTTAACGTTCAGATGATGGCATTTGGTAACATGGGAGATGACTGTGGTACAGGTGTTGCATTTACACGTGACCCAGCTACAGGAGAGAACGGTCTGTTCGGAGAGTTCCTGACAAACGCTCAGGGCGAGGACGTTGTTGCCGGTGTTCGTACACCAATGCACATTTCCGAGATGGAGCAGAAGTTCCCAGAAGCATTCACACAGTTCAAAGAAGTTTGCAACACTCTGGAGAAACACTACAGAGATATGCAGGACATGGAGTTCACTGTAGAGCACGGTAAACTGTACATGCTTCAGACACGTAATGGTAAGAGAACAGCTCAGGCTGCTC
>ERZ773103.2835-NODE-2835-length-15250-cov-3.598091_pt1 | contig 15250 bp, 11 predicted proteins | sample MGYA00511118_ERZ773103 | MGnify/ENA primary metagenome ERZ773103 (study PRJEB29015, sample SAMEA2737821) | human gut metagenome | biome: human gut; feature: human-associated habitat; material: faeces | place: China | collected 2012 ... | reverse complement strand
GTTTTTGGCCGCCCTTTCCAACGTCCCCACGGACATTCAGGAAATGGCCATGCTGGAGGGTGCCGGCTCTGTCCGGATCTTCTTCCAGATCAAGCTCCGCTACATCTTCCCCACCATCCTGTTCGTCACCATTCTCAGTCTCATCAATTCCATGAAAATCTTTCGGGAGGTCTATCTGCTCACCGGAAAATATCCCTATGACGGACTTTATTTATTGCAGCACTTTATGAACAACACCTTTGAGAGTATGGATTATCAGAAGCTCTCCGCTGCAGCGCTGGTGATGGCCGCAGTGATGGTGGTCATCATTGGGCTGCTGTTTCTGGTGGACAATAAATTGGGAAAGGATGTGGAAGAAGAATGAAGCGGCATCCTACCCCAAAAAACAGAAGTCGGAATTACTATCAGAGAAAAAAATTGGCAGTTCGCATCTTACTTACCGTGATTGCCCTGAGCATGGCGCTGCTGTTTTTAACCCCCATTGTTCTGACCATCACCAACTCCTTTATGACTCAGAGTGAAATCACCGCCAACTACGGCGCTGTATTCGGCAACACCACAGCCGGCTCCGGGGATGACAGCGCCAATCATGCCGTGACCAGTTATATCTCAGAAAAGGTCAATCTGAAATTCATTCCGGATATGGTATCCTTTCAGCAGTACTGGACCGTACTCTTTAACAGCCCCTCTTACCTGCTGAAATTCTGGAACTCTGTGATTCTCACCGTCCCCATCGTCATCTTTCAGGTGGCACTGGCTTCTCTGGCCGCCTACGGATTTTCCCGCTACCGTGGAAAAGTTCGGGAGCTGGTCTTTTTCGGCTATATCATTCTGATGCTGATGCCCTATCAGGTCACGCTGGTGCCCAACTATCTGGTATCTCGATGGCTCGGCCTGCTGGATACCAACTGGGCCATTATCCTGCCCGGCATCTTTGCTCCATTCAGCGTTTTTCTTCTGACCAAAAACATGCGCCGCATTCCAAAGTCCTATATCGAGGCAGCCCAGCTGGACGGTGCCGGGGAATGGCAGATCTTTTTCCAGGTGTGCCTGCCCATGTGCAAAAGCGCATTGGTCAGCGTAGCCATGCTGGTGTTCATCGACTACTGGAATATGGTCGAACAGCCCCTGATCCTGTTTACCGATCAGGAAAAGTACCCCCTGAGCGTATTCCTCAGCGAGATCAACAGTGGTGAGGTGGGCGTAGCCTTTGCCGTGGCCGTGATCTACATGGTCCCCACGCTGCTGATGTTCCTGTGGGGAGAAGAATATCTGGAGGAAGGCATCACCTACTCCGGCGGAATTAAGGGATAAATGAGACGAGGTGGAAACCATGACAAACGATCTATCAACCGAAGTAAAGCACAAGAAAAAGCACGGACGGCGTGACTGGGTAAAAAACGCCATCATCATTTTTCTCTCCGTTCTGCTGGTGCTGACCTTTTTCTCCAACACCATTATGAACTATTCTCTGCCGGAGGTGGCGGCCCAGTACCCCCAGTCCACCACCATTACTACCAAAATTCGTGGCACCGGCACCGTAGAATCTGCGCAGAGCTATAATGTCACCGTGCAGGAAAACAGAACCATCGCCGCAGTCAACGTCAAAAAAGGCGATACCATTAAGGCAGGTCAGACCCTGCTGACACTGGATGCCACTGAAAGTCAGGAGCTTCAGGACGCCCGGACCAATCTAAGCTCGCTGCAGCTGGAATATGATAAAATGCAGCTCCCCAAAAGTGAAGATGGCGCCGCCGCACAGGCAGCCAGTCTCTCACAGGCCCAATCCGCAGTCTCTAAGGCCGAAACCGATCTGAGCACCGCCCGAAAGAATGCCAGCGACCTCAAATGGTATCAGGATCAGGTCACTTCTGCCAAAAATACAGTCTCCAGTGCCACTGCCGCAAGAAATTCCGCTGACAGTGCACTGGCCGCCCTTAAGAACCAGCTGGAAAATGTTGAGACTGGAAACAGCGAGTACCTCAGCGCACAGCAGGATCTTGAATCCAAAAAGGCGATTTACGAAGCAATGGCCGGCTCCAGCAGCCCCTCTTCGACAGATGATCCGGAAGGCGAAGGCGAACCCGCCCCCGCCGCTGACCCTGCGCTGGAGCAGGCTCTGGCGGATTATCAGGCCGCCTCTGCGGAAGCGCAGCGCATCTATGATGAGCAAATTGCCCCGCAGAAGGCCTATCTCAGCCAGCAGGTGGACGCAGCACAGCAGACAGCCGCGGAAGCTGCCACCGCCGAAGCCAACGCAAATGCAGCCGTTGAGTCCGCACAGAATGCGCTGGACGCCTTCCAGAGCTCCATGACCGGCGCCTCTGACGTTGCCTCTGCGGAAGCCGCCCTCCAATCGGCCAAGGACGCTTTGAGCTCCGCCCAAGCCGCAGCCAAGGACGCCGAAAACAACACCACCTATAACGATTCCGTCTCCAAGCTGGAGCTGGACGCAAAGGCGCAGGAGGTAAAGGCCGCAGAAGAAAAGGTCAAGTCGCTGGAAGAAAAGACCTCTGCCGCCAATATCGTCAGCCGCTATGCCGGTGTCGTCACCGAGGTCAATGTCGCCGCCGGTGACACCACCACCCCGGATACTCCCCTGATGATTGTCGAACTGACGGAAAAGGGCTACACCTTAAAGGCCACAGTAAAGAAGGAACAGGCCCGGCTTCTCAAAGAAGGCCTTCAGGCCGAGATCACCAATCTCTGGGACAGCGGCATCAATATGACGCTCACCTCCATTACCTCGGACAAGAGTGACCCGGCAGGCAGCCGGGTGCTGACCTTCTCCGTTACCGGCGATGACGTCAGCGTGGGGCAGAGCCTTAGCTTCTCTGTGGGCGATAAAAATGCCAGCTATGATCTGGTGATTCCCTCTGCTGCCATCCATACGGACTCCAATGGAAGCTTTGTCTATACCGTACAGGTAAAATCCAGCCCATTGGGCAACCGCTATACTGTAAAAAAGAAGACCGTATCCATTGTGGCCTCTGACGAAACCAACAGTGCCGTATCCGGTGACCTCACCGCAGCAGATTTCGTCATTACCACCTCCACCGTACCGCTGGATGTTGGCAGTCAGGTACGCATTGCAGAGTGAGGTGAAGCCTGTGAAAAAGCTTCTGGTCTGGCTTCTGCACCGCTGGAAGTGGCTGCTCTGGGTGCTGCTGGTTCTGGTAAGTCTCGGTATATTTCTGGGGTTCCGCCACGGAGACCGCCGTACAATTGACACGCTTACCGACCAAGCCGCCGCCCAGCGCTGGGAGACCGAGGAGAAGCCCTATGCCGAGGCCTCCGTTTTTCTGCCGGAGGATAACGCCATCTCCGCATCTTCCATTCCCGCCCTGCGGCTCTCGGTGGAAAATGCGCTGACTGCCGCCGGCGTCCCCTCCGAGGATCACCCGTGGCTCTATGCAGCCTCCCGCACCCAGCAGGAGACCCTGCAAAGCGACAGCGGCAGCGTTTCCGCTACCGTGGATCTGACCCTGATCGCCGGCGATTATTTCCGCATTCACCCCATGCGCCTGCGCACCGGCTGGTATATGTGGGAATCCGATGTCATGCATGACCGGATCGTTCTGGATCGTCAAACCGCATGGGATCTCTTCTATACCGATGATGTCGTAGGACAGTTCCTCCAATGGAACGGCCAGCGCTATCAGGTAGCTGCTGTGGTGGACTATCCGGAGGGCACCTACAATGCGCGCGCCTCCAAAGATGTCTGCCGGGCATGGGTCTTTGCGGATTCTCCGGGTGTCTCCGGCGGCGATACGGTTCCGGCAACCGATTCCGATTCTGCCGTTGCCGCCCCTGATACAGACGGAGCCGATTCGGCGGATCCCGGAGGCGCCTCCTCCGGAGCGGCTTTCAGCTCCGGCAGCGCAGCCTTTACCTGTCTGGAAATGGTGCTGCCCCAGCCGGTCAAGGGCTTTGCCGCAGCCACACTGAAAAGCGCCCTGAAAGATCTGGTTCCGGAAAACACCGTGTACACCGACAACTCCGGACGCTTCTCCCTGTCAAATCGCTGGAATATTCTCCGCAATCTCTCCACCCGCGGGATCTCGGAAAAGGCCATCGGCTATCCCTACTACGAAAATGCCGCCCAGCTGGCAGAAAATCAGCTGGCCCTACGGCTGATCCCCGAGAGCATCTTCCTGCTGTTTCCCATCATCAGTCTGCTGATCTGGCTGATTTTGCTGAACCGCAGACGCACATGGGGGCTCCACAGCATCGGGAATGCCATTGCAGGCGCCATTGACCGGCGGAACGCCCGAAATTATGAAGCGCGGCTGGAGGGACGGCAGCCCGCTTCCCGGCATCAGCGCCGTCAGGAACGCCGTGCGCAGCGCCGCTCCTTGCAATACGAACACCGTGATACAAAACGATTTTTCCGTAAGTAATCACAATGCAACACCATGGGGGCTCTTCCCCCGGAAAGGAACAGGTATTTTATGAATCCATATCTGAAACGAGGCATTGCCGCTTTTCTGGCCGGCACCATGTGCCTGAGTCTTGCCGCCTGCGGAAAAAAAGGCGGGGATGACTCCAAGAACACCGCATCCGGAAACTCCACCTCTTCTCTGGCCCAGGAGCTGGGCTTTGGCTATTTGTCAGATTATCATGATCTGGATGTGGACGTGGACAATATCAACACCGGAAATGTTTCCACCGCCAATGGGAAGCTTTATTTCGCCGGTGACAGCTACGACTCCAACACCGGCACCAGTTCCACCAATCTCTACTGTGCCGATCCCGCCACCGGCGAGATCACACAGATTCCCACACCGGAGCTGATCAATAACGACACCACATCCCAGTACGCCCAGTGTGTTCTGGTCTGCCCGGACAACAGCGGCTACTGGATGCTGACAAACACGTATACCTTTGTTGCGGAAGGCGACAGCCTTGACGGCGGTACCGTAACCACCGAGGCTTACGGTGAAGCAGCCGTCGCGGTGGACAGCCCGGAGTCCTCTGTGGCAGAAACCGATGCCGTGGATGAAAGCACCGAAGCCGAAGCTGAACCTGCCGACGCTGCGGAGGAAACTGCCGATTCCCTTCCCGCAGAAGAGGAAGGCAGCACCGTTACAGACGACGCCTACGTGGATCCCGGCTACACCTACACCGATAGTGAGAACAAGTATCTGGCCTCCAAATATGATATGACTGGCAATCTGATCACGGAAATTGATCTGACCAGTGCGATCAAGGATGCCAATTCCTTCTATCCCCAGTATTGTGCGCAGGATGCCTCGGGCGACCTGCTGGTGGCCAGTGACAGCGAAATCTATTGTTTTGGCGCCGATGGTACCGTGAAAGACAACATCGACGTATCCGCACAATACATCTTCGGCATGTTCTCCACCGGTGACGGCACTGTAGTGATCAGCTATTATGCCGATGGCAATGACAATGGCAGCACGCTGGCCACCATCAAGGACGGCAAGGTCTCTGAGCCCATTACCATCACTGGTGTCAATAACACAAACTATCTAAACTATTTTGCCGGCAGCGGCAATACCCTGCTGGCCTCTGACGGGACCTATCTCTACAGCATTGATCTCGCCACCGGCGCTGCCACCAAGCTGCTCTCCTGGCTGGATTCCGACATCAATGCCTCTAACCTCAACGGTGTTGTCGCCCCCACAGAGGATCAGATCCTGGTGCTCACCTCCACCTATCATTCCACCGGCACTCCCACCTATGATCTCGGCGCCCTGACCAAGACCCCTGCCGACCAGCTGCCCCAGCGCACGATTTTGACACTGGGTGCAGAATATCTGGATGACGCCATCCGCAATGCGGTCATCGACTATAACCGCAAGAGCGATACCTACCGAATCTCTCTGGTAGACTACAGCCAGTACAACACCGAGGACGATTACACCAAGGGCACGGAGCAGCTGGATCGTGACGTCATCACCGGCAACTGCCCGGATATCGTATCCCTTTCCAGCGGACATCAGGACAAATACATCGCCAAGGGTGCGCTGGCCGACATGTCCGCCCTTATCGATAAAGATGAGACGCTCTCCATGGACGATCTGGTTGCCGCTCCCCTGCGTGCATACACGGTGGACGGAAAGCTGTATGGCCTTCCCTACAGCTTTGATCTTCAGACATTGATTGCCAGCACCAAGCTGGTGGGGGACCGCACCTCATGGACCATGAGCGATCTGGCCTCTGTCATCGACGGGCTGGATGACGGCGTTTCCGTCATGAGCTACACCACCCAGAACAGCTTTCTGAACCAGATGACCTATCAGAACCTGAACCAGTTCGTTGACTACGCCAACGCCTCCTGCTCCTTCGACAGCGATGCCTTCCGGCAGCTGCTGGAAGCCGCCAAGAAGCTGCCTGCTGATGAGGACACTGAGGATGGCATGATGTACGCTGCGTCTTCTGACGATGAGTATACCCAGCTGCAAAACGGCGACCTGCTGCTGACCACCTCCTACATTTCCGGCAACAGCTACTCTCTCAAAGAGTTCTATAACATCTACAAGGAAGGCCACGGCATGACCGCCATCGGCTATCCCCAGGAGAGTGGAAACGGCGCTCTGATCAGCGTCAGCGGCGGTCTGGCCATTTCCGCAAAATCCGCCAATATCGACGCCGCATGGGACTTTGTTAAGACCATTCTCAGCGATTCCGTCCAGCAGGACATCTGGGGCTTCCCCATTACCCAGAAGGGCTTTGATGAATCCCTGCAGGAAGCCACCCAGCAGAGCTACTATCTGGACGAAAACGGCGAAAAGGTCTACTATGATGACTCCACCTATATCGGCGGCACCGAGTACACCCTGCCCGTTTTGACTCAGGAGCAGATCGACGACTTTAAGAGCTATGTGGACGGCGCTTCGATCTCCGGCTCCTATGACAGTGACATCATGGATATCATTACAGAGGAGGCCGGTGCCTTCTTCTCCGGGGATAAATCCGCAGATGATGTGGTAAAGCTCATTCAGAACCGTGTTGGCATCTATCTGGGCGAAACCAGCTAAGACCTCAAAATACATCGAAATTGGGCGCTTCGGCGTCCAATTTCTTATATATGGCGGTTGCACTGCCGCAAAAGCTATGGTACAATGGATATATTACAATTTGTAACCATCGAAAGGAGCACACCAATGAAGTTCAAGCGATTATGCCTGATTCTGGCTGCCGCGCTGGTCTTACAGCTCGGCATGCTCTCCCCGGCCATGGCCGCAGACACTGATACATACACTGAGGATGATCCCCAGTTCTGGCGTGAGACCCAGAGCGCCTCCATCGAGAACCGCCAGTTGCAGGCGCTGGGAATCAATCACTCCGATTACTCCCCCAGAGATCCCGTTGGCAACGAGGTCATCCGCTGCGGTATTGATGTTTCCAGCTATCAGGGGAATATCGACTGGGCCGCTGTAGCCGATGCGGGCATTGAGTTTGCCTTCATCCGTGCCGGTTACCGGGGCTGGGGCACTGCCAAGCTGGTAGATGACAGCTACATGGCAAAAAACATTGAAGGTGCCCTGGTCAATGGCATTCAGGTGGGCATCTATGTCTACTCCCAGGCTACTACAGCGGCAGAGGCCGAAGAGGAAGCTCAGTTCATTCTGGATCGCATTGACGGCTATGAGATCACGCTGCCGCTGGTCATCGACTACGAATACGCAGAGCAGAACGGCCGTTATGTGGGGTATCTCTATGATGCCAAGCTCTCCAAAGACGATGCCACAGCTGTCTGCAATGCCTTTTGTGATAAGGTCACAGCTGCCGGCTATCAGGCAGCGGTCTACGCAAACATGAGTATGCTGAACAATCATCTGAATGCCGCTCAGCTTACGGGCACCATCTGGCTTGCCCACTACGCTACCTCCACCACCTATACCGGCGACTATGATTTCTGGCAGTGCACCTCCAGCGGTTCCATCAACGGTGTGCCCTCCGAAAACGTAGATCTGGACTTCTGGTTTGATGACAGCGGTGCACCTCCGGAGATGCCCTTTACCGATGTAGCCCGCACCCGTTGGAGCTATAATGAGATTCTCCATGCCTATAAGAGCGGACTCATCAATGGGCTCACCACCACCACCTTCGGCCCGCAAAAGAATGCCACCCGAGCGCAGCTGGCCACCATGCTCTACCGGATGGCCGGTACCCCTGCTGTGACTGACAGCAGTTCCTTTACCGATTTGACGCAGGATTGGTACATGGACGCCATTGCATGGGCCCAGCAAAACGGCATTATCGACGGACTTGGCAACGGGAAATTCGGTCCCAATAAAAATATCACCCGTGAGCAGCTGGTCACCATGCTCTACCGGATGCACAAAACCCCTGCAGCAAGCGGCACACTGGACGGCTTTTCGGATGCATCCGCCGTTTCCGCATGGGCCAAAGATGCCGTGCAGTGGGCTGTAGAATGCGGGATCCTTCAGGGCAGCAACGGAAAAATCAAGCCGAAGGGAAATGCCACCCGTGAGCAGGTCGCAGCCTTCCTTGTCCGCTATATGGCCTATGCCAAGTCCAATCCTGTCATGGAAACGGAGCCGGATGAGGATGATACGCCGGGCACCGGGGACGAAGCTCCCTCTGTTTCCCCCGCTCCTTCTCCGGAGGCTCCTTCCAGTCCCCAGTCCTGACTGTAAACATCTCTCCGCAAATTTCCATCTTATTTTGCTCTATAAGCAGCACTGTGCCGAAGCCACCGTGATGGCTTCGGCACAGTTTTGTTTTATTGCATTACTTATCCTGATAGAATACCCGCATGGCCTTGGTGGTCTCATAGCAGTCCAGCTTGCCCACCACTTCAATGGGCGCATGCATGCTGAGCACCGGCACGCCGGTATCCAGGGTCAGGATATTCCGGTTGGCCATATACTGTGCCACGGTTCCGCCGCCGCCGGCGTCAACCTTGCCCAGCTCACCCATCTGCCAGATCACGCCGCCCTCATCGCAGAGGCGGCGGATCTTTGCCACAAACTCTGCCGGAGCGTCAGAGGAACCGGACTTGCCTCTGGAACCGGTATACTTCATAAAGCAGACGCCTGCGTTCACATGGGAGTTATTCCGCTTGTCGCAGACCTCCTTATAGGTGGGATCATAGGCGTTGGTCACATCCGCAGACAGGCACTGGGAGTTTGCAAAGCAGTCCATCAGGCTCACGTTCTGCCCCCGGCAAAGGCGCTCCATAAAATACTCAAAGGCCTGAGACTGCATGCCGCTGATGCCCATGGAGCCGATCTCCTCCTTGTCCGCAAGGCAGCATACCGCCGTATACTCCGGGGTCTCTTCCAGCCGCAGCAGCGCATCCAGCGCCGCAAAGGAGCAGCTCCGGTCATCATGGCCATAGGCTGCGATCATGCTCCGGTCAAAGCCCAGCTCCCGGGCCTTTGCGGCGGGGGTCAGGATTAGCTCCGCAGACATAAAGTCCTCTTCGGTAATGCCGTAGGTCTCATTGAGATACAGGAGCACTGCCAGCTTTACGCTGTCTGCGCCGTCATCCTCCGGCAGCGGCACGGAGCCCACCAGCAGGTTCAGGTTCTCCGCAGTGACGCCGGTGGCAAGGGGCTTCTTCATCTGATCCTCAGACAGATGGATCAGCAAATCGGTGACGATAAATACAGGCTCATCGTCCTTTTCACCGATGCAGATCTCTACCACCGTGCCGTCCTTCTTCGCCACCACACCGTGAATGGCCATGGGAACCGTTGTCCACTGATACTTCTTGATCCCGCCATAGTAGTGGGTCTTAAAGAAGGCCATTTGATCCTCTTCATACAGCGGATTGGGCTTGAGATCCAGACGGGGATTGTCGATGTGGGCCGCAGTGATGCGGGTGCCCTGAGCCAGCGACTTCTTGCCGATCACAGCCAGATTGATGGCCTTATCCTGATTGACGCAGTAGATCTTTGCGCCGGGCTTTACTGCCATCCCATCGGTATAGGGCTGGAAGCCAGCGGCCTCAGCCTGACGCACGGTCTCCCGTACCGCCTCACGCTCGGTCTTTGCCGCATCCAGAAATGCCATATAGCGCTTGCAGTAGGCTTCCATTTCCGCTTTGTCAGCCTCTGTCAGCCGGGCATAGCCGTTTTTCGGCGCATAGGTCAGTTTTTCCCGAAGCTCTTTATACTTGTTCTCACTCATTATTCTCTTCCTTTCTGCTGCGCCAAAAGCTCCGTAAGCAGCTTCGTGCAGCGATGCGAAAATTCATCCAGCGGCCCTTCTCCGTTTCGGAGGGTGTGGCCGCAATTTTCTTCAAAATATTCATTGGGCTGCTGCGCAGAGATCCGCAAACGGGCGTATTCCTCCGGGATCTGATCCCGAGCCATCAGCCGCTTCACCCTGATCTCCACCGGTGCCGTCACCGCAATGGTCTCATCGCAGCGATCGGGCAAATCTCCTTCCAGCAGATTAATGGCGTCAATGGCCGCCAGCGGCAGTCCCTGCCGCCGTGCCTCCTCCAGCTGCCGGTCAGTCTCCGCCAGAATATACTTTCCGGTAATGGCATTGAGATCCTGAAGTGCCGTTTTGTCCGCAAAGACTATATTGCCCAGCGCCTTCCGATCCAATTCTCCATCTTTTATAACCCCGGGAAACCGTGCATCCAATTCTGCCAGCAGGGCCTGATCTGTTTTCAGCAGTCCATGATAAACCGCATCCAGATCCAGCACACAGCCCCCCAGCGCCCTTACCGCATCCAGCGCCGTGGTCTTGCCGCTGCCGGTGGGGCCAGTGATCCCAACCACCATCATAGGCTCTTGTCTCCTTCCACAATGTGAAATCCCGCCGCTTTTTTCAGACGGTTTGCCACCGCATAGGTAACACCGCCGCCGCTGGGGCAACGGGCATAAATGGTGGGGATCTCTTTGCTGTCCAGATCCCGCAGGGCCCCGAACAGCCCATGAGCCAATGTCTCCGGCTTCTCCCGGCTGCCATAGGCCAGTGCCGTTCCCCGGGGATAAAGGCCCAGCTCTTCCTCATAGCAGAGCACCCGGTCCCCGGGCTTCAAATGCCGCAGAATATAATGTGCCGCCTCTTCTCCGGTACCGGTGACAATGATCACATCCCCGGAGGGCGTATAGTGGGTATACTTCATGCCCGGGGCTCGTACCACAGCGTCCTTGGCGATCTCTCCTACTACCGCTTTATCGATGTCCAGCTCTCCCAGCAGCGCCTTTAGCTGTTCCGGCGTCACACCGCCGGGCCGCAGGAGCCTTGGACGTGCTCCGGTCAGATCCACGATGGTGGATTCTACCCCCACCCGGCATTCGCCGCCGTCTACAATGGCTTCGATCTTCCCGGCCATATCATGATATACGTGCTGGGCTGTTGTGGGACTGGGCTTCCCGGAGATATTGGCCGAAGGCGCTGCAATGGGCACCCCGGCTCTGCGGATGATTTCCCGCGTCACAGCATTGTCCGGGCACCGGACGCCCACCGTGGAAAGACCCGCAGTCGTGCGCCGTGGAACCAGATCTCTCGCCGGAAGGATCAGCGTCAGCGGCCCCGGCCAAAAGTGCTCCATCAGCATCCACGCCGCCTCCGGGACATCATGGCAGAAGTGCTCCACCTGCTCCTTCCCCGCCACATGGAGGATCAATGGATTGTCCTGGGGGCGGCCCTTGGCCTCAAAGATTTTCAGCACTGCGTCAGCATCCAGACCGTTTGCCCCAAGGCCATAGACCGTTTCCGTTGGAATCCCCAGCAGCCCGCCGTCCCGGATAATGCCCGCAGCAATATCCAGAGTCTCCGGGTTCTTGGGATCCAGTATTTTTGTATTCACAGCGTATCGCTCTCCTGACTGTGCTGAAGCTTCTCCGCCTGATCGGCGGTGATCAGCGCATCAATGATCTCATCCAGATTTCCGTCCAGGATCTCCCCCAGCTTATAAAGGGTCAACCCAATCCGGTGATCCGTTACCCGTGACTGTGGGAAGTTGTAGGTACGGATCTTCTCATTCCGCATTCCCATGCCCACCTGACTGCGCTTTTCTGCGGAGATCTCCGCTGCCTGCGCCTCCTGCTGGGCCTGATACAGCCGGGAATATAGAATTCTCATGGCCTTCTCCCGGTTCTGCACCTGACTGCGCTCCTGCTGACATTCCACCACGGTGTTTGTGGGCAGATGGATCAGCCGCACCGCAGAGGAAGTCTTGTTGATGTGCTGTCCGCCAGCGCCGGAGGAGCGGAACACCTCCATTTTGATATCTGCGGGATTTAATTCCACGCTGACCTCGTCCACCTCCGGCATCATGGCAACAGTAGCCGTAGAGGTGTGCACCCGCCCGCCGGACTCCGTCTCCGGTACCCGCTGGACCCGGTGAACGCCGGTCTCAAATTTCAGCCGGGAATAGGCACCCTGACCGGTGATCATGCACACCAGTTCCTTGACGCCTCCCAGCTCTGTTTCGTTGAGCGTGGTGATCTCAATATTCCAGCCCTTTTTTTCCGCATACATGGCATACATCCGGTAGAGAGAATGGGCAAACAGCGCACTTTCCTCTCCGCCGACGCCAGCCCGGATCTCAAGGATCACGTTTTTGTCATCGTTGGGATCCTTGGGCAGCAGCAGGATCTTCAGTTCCTGCTCCAGCTGTGGCAGCTGGGCCTTGCTCTCTGCCAATTCCTCCTGACAAAGCTCCTTCATGTCAGGCTCCATGGGCGCAGACAGCATTTCCAGCATATCCTCTACGTTCTGCTGGGCGGCCCGATACCGGCGATAAGCGTTTACCACCGGCTCCAGAGACCGCTGCTCCTTCAGCAGTGCGGCCGCCTTCTTGGGGTCATCATAAAAGTCCGGGCGTCCAGACATGTTTTCAAGCTCCAGATACCGGCTTTCTACCAGCCGCAGTTTCTCCAGCATATCATCGCTCCCAATTGTAATCTATATATAATTGTATCATAGCCCCCGGGAAGTTGCAACGCTTTGATACAGACGAAACAGTACCTGTGCCCGGTCATGGAGCTCGCTGGCCTCCGCCGCCCGCTGTGCCCCCGCTTTCCCGATCCGCCAGACATGCGGCGTCATGGACAGCAGCTGCATAATCTCCTGCTGCTCCGTCAGGTGGAGTTCAAATTCCAGCGTTTCTTCCTGCCGCAGCACAAATCCGGGGTAGTCCCGCTGATTCTTTTCCTGCTTCTGAATGATCTCCGGATAGATCAGCGTTTTCAGTGCCATCAGATGGTCCCGACCTGCCGTGACCTCCAAAAACCATCCGCCCGGCTTCAGAACCCGACTGAATTCCTCCGGCACCGTCAGGGCAAACATGCTCATGACACCGTCCATACTGCCGGAAGCCATGGGCAGATGTGCCGCAGAAGCCGTCAGCCACAGTGCGCTTTTGCAGCGTCCGGCGGCATAGCGCACCGCATCCTTGGAAATATCCACGCCAATAAAGCATCCTGCTGGAAAATGCTCCATCAGCTGGGTCATATAATAGCCCTCGCCGCATCCGGCATCCAGCACACACGGCTCCGCCGGGAGCCGTGTGCCAAGCATCTCCCACACCTTCCGAGCAATGGGCACATAATAGCCCTGATCCAGAAACGCCCGGCGGGCGGCCACCATATCCCGGGTGTCCCCCGGATGCTTGGAGTGCTTCTGGGTCACTGGCAGCAGGTTCACATAACCCTGCCGGGCAATGTCAAAGCTGTGTCCCTCGGTGCAAACCAGTGCTCGCTCCTTTTTCTCCAAAAATGCCCCACAAACCGGGCACTGTAGCATATTCTCTCTCATCAGCATTTCCTCATTAGCCGCATAAAAAACTTCACGGCATTTTCCGTGTTTTCAATGCGGATCCTCTCATTATTTCCGTGCACAGTGGACTTTTCCTCCCCCGTCACATACTTGCCGGAAAAGCGATATACATGGTCGCAGATGCTGCGCCAGTGCCGGGAATCGGTGCAGGCCACCATCAGATACGGGCTCACCACCGCCTGAGGCCATGTGGCCTCGATGGATTCCCGAAGCTTTTGGAACTCCTCTGAGAGGAGTGATTCCGGCCCGGGATCTGTTCCGGGATTTGGATGGATCTCCACCTGCGGGTCGTCAATGATCCGGTTCAGACGATTCACAACACTTTCCTGCGTATCTCCCCAGAGAAGCCGCAGGTTTGCAAACATGGTCGCCTCAGACGGGATCACATTTCCGGCCTGAGCGCCCTGACATTGGGTCAGCGCAAAGGTTGTCTGGGCCGCTGCGGCAATCATGCCCCCCTTCTTTATCAGCCACCGGTGATACAGTGGCCGCAGCCATTGACGGTTGGCCAGCAGAAGGCGGGTCCTAAAGCTGCAATAGCGGCCCATGGTGTCCACCAGTGCATCCAGCGCAGGGCCGGTACGAATGGGGAACGGATGCTTTCTCACCCGCTCCATGGCCCGACAGAGCCGCGGCAGCGGGTTGTTGGCGTTTGGCACCGAGGCGTGACCGCCCTGACTCTTGGCCGTAAACACCAGATTCGCCGCCCCCTTCTCTCCGATGCCCACCATGGCGCAGGGCACCGTAGTTCCCGGGAAGAAGCCGTCCATAATATCTCCGCCCTCGTCCAGAACAAAGGCCGGTGTGATGTTTCGCTCCACAAAAAGATCCCGTATGGATTTGGCCGATGCCCCCATGATCTCCTCCTCCCCTGACAGGGCAAAGTAGATATCATGCTTTGGCACAAATCCCTGTTCCAGCAGCGTCTCCGCAGCCTCCAGCATGGCGCACAGCTGGTTCTTCATATCCAGCGCACCTCTGCCCCAGAGGACGCCGTCCTCCAAAACCCCTGCAAAGGGCGGCTTTTCCCATGCATCTGCATGGGCAGGCACCACGTCATAGTGCGCAAGCATTACCGCCGGATTTCCCGGCACCTGCCCCGTCACATGGATCAGGATTCCCGTGGTGTCTACACGCTCCACCTGTGCCTTTTCCCAGAGTAGAGGGTAAAACTCTGGCAGCAGACTGCGGAATTTTTCAAACTCCGCCTCATCCCGGAGCTCCGGCGCGGAAATGGTCCTGCACCGGATCATCTCCTGCAAATGTGCCACTGCACGCTGTGCATTCACCTCCGGCACCGGCTCTGCATGCGTCTGCCGCTTCGGCGGCCGGAAGGCAGCTGCACGCAACAGCGCCGCCGCTGCCAGTACCAGCACCAGTACAATAAGGCCTATTACAATGCCCATAGGGGCACTCCCTTTCTCTTCTGAAATTCCAGCTTTCTATTTTACCTCATTTTCCCGCAGGGGTCAAATCCTGAAAACCGGGAGAAAACGCCTTGCGGCGCAGG
>ERZ773103.2834-NODE-2834-length-15252-cov-3.189248_pt1 | contig 15252 bp, 10 predicted proteins | sample MGYA00511118_ERZ773103 | MGnify/ENA primary metagenome ERZ773103 (study PRJEB29015, sample SAMEA2737821) | human gut metagenome | biome: human gut; feature: human-associated habitat; material: faeces | place: China | collected 2012 ... | reverse complement strand
CTCGCGACCCCGACCTTGGCAAGGTCGTGCTCTACCAACTGAGCTATTCCCGCATCATCAGGTTATTTGCTAATCACTTGATTTTCTTATCGTCTGGAAGACTGTGCCGCCGTTCGATGCGTTGCATTCTACTTATCTCTCGCGGTGAGTCAACGGTATTTTTCGCAACTTTGTATCGTTTGCTGAAAATAACGGCGAAACGATCACTGATCAAGCAAATCGCCGCGCGCCGCGTTCAAATACTGCAGCATCGACCACAGCGTCAGCACCGCCGCCACGAGGAAAAGCGCGATCCCGGCCCACTCCACCCACGGATAAGGACGCCACAGCATCCATACCAGGGCGGTCATCTGGGCGGTCGTTTTCACTTTGCCAATCCACGAGACCGCCACGCTGCTGCGTTTCCCCAGCTCCGCCATCCACTCACGCAGCGCGGAGATAATGATCTCACGGGCAATCATGGTCGCCGCCGGTAGCGTGACCCACCAGGTGTGATAGTGTTCGGCAACCAGCACCATGGCGATAGCCACCATGACTTTATCGGCAACCGGGTCGAGGAAGGCGCCAAAACGGGTGCTCTGATTCCAGCGACGAGCGAGGAAACCATCAAACCAGTCGGTTACCGCGGCAACAAAGAAGATCAGCGCGCAGGCAAACGGCGCCCAGCTAAAGGGCAGATAAAACGCCAGCACAAAAAACGGGATCAGGATGACGCGAAACAGAGTAAGCAACGTAGGGATATTAAATTGCATAGTGACGGGTAACTATCTGTTGTAAGTAAAAATTAGCCCTATGTTGCTACAGAGCCCCTAATGTTTCAACGAGTAGAAGATCTTTTCTGCCAGAGCGTGAGAGATGCCCGGTACTTTAGCAATCTCTTCGACGCTGGCCTGCTGTAGCCCCTGCAGCCCACCCATATACTTCAGCAGCATCTGACGACGCTTCGGCCCCACCCCCTCGATAGTCTCAAGCGAGCTGGTGCTCTTCACTTTCGCCCGTTTTTTGCGATGCCCGGAGATCGCATGATCGTGCGATTCATCGCGAATATGCTGGATCACATGCAGGGCCGGCGAATCCGGCGGCAGGCTAAACCCTTTCCCTTCCGGCTCAAAGAATAACGTTTCCAGACCCGCTTTTCGATCGCTACCTTTCGCCACGCCCAGCAGCAGCGGATGATGTTTATCCCAGGGGACGTCCAGTTCAGCAAACACGGCTTTCGCCTGGGCCAGCTGTCCCTTGCCGCCGTCTATCAGGATCACATCCGGGATCTTGTTGTCATCAATCGCTTTACCATAGCGACGGCGCAGGACCTGATTCATCGCCGCATAGTCATCGCCAGGGGTAATGCCGGTGATGTTGTAGCGCCGATACTCCGCGCGCAGTGGGCCATTGCTGTCAAACACCACACAGGATGCTACGGTCTGTTCGCCCATGGTGTGGCTGATGTCAAAACACTCCATTCGCTTGACGGCCGGCAGCTCCAGTACGCTGGCCAGCGCCTGCAAACGCTGATGAATGGTCGATTGCTGAGACAATTTGGTCGTTAACGCTGTCGCGGCGTTGGTCCGCGCCAGCTTAAGATAACGCGCTCTGTCGCCGCGCGGCTTAGTCTGCACATTGATTCGACGACCCGCCAGCTCCGACAGCGAGTCGGCCAGCAGCGTCTTATCCCCAAGGTTAAAGTCGAGCAAAATCTCCCCCGGCAGCGTGCGCATTTGGCTGCCCTGCAGGTAGAACTGGCCGACAAAGGTCTCCACGACCTCTCCCAGCTCGGTGCCGCCCGGCACTTTCGGGAAGTAGCTTCGGCTGCCCAGCACTTTGCCCTGACGGATAAACAGCACATGCACGCAGGCCATGCCGGCATCGAAGGCGACGCCGATCACGTCGAGGTCGTCACCGGTGTTGGAGACAAACTGTTTCTCCGTCACGCGGCGGACGGCCTGAATCTGGTCGCGGATGCGCGCGGCCTCTTCGAACTCCAGGTTCTGGCTCGCCTTCTCCATCCGCGCGATGAGCTGGGTCAGCACCTGGTCATCCTTGCCGGCGAGAAACAGCCGCACATACTCTACCTGCTGAGCATACTCTTCTTCGCTGACCAGCCCGGCCACGCACGGCCCCAGGCAGCGACCAATCTGATACTGCAGACAGGGGCGGGAGCGATTGCGGTAGACGCTGTTTTCACACTGACGGATGGGAAAGATTTTCTGCAGCAGCGCCAGGGTCTCGCGCACGGCATAGCCGTTGGGAAAAGGACCAAAATACTCGCCCTTCGCATGTTTGGCGCCGCGATGCATCGCCAGACGCGGATGAGTATCGCCGCTGAGAAAAATAAAAGGATACGATTTATCGTCGCGTAACAGCACGTTGTAACGTGGCTGGTACAGCTTAATATAGTTGTGCTCAAGCAGCAGCGCTTCCGTCTCGGTGTGGGTGACGGTCACGTCGATTTGCGCGATCAGCGCTACCAGCGCTTCCGTTTTACGCGACGCAAGGTTGCTGCGGAAGTAGCTACTGAGCCGCTTTTTCAGATCTTTGGCTTTGCCAACATAGATGACGGTTCCGCCAGCATCATACATCCGATACACACCGGGCTGGCTGGTCACCGTTTTCAGGAAAGCTTTTGCGTCAAAAACATCACTCACTGGCTTGCTAACGACTCCGCATTACACAGGCCATGGCGAATTGCCAGGTGGGTCAGCTCGACATCGCCATGAATGTTTAATTTACTGAACATCCGATAGCGGTAGCTGTTAACCGTTTTAGGACTCAGATTTAGCTGCTCTGAGATCTCATTCACCTTCTGACCTTTGGTGATCATCAGCATAATCTGTAATTCGCGTTCAGACAAACTGGCAAACGGCGATTCTGTCTTTTCGGGTTCAATCTGACTTAACGCCATTTGCTGGGCAATATCGGAGGCAATATAGCGCTGCCCGGACGCGACGCAGCGGATGGCATTCACCACTTCCTGCGGCGCGGCGCCTTTACTGAGATAGCCTGCCGCGCCCGCCTGCATGACCTTGGCAGGTAAAGGATTCTCGGTATGCACGGTCAACATGATCACTTTGGTGCCCGCCACGGAGCGCGCGATTTTGCGCGTCGCTTCAAGACCACCGATCCCAGGCATGTTCATGTCCATCAGGACGACATCTGCGGAATTAGCCCGGCACCACTTGACGGCGTCCTCGCCGCAGCAGGCTTCGCCAGCGACTTTAATCCCTTTTATATCTTCCAGAATGCGTCGTATCCCTGCGCGCACCAGTTCGTGGTCATCAACAAGAAGAACGTTGATCAAAGGAATAATCTCCAGAATGAGGGATAACGCTACTGATACTTTATCTCCCACATATTACCGGGTTTTATTGCTATTTTAAAAGGCAAAAAAATGCCCTCGCCTCGATTTGGCTCTCATTTATGGCAATGTCTGTGCACACTAAGTGGAAAGTCATTGAGAACAGTCAGTTGCCCGGCTCTTATTTTTTAACAATACTCATACAGAAGGCACAAAAAACACAACAGATTACGTAGCGCATAAATACGAAGCAAAATATGTAACAATTATTAACGAGCTAAATAGATGGGGGAAATTATTGGCTTGCCGACGGCTATTACGTATTATCCGAAGCATCAAAACATTCACAGCTCAGATGAGAGAACAGAAATTAAGCACACCTTTTTTTTCTGTCGCTTGTGGTATACTGCGCGGCCTTCACATTGAGTAGAGCGCAATAGCGCAGCGAGTAAACGAGGATATCGATGAGCACACCAGATTTTTCCACTGCAGAAAATAAGCAGGAACTGGCGCAGGAAGTCTCCTGCCTGAAAGCGATGATTACGCTGATGCTGCAGGCGATGGGCCAGGCGGATGCGGGGCGCGTGATTATTAAAATGGAAAAGCAGATTTCACAGATGGAAGATGAGGCTCAGGCCGCCGTATTCTCCAGCACCGTTAAGCAGATTAAACAAGCCTATCGGCAGTAATCCTGTGCCGGCTGAAAGTATCACTGACAGCCGGTATCACGTCTGACACGCAGAACGGCAGGCGCATTCAGATTAGCCCAGTCGCCACGGCGTAGCAGGCAATTTGCGTTTTATTCGGCGCATTAAATTTCCGCTGCATATTCTTCTGATGGAAATTCACCGTATTTTCCGAAATCGAGAGAATCATCGCCACCTCCGCCGAAGTCTTTCCTTCCGCCGTCCATTTGAGGATTTCCAGTTCGCGGCGGCTGAACTTCATCTCCGGCGGCATCACCATCTCATCTTCCAGACGCAGCAGCGTCAGCAAGCTTAGTTCAGTCAGCGTTCGCAGACGCAGCTCAAGCTCATCTTCAGGGTAACCGCCCGGCAGACGATTGTTCGCGGAGACAGAGAGAAATCCCTGAGCATGGTTTGGCAACGTCAGGCACTGCGTCACGCCCTTTTGCAGACCATGGTCACGCGCCCCGTCCCACAATGCCGGCGCATCACGAAACAGGCTGTCGTTCCATGGCAGATGGCCACGCATAAAATTCTCCGGCCGTAACACAGGATCTATCGCGAAATAATTTTCTGCCTGATAGTGCGACATCCATGCGCGGGGGTAAGTCGACTGGAACGTAACGCGGGGGCGGGTGAAAGGCACCGGGTGGCGCACACAAAGCGTGTAGTAATCATATTCCAGCGCTTCGGTTTCACGTTGCAGGAGATTATAAACCTCCTCGCCGGTGGCCATGGACTGAAATTGGTGCAGCATATCCCGCCGCCAGCTGAAAAAATCATTGTCCCTCATAGCTGTGCATATAACTCCTGATTGATAATCATTATTATAAATACAGAAAACTAACACATAAATCTTATTTATATGTATAAAATTCGTGAACTCCATATTTGAAAAGTTTCTTAAGATCCTTCTCAAACCATTTCACATTATGAGCTTCTGCTGCGGATTTCTGTATAAAGAAAAGTGCTCCTTCGGAGTAATCTGTTCCTTTCAGTGCCTGTTTTACAGCTTCTCTTGTCTCATCAGATACTGAGACCTCATTGATCCTTCCATCATAGGTAGGGGAAAACTGCGGTACTCCGTCACTGTTATCCCAGACAACTTCTGTGACTGTATCCGGAAAATCTTCACTCTTTACCCGGTTCATTATTACATTAGCTACCAGAACACGGCCTTTAATATCCTCGCTTCCCGCTTCAGCCTCTACAATGCGCAACAGTGTATCGTAATCCTCATCAGACATCAATGTAGGATTCTCGGCCAGTGTGATCGACCTTGCATCCAGCTCATTGACCTTGTTCTCCATAGATGAACTTACATTGAGGTCCGCAGTGGTATTTTCTACTTTTTTTACCCGCTGTCCTACGATCACCTGCTCACAGGAACTTCCGATCCTGGTGATCGTACTTCCGGATGATGGTGTATCTGAAACGCCTGAAACCACTCCTGCGATGCCAGTTGGAACTGCTGCTTCTTCATCAGTGGAATTCCTGCTTGTATCAGCTGCTGCATAAACCCTGTTGTTTCCATTTCCAATCGATATTTTTGTCCCGAAAGAAATTATCATCGCCAAAACTGCACATACGGTCAGCACTGCAAAACTGCGCACGGAATTCCCTCTGATTTTTTCATTTTTACGTTCTGTCTGCTCTGAGGCATCATCCCGCAAATCTTTCTCAACTTTCATAATCTCATTCCTTGCGTTAGATTTTCTGCAACTATTCTCTCTTTTTCAGAAATCAGTAATGATGGCCCCCACAATTATCTGTTTCCCAAAATACGAATAGTTACATTTCGTTTGTTTCCTTTATATTTTTGTAACATTTTTGTAATGTATGAGAAAATTATATTTAATAAAGTGACCTATGTCAAGCTTTTTTTCCCACTTTTCTGTGTTTTGGAGGTATTTCCATATTATCCACAGCCCTTCCACATTCTTTCCACATCCGAATCCACATAAAATCACTCGGTTATCCACATATGTCTCATTTCGCAACAAACCTCAAATCCCATCCTGCTCACATCGAACACCTTCTGATCATGTAAAAAAACAGGCAGATAGCCTTACATTTTCTTTAAATCACATGCATTTGATCTCCGAAAAATGTACTTCTATCTGCCTGTCAGGACAATTTCTTCTCTTGTTTTACAGCTCTGATTATAGTATTGCAGCTTCAAACAGTCAAGCCATTTTGCCCGACTGTTTTTGACAATATTTTTTTATTTTCAGCGGTTATTAATTGCTGTTACCAACGCATCGATAGACGCACGGATAATATCCGGGTCAACACCAGCACCCCATGCAAGAGTTCCGTCTGGTTTACGGATTCCGACATAAGCAATAGCCTTTGATGTGGAACTCTGCTCCAGCGCATGCTCCTGATAGGTCTCCAGTGTATATTTCAGCTCGTAAGCTTTCTTCAGTGCGTTGCTGACTGCATCCAGACGACCGTTTCCGGCAGCCTCTGTGACGATGGTTTTTCCACGGAATGTAGAAGTTACCCGTGTTACAATGCCGCCGTCTTTCTGCTGGAAATGAACCTCATTGATGCTGTACGGCTCAACCACATTCTCGAAAGTAGATTTGAACAGACTGAAGATTTCATCCGGATGAAGCTCTTTGTGCTTGTGGTCGGATACTGCTTTCGCTGCATAGCCCATAGCCTCGCGCATTTTCGGAGGAAGGTTCAGGCCGAATTTTGTCTCCAGGATATATCCTACGCCGCCTTTTCCGGACTGGCTGTTGATACGGATAACATCTGCATCATAGTTTCTTCCCACATCTGTCGGATCGATAGGCAGATACGGCACTGTCCAGTGTTCCAGATCGCCGTTTTCTCTCCAATGCATACCTTTTGCAATGGCATCCTGATGAGAACCGGAGAACGCTGCAAATACAAGAGCTCCGCTGTACGGACTTCTTTCGTAGATCTGCATTCCTGTACATTTCTCATAAACCTCGCAGATATGCGGCATATCAGAGAAATCGATCTTAGGATCAACACCCTGTGAATACATATTCATACCAAGTGTTACAATATCTACATTACCTGTACGCTCACCATTTCCAAACAAAGTACCCTCGATTCGGTCAGCACCCGCAAGAAGTCCCATCTCAGAATCTGCAACACCACAGCCACGGTCATTATGCGGATGAAGGGATACGATGACATTTTCACGGTATTTCAGATTATCACACATGTACTCAACCTGGCTTGCGTAAACATGCGGCATGGAATGCTCAACAGTTACAGGCAGGTTGATGATTGCCTTATTATCAGCAGTTGGTTTCCATACATCCAGAACTGCGTTGCAGACCTCAAGTGCATACTCCGGCTCTGTTCCTGTGAAGCTCTCCGGGCTGTACTCAAACTGGAAGTTACCCTCAGTCTCATCTGCAAGCTTCTTCAGAAGCGCAGCACCGTCTACTGCAATCTTCAGGATCTCTTCTTTTGATTTCTTAAATACCTGCTCTCTCTGAGATACAGATGTGGAATTGTATACATGAACGATTGCTTTCGGAGCACCTTTTACAGCCTCGAATGTTTTTCGGATGATATGTTCTCTGGCCTGTGTCAGTACCTGGATAGTTACATCCTCAGGAATCAGATTCTGCTCGATCAGTGTACGAAGGAACTCATACTCTGTCTCAGAAGCTGCCGGGAAACCTACCTCGATTTCTTTAAAACCGATCTTTACAAGAAGCTTGAAAAACTCAACCTTCTGCTCCAGGCTCATCGGGATCACAAGTGCCTGGTTTCCGTCACGAAGGTCTACAGAACACCATGCAGGTGCCTTGTCAATATAGTCCTTTTTTGCCCAGTCCATACAGATTTCTGGTGGAAGATAATACTGTTTTTTGTATTTGCTTACATTCATCATTTTTTATTCCTCCATATTGTAAATTTAATTTTTCTCTTTTCTGTGACGGAAGGATTCTTTGTCTGCTGGGTCAGAGCTCAGTCTGATAAAGCAGCTTTATGTGGTATTAAATTCCAATGGAATTACTATCACATAAAAAAAGTCCTCCAGCTCTGCACACATACAGGTGCAAGAGACGGAAGACATACATCTTACGCGGTACCACTCTTATTTCATGAATAGAATCCATACACTTATCGGATACGGGATTACTCCTTATATCCTTTCCCTGTAACGGTGGAATCCGGCTGTGTCTACTCTCGCTTCTTCTAATCATTCGAAGTAATTTCAGACAGCTGCTCCAAGGCGAGTTCTACAGTTTCCTTCCGTCATCTCACACCACTCGATGACTCTCTGCGCTCCGGTACCTGTGTACTACTCCTTATCAAAGCATTTCGGCAGGGAGCCCACTACGTCCGCCAGACCGCCCGTCTTTAACAGCGGGAACATCTCAGAACATACATGTAAGACCTGCATTAGCGCTCCTGTTTGTGCCCTAATTTCCGCAGCATGTCGCGGGTCACCAGCACGATACCTTCCTCTGAGCGATAGAAGCGGCGTGCATCCTCTTCCGCATTCTCACCAATCACTATTCCTTCCGGGATAACACAGGCGCGGTCAATCACGCAGCGACGCAGGCGGCATGAGCGCCCCACCCAGACATCTGGCAACAAGACTGCCGAATCAATGTTACAGAACGAATTCACCCGCACGCGCGGGAACAGCACCGACTGCACCACCACCGACCCGGAGATAATGCACCCCCCGGAAACCAGCGAGTTCAAGGTCATGCCGTGGCTACCGGAGCGGTCCTGCACGAACTTCGCCGGCGGCAGCGATTCCATATGGGTGCGGATCGGCCAGTTCTGGTCGTACATATCCAGCTCCGGCGTGACTGACGCCAGATCGAGGTTAGCCTTCCAGTAGGCTTCCAGCGTCCCCACGTCGCGCCAGTAAGGTTCGGCGTTCGGGTCGGACTGCACGCAGGAGAGCGGGAAAGGATGTGCATAAGCCATGCCAGCTTCGGTGATCTTCGGAATGATGTCTTTACCGAAATCGTGGCTGGAGTTCTCGTTGCGATCGTCTTCTTCCAGCAGCTCATAAAGATAGGCGGCGTCAAAGACATAAATGCCCATGCTGGCCAGCGATTTGGTCGGGTCGGTCGGCATCGCCGGCGGGTTGGCGGGTTTCTCGACAAACTCAATGATTTTTTCGTTTTCGTCGACCGCCATGACGCCGAAGGCGGATGCCTCTTCAATGGGCACCGGCATGCAGGCCACGGTGCAACGCGCCCCTTTTTCGACATGGTCGATCAGCATGCGCGAGTAGTCCTGCTTATAAATATGGTCGCCCGCGAGGATCACCACGTACTCGGCCTTGTAGCGGCTGATGATATCCAGGTTCTGCGTCACCGCATCCGCCGTGCCGCGATACCAATTTTCGCCATGCACGCGCTGCTGAGCCGGCAGCAGATCGACAAACTCGTTCATCTCTTCGCTGAAGAACGACCAGCCGCGCTGGATGTGCTGCACCAGCGTGTGCGACTGATACTGGGTAATAACGCCGATGCGGCGGATCCCTGAGTTAATGCAGTTAGATAATGCGAAATCGATAATACGGAACTTGCCGCCAAAGTGAACGGCAGGTTTCGCACGCTTAATGGTGAGATCCTTCAGCCGGGTGCCACGCCCGCCCGCGAGGATCAACGCCACGGATTTGATGGGTAATTGACGCGCCAGCATCAGCGGATCGTTTTTTTCAAGCCTAACCATGATTAACTCCTTTTTACACCCCCGCTTTCCAGCTCATCCCGCCGCGCCGCCGCCACGGGTCCAACCGAAAGCTTCAGGGCTTACGACCTTTGAAATACGCACACTCCGTGCGCGGGCCCATGCCAGACAGCCATGATGACCGGATTATCCTCTCCGGCGAATGGAGGAACGGCGCGCCATTCCCCCTCGGGTAAAACCATATCGACCACCTCTGCGGTGGCGTTCAGCGTGAGCAGCCAGCGATCCGACAACTGGATCTGCATACACGCGGCCCCCTGCTGCCACTCCGCGGCAGTCAGGGGCTGGGCGTTGCGATTAAGCCAGCGGACGTTGCCATCCCCCTCCTGCCACCAGCGGTTGCGGGTGAGCGCCGGAATACGGCGCCGCAGGTGGATCAGCGCCGCGGTAAAGGCGGTTAATCCCGGGTTCGCCTGGCGCCAGTCCAGCCACGTCAGGGCGTTGTCCTGGCAGTAAGCATTATTGTTGCCGTGCTGGCTGTGGCCCTGTTCATCGCCCGCCAGCAGCATTGGCGTCCCCTGAGCCAGCAGCAGCGTCGTCAGCAGCGCATGCGCGCTGGCGCGCCGCCGTTCAATCACCGCAAAATTCGCTTCTAATCCTTCTATACCATGATTGTTGCTGTAGTTATTGTTAGTCCCATCGCGATTCTCCTCCCCGTTTGCCTCATTGTGTTTCTGATTGAAACAAACGCAGTCGCGCAGCGTGAAGCCATCGTGGGCCGTCACCAGGTTGACCGTCGCCGATGGCGGTTTGCCATCGCGGGCAAAGAGATCGCTGGAGGCCGCGAAACGTTGGGCAAAATCCCCCAGGGAGACATTTTGCTGTAGCCAGAAGCGTCGGGCGCTATCGCGAAAATGGTCATTCCATTCAGCGAACAGCGCTGGGAAATTACCCACCTGATAGCCGCCCGGGCCGATATCCCAGGGTTCCGCAATCAGTTTCACCTGCGACAGCACGCTGTCGCGGCGGATAGCCTCGAACAGCGGCGCATCCTGGCGGAATTCCGGCGTCCGCCCCATCACTGAGGCGAGGTCGAAGCGAAAGCCGTCGACATGGCACTCATCCACCCAAAAGCGCAAACACTGGCGCGCCCACTCCACCACGCCGGGGTGGCTAAGATTGAGCGTATTACCGCACCCGGTCCAGTTGTGATAATCGCCATCCTCCCTTACCCAATAATAGCTACGGTTGTCGATTCCGCGCAGGGAGACGGTGGGCCCTTCGAGATCGATTTCCGCACTATGGTTGAGCACGATATCCAGAATCACTTCGATACCGGCGGCGTGCAGCGCCTTAACCGCATCGCGAAACTCATCCAGGGCGCGATCCGGGTCGCTGGCGTAGCGCGGATCCAGCGCGAACCACGCCAACGGGTTGTAGCCCCAGTAGTTGCTTAACCCCATCCGCTGCAGTCGCGGCTCGCTGGCGAACTGCGCCACCGGCAACAGCTCAAGGGCGCTGATGCCCAGCGATTTGAAGTAAGCGATCATCGCCGGGTGGCCCAGCGCTTTATAGGTTCCGCGAATGGCTTCCGGTAGCTGCGGATTAAGCAAGGTGAGCCCTTTCACGTGCGCTTCATAAATCACCGTTTCCCCCCATGGGGTACGCGGCGGTTTATCGCCACGCCAGTCATAGCGCAGATCCACCACCTGCGATTTTGGCGCGACCGCGGCGCTGTCGCGGCGATCGGGCTGCCACATGCCGCCGTGCAGGCGCTCATCGTCAGGCAGATCGCCCTCGACCCGGTGGGCGCTGGGATCGATCAACAGCTTGGCCGGGTTAAAGCGGTGCCCCTGCGCCGGGTCCCAGGGACCATGTACCCGATAGCCGTAGCGCAGGCCCGGCCCGGCGGCGGCCAGCCAGCCGTGCCAGATGTCGCCGCTGCGCGCCGGGAGATCGAAGCGTTGCTCGTTGCCCTGCTCGTCGAATACGCACAGCTCCACCCGCTCCGCATGGGCGGAGAAGAGGGCGAAATTCACCCCCTTGCCGTCATAGCTGGCGCCCAATGGCGCAGGTTTGCCTGCCGCGAGTGAGGTCATTGCGCCTCCCGGACCAGCCAGATCGTCGCCAGCGGGGGCAGGGTCAGCGACAGCGAATGTTCGCGGCCATGGCTGGCGATAGCGTCGCTTTCCACCACGCCGCCATTGCCCTGATTGCTGCCGTGATAGTGCATGGAGTCGGTATTTAGCGCCTCGCGCCAGCGGCCCGGCTGGTTAATGCCGAAGCGGTAGTCGTGGCGCGGCACCGGCGTGAAGTTGCTGGCGACGATAATCTCGTTGCCCGCCCGGTCACGGCGTACAAAGACAAACACCGAGCGCTCATGGTCGTCGACCACCAGCCATTCGAAGCCGTAGGGGTCAAAATCCAGCTCGTGCAGCGCTTTATGATGACGGTAGGTATGGTTCAGGTCGCGCACCAGCCGCTGGACGCCGTGGTGCCAGTTGTCGCCGCCCTCCAGCAGATGCCAGTCGAGGCTAACGTCATGGTTCCACTCGCGGCCCTGAGCGAACTCATTGCCCATAAACAGCAGCTTTTTCCCCGGGAAGGCGAACAGCCAGCCGTAGTAGGCGCGCAGGTTGGCGAACTTCTGCCAGGCATCGCCCGGCATGCGGTCGAGAATCGATTTTTTGCCGTGCACCACTTCATCGTGGGAGAGCGGCAGCACAAAATTCTCGGTGTAGTTGTAGAGCATGCCGAAGGTCATTTTGTCATGATGGTAGCGGCGATGCACCGGATCGAGCTTCATGTAATCCAGGGTGTCGTGCATCCAGCCGAGGTTCCATTTGAACCAGAAACCGAGGCCGCCGCCGGCTGGCGGACGGGTCACCCCGGCAAAATCGGTGGACTCTTCCGCCATGGGGACCGCGCCCGGCGTCTGTTCGCCAAGGATGCGGTTGGTGTTGCGCAAAAACTCAATGGCTTCCAGATTCTCCCGACCGCCGTATTCGTTGGGGATCCACTCTCCCGCCTTGCGGCTGTAATCGCGATAGATCATCGAGGCCACCGCGTCGACCCGCAGCGCATCGATGCCGAAGCGTTCGATCCAGTACAGCGCGTTACCCACCAGGTAGTTGCTGACTTCCCGACGTCCGTAGTTGTAGATCAGGGTATTCCAGTCCTGGTGATACCCCTCGCGCGGATCGCTGTGCTCATACAGCGAAGTGCCGTCAAACGAGGCAAGGGCAAAATCATCCGCCGGGAAGTGGCCGGGCACCCAGTCAAGAATGACGTTCAGCCCGGCGGCGTGCGCGGCATTGATAAAGTAACGGAAATCGTCGCGGGTGCCGAAGCGGCGGGTCGGCGCATAGAGCCCGGTGGGTTGATAGCCCCAGCTGCCGTCGAACGGGTGCTCGTTAACCGGCAATAGTTCGAGATGGGTGAAGCCCATCCATTTCGCATAGGGCACCAGCTGGTCGGCCAGCTCGCGGTAGCTCAGCCAGAAATTATTATCGGTATGACGGCGCCAGGAGCCGAGATGCACTTCATAGATAGAGATCGGGGCATCAAACTGGTTCGCCGCTCTACGGTCCGCTGGCTGTTCCACTTTGGGCGGCAGATCGCAGATAAGCGAGGCGCTTTCCGGACGCATTTGCGACTCAAAGGCGTAAGGGTCGGCTTTGACCCGCAGATTGCCGTGGGCGTCAATCAGTTCGAATTTATACAGCTGGCCATTGTGCGCGCCGGGAACGAACAGCTCCCAGATCCCGGACTCTTTGCGGAATCGCATCGGGTGGCGACGGCCATCCCAGTAGTTAAACTGCCCCACCACCGATACGCGGCGGGCGTTCGGCGCCCACACCGAGAAACGGGTACCGGTGACGCCGTCCATGGTGGCAGCGTGCGCGCCCAGCGTTTCGTAAGGGCGCAGGTGGGTCCCTTCCGACAGCAGCCAGACGTCAAGGTCCTGCAACAGCGGACCAAAGCGATAAGGGTCATCGATCAGATTCTGCTGCCCGTGCCAGGTGACGGCCAGCTGATAGCGAAAAGCGTTTTTACGCCGCGGCAGGACGCCGCTGAAGAAACCACGCGAGTCGAGACATTCGAGCTTGCCGACTTTGCGTCCGGTTTTCGGTTCAATAACCCACACGTCGGTGGCATCGGGTAATAATGCGCGCACGTCAGTACGGTGCATGCCGAGCACGGAAAAGGGATCCGCGAAATGACCGGCGATTAGCGCATTAATCACGTCTCTATCAATATGATTAGACATGCTTTCATCCTGTTGTAAGTGTCGCTCATTCCTGTAACTGGCGACTTTTTTTGACCTGAACGGCGCAGTGCTCTCAGCATCCTCCTGCTCCGTCCCACCTTCAGGTAAGGAATTCCTTACTTAAAGCATAGCCAAGGCTGAGTTACCTCCGTGGGGAAAAATCTAACATCCGCGTTTACTCCTTGTATTACGCAAAAAAAAAGGGGGCTTGAAGACCCCCTTTCTGTTCATCCTGGGCTTACGCCAGCTGGCGAAGCATCCGGCGCAGCGGCTCCGCGGCGCCCCACAGCAGCTGGTCGCCAACGGTAAAGGCCGATAGATACTCCGGCCCCATATTCAGTTTACGCAGGCGTCCTACCGGGGTGGTCAGGGTGCCCGTCACCGCGGCTGGGGTCAGCTCGCGCATGGTAATCTCACGATCGTTCGGTACCACTTTGGCCCACGGGTTGTGCGCGGCCAGCAGCTCCTCAACGGTCGGGATAGAAACGTCTTTCTTCAGCTTGATAGTAAACGCCTGGCTGTGGCAGCGCAGCGCGCCAACGCGAACGCAGAGGCCGTCTACCGGGATAACGGACGAGGTGGCGAGGATCTTGTTGGTCTCCGCCTGGCCTTTCCACTCTTCGCGGCTCTGACCGTTATCCAGCTGTTTGTCGATCCACGGGATCAGGCTGCCCGCCAGCGGTACGCCAAAGTTATCGACCGGCAGCTCGCCGCTGCGGGTCAGCGACGTCACTTTGCGCTCAATATCCAGGATGGCGGAAGCCGGGTCCGCCAGCTCCGCGGCCACATGATTATGCAGCTGCCCCATCTGGCTCAGCAGCTCACGCATATGACGCGCGCCGCCGCCGGAAGCCGCCTGGTACGTCGCCACGCTGACCCACTCCACCAGATCCTGAGCAAACAGGCCGCCGAGGGACATCAGCATCAGGCTGACGGTGCAGTTGCCGCCGACAAAGGTTTTCACGCCGTTGTTCAGGCCGGCGGTGATCACGTCCTGGTTAACCGGGTCGAGGATAATGATCGCATCGTCCTTCATGCGCAGCGAAGAAGCCGCGTCAATCCAGTAACCCTGCCAGCCGCTTGCGCGCAGCTTCGGGTAAATCTCGTTGGTGTAATCGCCGCCCTGGCACGTGACAATAATGTCCAGCGCCTTCAGAGCGTCCAGATCGAACGCATCCTGCAGCGTGCCACCGGTGCTACCGCCGAATGACGGCGCTGGCTGTCCCAGCTGGGAGGTAGAGAAGAACACCGGGCGAATGGCGTCGAAATCGCGCTCTTCAACCATGCGTTGCATGAGGACAGAGCCGACCATTCCGCGCCAGCCGATAAAACCAACATTTTTCATAACG
>ERZ773103.2828-NODE-2828-length-15276-cov-4.131857_pt1 | contig 15276 bp, 20 predicted proteins | sample MGYA00511118_ERZ773103 | MGnify/ENA primary metagenome ERZ773103 (study PRJEB29015, sample SAMEA2737821) | human gut metagenome | biome: human gut; feature: human-associated habitat; material: faeces | place: China | collected 2012 ... | reverse complement strand
ACCATGTTCACGATAATTTTTCGAGCTGTGGTCTGAAATTATGGGACCATTATACATACTGTTTCAGCTCCAGTATGGGTCATGGTTTAAGGCGACCCTTCACTCCTATGAAAAAACATCCTCAAAAGTTCGAGAAATAGGAAAACCCGCTGATTTCTTGCAAAATCAGCGGGTTTCATTGGCGCTTTAGTACCAGTAACAGCTCAGCTTTGGGACGTTTTATCCGAAAGCTGAGCTAAAGTAACAAGACCGCCCCCAACGGAGCGGCCTCGTAAGTCATGAAAGATTACCGTTTTTATCGCAAGATAGTGAAGGTGTCCGGGATTCTGTGATACCCAGATACTTTACTGACCCCGTGGCATATGCGGTATTGCCGGAACACCATGCAGATTTTGATACATAGGACGCACCACTATGATAAATATAAACGGTTGCTACAGAGCTGGTTGCACTTGAGGATGATCCGTTATAACTGAATGAACCAGTAACCTTAACCCCATAGATAGCAGTATCATCGGCAGCATACCGAATTCTTAGCCTTTCACCGCTCTTGGTTCCAGATGCTCGTGCAATGGTTGGAGATTCTGTTATCTGATCGATAATATATCCGCCATCTGGGAGGTCAATGCGCGTTACAGCTTTTGAAGTATTAGCGGGTACATTAGTAGCCGATGCAGGGAGAATAAAGGCCGATAAACAAAGTACAACCGCCAGTAACAAAGATATACTTTTTTTCAAGGGAATACCCTCCTTTTTTAATATTCTTCTAATGGAGATGGTATGGTATCGGACGGCAATTCGTAGTGAATATCTACATCATATCCGTTGTGATAGTTACGTAAGTCATCTGCGAATACAACGACTACAATGCCAATAGCGATAGCCAGCGCCGCCACAACTGCAATCACACCGATTGCAATTTTCCTTTTGGCAGACATCTTATGGGATAGCTGCTCAGGATCAATCCGCTCCAAAAATGATTCAGCGATTGATTGGGGTGTTCCAATTGCAGCGCACAAAGCTTCAAGCGTAGCGCCTGGGCAATTTTCAAGGAAATCGTCAACATCACGTTCCAAGTCCATAATACAAAGTTTTTTCTCCTTTGCATTGCAGGGAAGCAATCGTTTGATTTCACGAAAATATTGCTTTTTTTCATCATTCATTTGGACGATCCTCCTTGAACGCCCCCTCATAGGGAGTAAGAACTTTTGCCAATCCATGTTCAAAGGCATCATGTTCAGAACGAAGCTCTTGGAGCATTTTCAAGCCTTTTGGCTCTATATGGTAATAGACCCGAATTCTGCGCTTTCCTGCCGGAACTTCCTTGTCTGAAACGCATCCGTCCTCTAACAATTTATAGAGCACAGGATATAAAGAACCGATTTGAACATTTATAGCACCTTCACTTCGTTCAGTAATTGCTTGCACAATCTGATAACCGTATAGGTCAGATTCCGATAACAACGAGAGGGCCATCATTTCTATCGTTCCCTTTCGGAAATAATCCCTTTTTCCCATAAGCAAATTCACCAACAATACGTACTGTAATTACTATAATATCACCAAATTTTTTTGTGTCAATGTTTTTCTGGAAAAATATTATTGACAAAGAACATCTTGTGTTGGTAAGATGCTAATGGAAGTAGAAATTTAGGATTGTAGAAGGACGAGGTGATTCCAATGCAGCAATTTCTCAGAGAACGCCATGAGGAAACAGCAAATTATTCATGAAATTGTGAAAGGAGACACAACAATGAAAGGAAAACGGATTATTTCTTTAGTATTGACCTGCGCTATTCTGGTGGCAACACTGAGTATGTATGTTTCTGCCACAAGCGGTTCATTCAATTTATCTCCGATTGGAAGTTACTCGACCAAAAACATCGTATCCTTCTATTTGAGTTATGAGGGTTGCTGTGGAGGTTCTGTAACTACGAATCCTAATAACAAAGCGCTAAAGTTTGTGCTACTTCGATCGGGAGCCAGTTACAAAACGATGCCCTATTGGGCATCACAGCCAACTTATTCATGGGATAGCCTTAAGCATGGATATACATACACCCTATCTTTAAAAGCTGATGCAAATGAAGTGCCTGGTGTTAGTGGGACATACTATTACTATTGAGGAGTTCTCTGGGAATGATTCTAAATAAGGCTAAAACATTTTATCTTATCATAGCAGTAGTTATGCTATTTTCTAGTTGTAGTTATGGACAAGATCCGCTTGCGGCTCCCTCAATTGGCTGGGTATCTGAAAATATAGAGTATCCGACCGGGTGCAAGAATGTCGAAACAGGTAGTGGGGTTTTATACGCCTATTATGAGCAAAGCGCAATAAAGATTGATGCAACATCTGGTCAAGTCATAAAAGCGGTACCATTGCAAGTCCCTAACTCAAAAAACAGTGATGTTGTGTTTTTGGCTTATGATGAGGATTTCGTTTGCTATATCACATTAACAATAGATTCTGAAAGTCAACTTTTAGATTCTTACAAGTACAATTTGTATTGCCTTAATTGGGATGGGGATACTGTGGGTAATAGCAACCTCAACCAATATTTTGAATTGCCCGATTCACAGACCTTAACTCCACCATCGGACATTGAATTTTGCGTCTCTGGAGAAATAGCAGTTTCGGTTGACAAAAATATTTATTTCTTTGACGAATATGGAAATAAGATCCAAGACGTATCTTTTGAAGCAGCAGTGGACAAGCTCCTTTTGAATGGTGAGAATGAGTTATGTGCTTATCTAACCTCTGGAGAGTTGTGCAAGATAATCGAACCCAATTATACAATTTCACATATAACAAAAATTGATGTAACTGCAAATGATATTACATGTGGCGGTAGTGGTTTTGATTTTGTGCTTTATGATGTGAATGGTTTCTATGGATTATCAAATTCCGGGAAAAAAGAACTAATTGCATTGTGGGATGACGTCAACCTATCATCGCTTGAAGTTATTCAAGTCCATTTACTTGATCAATCATCACTTCTTCTAGATTACATTGATCCTATCTCAAATACAACCCAACTAACATTGATGGTTAGAGGAAACAAAAATACTGATATTCCAACCATCACAATTGCCCAAATCGGGGAAATCGACAACACTTTAAAAGCCTACATTGCCGCATGTAACAGGAGAAATTTGGGAGCTAACTATCAAGCGGTTCTTTTTAAAGACATGGACGAGTTAAAAAAAGAAATTATTGCCGGTAAAGGGCCAGATATTATTTATTCAGATTATGATGATGTCTCGTATGAGGTTCTTGAAAACATAGGGGCATTGCGTGATTTATATGAATATATTGATAAAGACTCCCACTTGCAACGGAATGATTTTACAAAAGGGTATCTCAAGTGTATGGAAAAAAACGGACAACTATTTTCTATTAGTGTCGGTTTTCAGCTACAAGGTCTTGCCGCAAAAAAAGATCGAATTCCAAATAAAGACAATCTTACCATGACAGAACTACTTGCAATTGCTGCAAAAATGCCAGAGAATTCGGTCGTTTCCTATACAACACGAGAGATATTTCTGACAGAAATGCTTGAATGCTGTATAGAAAACTATGTGGATTTTGAAACCAATACTTGCGATTTTGATAATGAATCATTCCGCGCATTACTAATATTGGCAAAAGAATATATTGCTGAATATTTTGAATCCGATACAGTTACAGACACTGTGGATGCTTCCGCACTGCTTCAATGGTTTGGTTATTATGATTTCAACGAAAGCATTCAGAATCTCAGTCACGGTTTGGAAGTAGTATCGCTTCCAGATAAGCACAGTTCGTACGTAATGATGCCAATGGGAAGTCGTTTTTCTATTTGTTATACTTGCCAACACCCAGATCTAGCATGGAATTGCATACGTTTAATGTTCAGTGACAACATGCAAGCTGGATACAACAGCGGCTTTGCATATCCTGTAATTCAAGAAGCCTTCGATGAAATGGCAACCCAAGCGTTAACAAGAGGGGATATATCTAATGCACAACTGGAAATAGTAACTGAAAATATCGAAACCTCTAGTTGCCGAATAAGAAACTCCCCAGTTACAGATATAATCGTGGAAGAAGCTTGTGCATATTTTTCCGGAGACAAATCAATTGACCAAATTATATCGTTGATTGATAATCGTGTAGGAATATATTTGTCGGAGTAATTTTTGTAGAATTTATTTGTTTTGGAATTCCACAAACGATGGAATATATGGAGCAACTCTATCTAGTTTTGTTCGGAGTCGTTAGGGTAAATAGTAAACTGGAGAGCGATTTCAAATAAACCGCTCTCCAGTTTTTGGGCCACTTTAGTGAAAAGAAAAAAGAACCGCCACTTTAAGTGGCTGCTCGTGATAGCGATGCAATGATAAATATTCAAGCCCCTTGAGGGGTCAGCATGAGGCTGGTCCTTCTAGTGCCTGAGCAAACCGGTGGTTTTGATTACGAGCGGGTCAGCAACTCTGCTTCTCCAAGCACTTCGCAAGCACCGCTTCCAGCATCGCCGTCCGATACACAGACTCCTCCATCGCCCGCAGCAACAACTCCGGCTCAACAGCATCCCAATGAACATCATACCCAGCCTGTGCATAAAGAAGCCGCATAAACTCTCGAACGGAACGTCCATTCCCCTCCCGGAAGGGATGGATATAATTCAGCTCCGCCAGATAGTAGGCACTGCGTGATGTCAATTCGTCTGCACTCAGATTACGGAGATATTTTTCATCTTTCAGCTTTTCCAATAGCGAAACCAGCTTTGGCCCTATCTCTTTATGAGACAAGAAGCGCGTCGTCCCCTTCATAATATCTTCTTTTCGAAAATGTCCTGCAAAGGGATACACGTCCCCAAAGAGATATTTATGAATCCGGCACAGGTGATTGGATGTAAACCGCCCCAGGATAGGAGTTGCCAGCAAATCATTCTGCCGCACCGCCGTGATGTCAGCCTCCACGATCCGAAGCTGCTGATTGTCCCTGATCCCAAGCCGATTCCGCAGAACATTGGTGTCCCGATAGCAGTAAATAGAACCCGTGACGGTATATACGTCGTAACGGCTAAAGCTCTCAGCCATGGCGCTTCCCCTGAGAAACACCGTATTTCTTCAGCAGCTGGTTCACGGCATCATCCGCGCTGATTTTTCCGTCAGACATTTTCTGCATCAGGTTAATGGCATCATCGCTGGGGCGCAGGCGCTCCACTGCATGGGATGCCAGCGTATACTTTACATTTTTCTGATAAACAGGTGCCATAGGGCATCCCTCCTTTGGATTGAGTATAGCGTATTTTGAGGTAGAACGCAAACGGTTTATCATAGCACCAGCTCCTTGCCCATATAATCCTCCGGCAAAAAGGAATATCCCTGCGCCGGGTAAAAGAGCCGGGATTCCCAATAGTCTTGATTCCCAAGGTGGACAATCGCTCTGGTTTTTCCGTGCTGAATAGCGTGCTGTTCTACCGTTTTCAGCAGTGCCGAACTGATTCCGCACCGTTTGAGGTTATACTTCACATATAACCGTTGCAGTCGGACGTGATCGGTTCCGGGAATCGCATGATAGCCCATGCAGCCAATGACACGATTTTCGTCACTCAGCGCAAGATAAAAGGGATCGTCCTTATCCTGATAATGCCCCTGAATATCTAGCAAATCCTCGTTCAAATGCGGAATCCGACCCAAGGCGTTCTTTGCTTCCAGCACCATGAAAATCATATCGTCACGGTACTGGTCGGAATACTCAATTATTTTCATAGGGCAACTCAACATAATCTCTGATAAACCGCTCATACTGCCAATCCGGGCCGTCAAACAGCACCTGCAGCAGCGCCTGCTGGAGCTCAGCCTTTTTCATCTTCTGGACACGTTGAATGACCTGCTCCTCGTACTCTTCTTCATATTCGTCATCCCAATCCTGTTCGATTTCTTCAATGTACTGCTTTGCCTCCTGTGGAAATGCCGTAAAGTACACGGCAACCATATGCTTGCATACAAGCTGCCTGCCAGCGGCATGGGGACAAGTGCAGCTGGATTTTCTGGGATGAGCCAGATTGACCATAACGTCATAGCAGCGGTTCTCACTGCCCTGTACCTTCCCCAGCAGCAGACCATCCTCTGTCTTTTCATACCGTATAACAGCCTGCGCTTCGTAATATTCATAGCCGCGGTATGCGGACTGGGCGCTGGCCGCAGTAATGACGCTCATATTTGTCCTTCCTTTCCTATTCTCAATGCCGATTTTCCTGTGCACAGGTGTACTATGGGACTTTATTCACTCCGTTCAATCAATTCCTGCATACATTCCGATTCTATGTAGCGCGCAAGAACCGGAACCGCCAACGCATACTGATTTTCATACCCAGCGAAGGATTCCTGCTTCATGAGCCGAAATCCGAGCTTATGGTATAGCCAAACCGCCTGATAGCTCCATGGCTGAGTATGCAGATAAACCGGAAATGCATTCTCTTGTTCGTAGATGCTTAGTGTAGCCGCAATCAAGGCGGAGCCGATGCCTCTGCCCTGGTACGCCTCTTTTGTGATAAGCCAGTGCAAGGAGGAAACAGGCGTACCATTCTGATCGTCAAACCATGCAATGCAGGCGCCGACTAAGCAGCCGGAATTCTTGTCCGATACGAAAACACCACGCTGAGCCAGCAATCCCGGTCTGCCCAAATACGTTTTGGCAAAATACGCACTTGCCTCCTGCACGGACGGATAATCTCCAATTTCGTATTCGAGCTCCGCCCATTGCTGCGCTACATCCGGTCTGTAGGAGTGAAGCTCAAATTGGGGCGGGAGCGCCGGAACAGCAAAGGTTGTAGGCGCATTCTTCTTCATAATGATGTTGTAATACGGAATGCTTCTGTCCAGCATAGCTGCCCGCCTTTCTTCAATCTCAATAGATAGCGTTCATTTTCAAGGTCAGGACATTTTGATATACATCAACTGTCATGCTAACTAACCTCCACCTTAGTTCAATTTATTTTCTGCAGTTTTTATTTCCTCGCGCAGTTCTTGCCTGAACTGCGTCTGTTTTGCAAACTTATATAAGTTTGCTCTGCTTGTCCAAAGACAGAATCTTTTGGGTTATATTGTGGTAACATACCCTAGAAAAATCACTAGTATCCACTCGAATCACATGCTCTCCATAGGAAAAGGTGCGACAAGCCTCAACTGCATTTCGAAAATCATCTAGCGTATCAAAACGGCAACCAGAAACTAGTCCCGGATGGCGCTCTACACTGTGATCGCGCATAAGGAAACGTTGATGGATTATCTGCATATCGCCATCAAATACCACCGAAATAACATAGTAACGATACTTTTGCACAAGATCTCTTAATTCGGAAGGACATTCCGCTCCAAGGTTACTTTCAAAAATCAACGGCTGTCCGCTTTTCATTATTTCCTCACAAAAGTACCAGGATAGGCTATATGCCAGCGCACCAAACTTCTGGGTTTCAGATTTGGCTTTTGCATCATAGTGTAGTTTATCAAAAAGAATCTCTTTAACACGGTCCTTGCAAACAAGCGGAATTCGTAATTCTTCAGATAAATATTTTGCAAAAGTAGTCTTTCCCGCAGCAGGCATTCCAGCGATAATAATAAGTACATGATCCATATGGTTCCTCCAATATAGAGAGCGTGAAAGTGAAATCGTCCTTATAAATCATTTTTGCGGTATGGTCGCTTAATAGCTTGCAAAAAATGCACTGATTCATGTTGCGGGTTCTCCTCTGCAATTATTATTTCGGTTTTCTTTCTCTCCACCACTGCTCCAGAATCTCCATCTCGACCCAGTCATGCCACTGCCCGTGCAAACGATAGGATTCATGTCTGCGACCATACTCCCGAAAGCCGATTTTCTTGTAGCTGGCGATTGCTCGCTCATTGAAATCCAGCACACTGAGGGAAATGCTGTGCATATTGAGATAGTCGAAGCCAAAGCCCACCAGCAGCGCCATGGCCTCTGTCCCATAGCCCTTGCCTTGATGCTTCGTGTCACCGATAAAAATTCCAACTCTGGCAGACTGGTGCAGCCAGTTGAAATCTCGGATTCCGCAATAGCCCAGCAGGGAATTATCCTCCAGAGAGAAGATTCCAAAGTGATGTTCCTCTCCGCTGTTGTACTGCTGAATTCGTTCTTCCTCAGATTCTATACTGGAAAGCTGCGTGGGACTTCCAAGTTGCTGGGTCAGGGAAAGGTCATTTCTCCAGCGGCAAAGCTGCTCGGAATCTTCCGCTTGCAGCGGGGATAGGTATATTTTCTGACCAATCAGTTTTTTAATGTGTTCCATGGTAACGTCCCTCCAATACAAGCGGTAACTCAGTTATGCCGAATCTCATTGCTTAAACGATTTGCTTTTTCATACACGCACTGCATTGCCCCGAACCGTTCTAACTGCCGTACCATGGTAAACCCCAGCCGCTCCAGCAAGGCTCTGGAACGCGTATTGGCACTCTGGGTTTCTGCCACGAGCGTTTTCAAGTCCAGCGTCTCCTCACAATATCGCAGCACTGCCTGACAGGCTTCAAAGGCATAGCCATAGCCCCAGAACTCTGGAAGGAACAGATAGGAAAGCTCCTGATATTCCGTTTCATGGTAAGGCGAAATGTCGATGAAGCCAATAAACGTGCCATCCAGCAGCGTAACGGCAAAATACCTACTGTCGGATTCCTCGGTAGCCCAGCGCTCCAAACGTTTTTCGGCCCAGTCCGCTGGCACGGGACCGCCCAGGAAGGCGCGAACCTGTTCATCGGTGAACAGCGGAAGGGCAGATTGGATGTAGGATTTAGAGAAGCTTCGGATTTGGCAGCGGGGTGTCGTTAAAATCATTTGGTACCTCATTTATGCATTCCTTTAGAGTTCTAAGAAAATCATCTGCATCTGCTCGGCTTTTGAAAACGTAAATTGTCTTATCCTTGAACTTATTCAGCCGTGCCAACACCTTCGGACGCTCCCGCTCATTGTATATACGGATAAATTCCTCGAATTCCTCGTCCGGATGCTCAGGATTTTCCACCCACGGCATATCCGGGCGGGACTTGCCAGCGCGCTGTCGAATGCCCTCCAGACAGATTTCTGTGGGGTAATCCAGAAGGAATACAGTGTCACAGGCGGCAAGGCGCAGTTCCATGGTACTGCCATAATTCCCATCAATGATCCATCGTGGGAGAGGAAAAATCATCTGCTGCTTTGCAATCAGCGATTCTCTTGCACCGTGGGTTCTGTCTGCATTCCAATACATCCTGTCAAGGTAGTATAGTGGAATACCTGTTTTTGCGTGCAATGCCCGTGCAAAGGTGCTCTTTCCGCTGCCGGGGCAGCCAATTATGATGATTTTATTCATGGATTTCCCTCACTCCCCTGACCGAACCCGCGCAAACGCAGCAATCGGCGCTTCAAACCGTCCGCAGGCATAATCCGGCATGGTTCCCCGCTCCGTATTGCACGTCCCGTCCGGATTCTCCCCGGCCTGCGCGGAAAACCGCACCAAAATCCCCGTATTGGGGAGATCGATCATAACCGGCGTCACCCCAAGGCCGTCTCCGTCCGTGGCCGTGCCCACCAGCGTGGCCCAGCCCGTTTTCTTGCAGAAGTACGCGAACGACTCCGCCGCAGAATAAACCGCATCGTCCACCAGCACCCACCGTTTCGCGGTCAGCAGATTGTCCGGCAGCGTTGCATCCGAATTCAGGCACTCGGTATAGTGGCAAAAATCGGTCAGCCCCAGCTCGGACACAAATTCCGGGGCCGGATGATCCTCCGGGAGCTGTTCCATGGGCTGATACGCCTGTTCATCGGCAAGATATTGCCGGGTCAGCGCCGTGTCCCGGACATAGAGCCAGGTGCCCCAGGTGTAGCTGCCGCCAAATGGCGCGACGATGTTCTCGTTCCAATACAGCGTGCTGCCGCCGCGATTGTGGGTAATGTCAAACACGATGTCGCGCACCTCGTCCTCGGCGTGGGACTGGAAAAAGTCCTGCAAATACTGCTGATCCTGCTGGAGCTTTTCCTGGGCAAAGGAGCGGATGGTGATGATGATAGTTTTCCGCTGGTCGTCATATTCGGCGAAGATCGTCTCCGAGACCGCAGAATTGGGCGCGGTCTGCTCGGACGCATTGGCCGGGGCATTCTCATAGAACCGCCGGACGTTCGCCTTCTCCAGCGCATCCTTCCAGCCGCTATCCTCCTGACCCTCTGCGCAATAATACCGGGCCATGCTGTCGTACACGTCCTTTGACACCACGTTCAGATGGGCAAAGTGATTGCATTTCAGGAACATTTGGCGCAGCGTCTCATAAAATGTCGAAACATCCGGCACCTGATTCTGAATCAAATTCCGGGTGTCAGTTTGGATGGCGGCTATGTCAATGCCCTGCTGCTCCAGAATTGGAAAGAACACATAATTCTCCTCCAGCGCCGTCCAGAGGTAATCGTAATCCTCCAGCAGCTGCTCCGTGGTGATTGGGGCATCCACCGCCTGCACTTGGGATTCCGCCGACAAGACGTGGGATGTGGCAAGCGCAGATTCAGAGACTGAGGGCGCAGTGGTGGCCTGACAGGCGCAGAGGAGCGAAATCACGATCAATAGTGAGATGCCGCAGCGGATGATTTTGTTCATAGGTGCTGCCCTCCTTCAGCACACAACAGGCTTCCACGCAAAGGGCAGCAGGCCATTAGAATTTCACTGACTACATCATCGACGCTTTTCTGATCCGTGTTAATTGTGATTCCGGAAATATCGTCCCGAAGAGCGGCAACACATCGCGGAATCTGACGATAACACCAGCAGGTTTCGTCCTCCTTCCGCGCAAGGATTCTCTCGCCAATCGTTTCCGGGGCTGCATTCAGAATAAAGTGGTGTACCTGGATACCATCTTTTCTAAGATGGTCGATCACCTCGGAATAATATCCGGGGTTCAGAATTGTCATGGGGACAATCACGGTTCCGGCATACATCTCGTGGAGCTCTTTGAGAAGCAAATAGGTCATCTGCCGCCATGAGGGATAATCCTGAAAATCATCCCGCCACAGGCTGTCCGGCTTTGTCTCTCTCACGCAGTTTCCGATCATTTCCGGATCAAATATAAAACTGTCTGCAATGCATTTGTGAAGCGCTTCGGCGGTGGTCGATTTTCCAACGCCATAGGCGCCGTTAATCCAAACGATCATATTTCCCTCCAATTCTACCGCACCCTGTACATCTGCCAAAATCCGCGTCGCAGCATCATCCAACGTCATAGTCTGCGTCAAAATTTTCTCCGGAAGATACCCAATATAGTCCTTCTCTTTCCACCAGTCCCGCATGGCCTCCGAGCCAAAATCCGCCCGGTTGGGCTTTGTCTCATGACGGCGCAAGGTTTCCTCAAAGGGAATGTCATAGTAATAGGCGTGAATGTCTTCGGCGGCGTACTCCGACTGGATGCAGTGGAATAGCGCCTCATAGGTTTCAGAAAACAGGATACCCTCCAGAATGACATATGCACAGTGCTGCCGCCCATACTGCACCAGATTTATCAGCAGGGGCACCGCAGGGCCCTTGGTGTCTTTGGCCCAGAGCATATCCCGGCGGATTACGTCCTGAGAAATCACCAGCGTCCCCCGGCCCAGCTTGTGCTGGAGCATATGGGCAAGGGTGGTCTTGCCGCTGCCGGAGTTGCCGCGGAGCAGAATGAGCTTGTGTGGGTTCTGGTCTTGGTTCACAGTGGATACGCCCCCCTCTACGGATCAAAATCTTTCGGCTTCATCATATCATAGAAAAGAAAATTCTGTCAATCAAAACAGGTATCAATAATCTTAAAAATGAACGCTCTGTAAACTCTGCGTTTCATCTCCAGCAGAGCATTGACTTTCCGCTCCACGGATGCTACACTGCATCCTGACATTTAGAAAATCAAGAATATTCATTATATTTGAAGGATTACGACTTGAACACCCACACGGGACATCTCCTGTGATGGGTCTATCATATCGTGATCCTTCTTTTGTTTTCGAAAATGTCATCGGGGCATCCCGCATTGAAAACTGAATGACCGTCCAATTTGATACAGCTTCGGTAAAGCGGGCCATGACCACACAGCGGATGTGTGAGCCGCCAAGAAGCTGAAAATACGGCGCAGAAAACTGGGCCAGGAACGTGGTTGGGAAGAACGGCAAACTGAGAGGATAGCGCATCATTTCTTTCGCTTCATTTCATAGAAAGAAAAGCTACATGGGAACCTTGTGCGATTTCACAGAAGGTTCCCATGCTAAAACTAGACAAATAATGATATAAGAAATCCACAAACCTCTTGGCACGAGTGCCGAGAAGTTCAGCCATTCTCCGCATCAAAGCAACATTACCGCGGATTCCCTCATTGAGCGCTTTGGGTGAAATCACCGAAAGCGCTCACATCAAATCTTTTCACCAGGAGATGATGAACTACGAGTCAAAAACGCCGTATCAATCTTGCATTGTCCCCGGACAATCCGTTGCAGCGAGAAGCACTCGCCGTGCTGACACAGGCCCCGCCCGGAACCCGTACTACGTTAATCTGTCAAGCGCTTTGTGAGTACCAGAAGAATGAGGCGTTAGTAGAAAAACTACGGAGTGTAATCCGGGAGGAATTGTCGGGTGCCAGCATCCAGACAGCGCCAAAAGCGGAGCTGCCCAAGAAAGCTGTGGCGGATAACCGGAAAGCGCTAGATTTCATCCGCAGCTTACAGGGAGATTAGCGTGGAGGCGTACCATGATAGGTATCAAATTGAGGAAATCTCCCACGATGTGTATCACTGTAAGTATGAAATTCGCAAAATTATGCTCGAATCTGTATCACTGTACACACTCAAACGGCAATTCATTTCAGACATTACGCAATGTACACACACATCCCGAAAAGTCGCTTCATCAAGGGCGCTCTTCTATCGGCCAACCGTAAAAACACGAAAAAGCTGCGATTTAGATGGCAAGCATCGCAAAAATGTACATTTTTACTGCTTTCGGGTGTGCCCGAACCCCATATGCCGCCTGCGGGCGGAGAGAAGATTGGCTCAGATAGATCCCATGCGATTCAAATTTTCAAAAACAGCAAAGGAGGAATTGCCATCGAAACAAAACACCATATGCACTTTGAAATGACACCGGAGCAGTACCGGCTGCTATCAGAGAATGCCAAAACCTGCGGCCTCAGCAAACGTGCCTATTTGCTCCGCCTGCTCCAAGGGCATCATCCCATGGCAAGGCAGAATGATGAAATGAAAGCACTTCGCCGGGAAATCCATGCCATCGGCAATATCATCAATCAGATTGCCCGCAGCGTCAATGCCGGGATTGCCACTCGGGAGGATGTCCAAGAGGCAACGGAGCTGCTGGGTCGTGTTTACGAAAAACTCTATGAAATGGGGCGGCACTGATGGCGATTACGAAGATTCTATCCCGGAATGACGGGCTGAAACAGGCCATCGATTATGTGTTGAACGGAGATAAAACGCAGGAGCAGGTTTTAACAGCGCACCTGAATTGTGATCCCGGGTTTGCATACCAGCAGATGATGGACACCAAGCGGGAGCTGGGCAAGCTGGATGGTCGGCAGTGCTACCACATCATCCAGTCCTTTGCCCCGGGAGAAATTACACCGGAGCTGGCACTGCAAATTGCCACAGCGTTTGCGGAGGAATATCTGGCAGGGTATCAGGTGGTCATTGGCACTCACACGGATCGCCACCATATTCATTCGCACATCCTGTTCAATTCCGTGAATCATGAGACAGGTGAGAAGTACCATTGTTCCAAGAATGAATATTACCAACAAATTCGGGCGGTATCAGACAGATTGTGTCGGGAGCACAGCCTTTCCGTCATCATCCAAGGGGATGGGCAGAAATCCATGAGCTACATCGAATGGCTGCGCCAAAGTAAAGGTCAGCCCACCTATCGTTCCATGTTGGAGGCTGACCTGAAAGCATCCATCGAGGACGCCAACTCCATTGGAGACTTCTTCCGACTCATGGAGCGGAAGGGGTATGAGATCAAGCACGGTAGCCGCTTGGGCTTCAAGCTCCGAGGACAAGACCATTTTATGTACCCGGAGCGAAAAAATAAGCAGTATTCTGAGGACGGAATCCGTGCGGCCATCAACGGCAATCTGGATGCTATTTTCATGGGCAAAAATCTCACAGTTACCCACCGGGAGCCGTACAAGCCCTACAAGAAGCACCCGAAATACACCGGATTTCTGGCACTGTACTACCACTACCTCTACATTCTCGGAAAAATCGAAAAGCGACAGTACCTGCCTAGGGTCACAGGCAAGATGCGGAAGGAGGTCATGCGATTTGAGCAGCTCCGAGCACAGTTTCAGTTCCTCAACGAGCATGGTATTTCCACTGAATCGGACATGACTGCTTTTGTGGAAACGGCGGAAGCGAAAATCAATGTGCTCACCAAGCAGCGCACCATCCTCAATGTGCAAAAGAAAAAGCGCCAGCCCCTATTTCAGGCGCTGACGGACGAAAAAGCGCTGGCCCTGGCGAAGCGGCTCTACGATCAGGGCCAGCGCGGCATGGAGGCAGAGGCACAGCAATACATGGATGCGGTGAAGCTGTTGGACAGTTGTGGTGAATCCCGTGAAGTGCTGTCCCAGCAGCAGTCAGAGCTATATACCAAGCTGGCTGATCTGAACCGGGAGCTTCGGCAGGTGCGAAAGCAAATCAAAATGTGCGAGGAAATCCGGGCGCAGGCCGCCGCAATGCAGGAAAACATTCGACAAAGCGAACGCCCAGAGAAGGAGATGACGAACCATGACAAACAGCGGTGATGCCGCCGAAACCGTAGTCCGGGTGATGCTCACAGGCACCGAGATCACCCTGCGGCTGACGGCCTCGGCGGCGAAAAATCTGCTGGCGCTGTCCGTGGCGCTGGCAAAACAGCACAAGCAGATCTCCGGCAAAACCCGAATGAAGAAGATCCTAAAGGACACCCGGGACATCCGGGTGTTCCCCATGACCATGGCGCAGTATCGGGCGTTCCAGAAGAAGGCCAAGCCCTTCCGGCTGCTCTATGCGTCCATCCGGGACAGAGACGGCGGCAGTCAAATCGATTTGGTGCTACCCGCCACGGAGCTGGATCGGGCGAACCTGGTCTTTGAAAAGATGCTCTATCGGCAAGCGGACAAGACCAGTGGCAAGGAACCAGCAGAGAAATCCCACGGAAAGGAGGAGCCCTCAAAAAACGCATCTCGGTGGCCGCCCGACTTGACTGCTACAAAAAGCGCTTCGGAGCGCTCCAAAGC
>ERZ773103.2820-NODE-2820-length-15320-cov-3.299050_pt1 | contig 15320 bp, 16 predicted proteins | sample MGYA00511118_ERZ773103 | MGnify/ENA primary metagenome ERZ773103 (study PRJEB29015, sample SAMEA2737821) | human gut metagenome | biome: human gut; feature: human-associated habitat; material: faeces | place: China | collected 2012 ... | reverse complement strand
AAGATGATCTTCCAATGATTCAGTATAAATCGTCTCCACGCCAGTCTATTGTAAAAGTCCGTTTTATTGAGTGCAACACAACACTGGACTATTAAACAAATGAAAGCAAATACAAGCATTATGCTCTAAGGTGTTACGCCTCATTCCATCAACATCACTAATTCTACCACGTCGTCCGGTAGCACAAATCATGACTTCTTGACCGATCAATCGTTGCATGGTGACTCCTTCTTTCTTTTCAGCAATAGTCTGCAATCAGATTTGACACCTTCGCCTGCATCTTTTTCACAACCGCTTCCGGTCCAACGATCTTTACTGTCCCAAGCGCAACAATCCAGCCCAGGAACTGGTCACTGATCGCTACATCCACAGTCGCTCGGAAGCGTCCGCCATCCTGTGGAATCAGCATAATGTCCTTTCCAAACCGATCAATCAGCACACCGGCCATGGAATTGCCTGCTTCCAATGTCACTTTTGTTTCCTCACCACTGAACATCCCGAAAATCCGCTTTGTGTAATCGGGCAAATTGAAGCTTTGATACCGTTCTTTTCCCGCTCGTTTCTGATCGGTGATTTGAATCCGGAGCATTTTGTCCACACGATAATGCTTGATTTTGTCCGTCTCGGCGTCATAGGCCACCAGATAATAGTATTCGTCATCCCACATAAGTCCCCATGGGCTGACCTGATACAGCTTGCCGCCACGGCGCAGCTCCATTTCCTTTTTCACATTCCACTGGTAATATTGAAACTGAATTTGAGCATCTGCGCTGAGCGCCGCGTGGAGCTTGTCCACATTATAGTAGATACTCTCGTTCATGGTTTTGACCCGGCCGGTGATATAGACCTGCCGCTGAAGCTGGGTGGCCTCGTACTTGCTGACCAGGCCCTCCAGCTTCTTAATCAGTTTCTGCGACTTCTGTGCCGTAATAAACTTGGCAGACTGAACGGAATCCACCAGCAGCTTCAGCTCTGGCAGTTCAAACTCTCTTGCGCCAAGATAATAATAATGCTGCCGTCCGATTTGCTGGCTGATGATGTCAAGGCCGAAGTGACGCAGCTCCTCGAAGTCGGTATACAGGGTCTTACGATCGGCGCTGACATCATAAGCGCTGAGTTTTTCGATTATTTCCGCAATGGTCAGCATATGTTCTTCATCCGTCTGCTCCCGAAATATTTTCGTCAGATATAGCAGCTTCAGCTTCTGATTTGTACCTTTGGACATAACTGCGCCCCCTTGAATCGTTTGTATATAGAGTACCGCATTTTACTATTCATTGGTAGCTGTATACATTGAAAACAGACAGATTATACAGGTCCATTTTTCTATTGTACATCCAATTGTGTCCAAAGGTATTCCCAGTGTTTACAGTGCTGATTTATGACAGTCTAATGATAATAGACACAACAGCACTGGAGGACACAACATGAAGAAACGAATGAAGATCCTGCTTGCCGCACTGGCTGTGATGATCCTTGCCGTATTGATCGGCGGGGATGCCTATCTGTCCGACTACTACCACGCAAGTGATCTGGCGGTTGAGGCTATGGCGGTTCAAGAGGATGGGATACAAGTAGAGCAGGACGGCAGTGTAACATGGTTCCTTCCGGGGGAGCCCACAGCGGGACTTATTTTCTATCCCGGCGGCAAGGTAGAAGATACCGCCTATGCGCCGCTGATGCGTGCCTTTGCCGAAAACGGGATTCTCTGCGGGCTGGTGAAGATGCACGGCAATCTGGCGGTACTCTCTCCCAATGCGGCGGACGGACTACAGCAGGCGCATCCGGAAATCACGGAATGGTACATCGGGGGCCACTCTCTGGGCGGCGCCATGGCGGTCAGCTATGCAGCAAAGCACGCTAAGAAGCTGTAATTACAATCCAACTTGAGAAAATAATGTTTTTTCGATGTCGGTGCCGGGAAAATGCGCCCATTTACACGGCTGATGGGTTGTGGTATAGTAATCCGGAATAGGGGGCACGGCTGTGGTGAGTAGAGAGAAAATTTGGCGCATGGGGATCTATCTGTCGGGAATGACGCTGCTGGCACTGGGGATCACACTGACAACACTGTCGGGGCAGGGCGCATCAGCCATCGTTTCGGTGCCCTACACTATCAGCCGGGGAACCGGATTGAAGTTTGCGGATCTGACCCTGCTGTTTTATTGCTCCTTTGTGGCGGTGCAGTTTGTGATAAAGGGAAAAAACAGAAACTGGGCAGACATTTTGCAGGTGCTTGTGAGCATCATTTTCACCCGGTTTATGGGGCTGTTTCAGAATTTGATCCATTACCACAGCGGCTGGCTGCCTACGGATCTGATGGTGCTGGCGCTGGGAATCCTGCTGACGGGGGTTGGTGCATCCATGACGGTGGATATGATGCTGGTGCCGAACCCCGGGGATGGCATCGTGCACAGCATTTCCATACGGACGGGGAAGGAGCTGGGGCTGTGCAAGAACTGCTTTGACTTGGGCTGTGTGACCTGCTCGCTGGTCATTGGCGCTGCCTTTGGTCATGTGCTTTTGGGCGTGGGGCTGGGAACGGTGCTGTCCATGCTGGGGGTAGGACGTGTGATGGCGGTATTTCAGCGGATCGCCAAGGTGCGGCTCCTGGGGCTGGCGGGGCTGGATGCGCTGAAATGATATCCGAAAAGCATGCATCTTTTTCCGGATGTCCGCATAAGATAGTTGGTAGCTATCATTGCGGGGGAGGGAAGAGCATGGCACCGGACATTGATGAAATGATATTTGCCGATGAGGAATATGCCGTCAGCCAGCGCTGAGGGCACGCCCCAAAAGGCTTTACATCCAGAAGAATTTCCTGTATAATGAGAGGACGTGATTTTGGAATTTATACGAAAGTGGTTTGATGTATGGCTAGAATTGAATTTGATGAATACAAGGTAAAGCTTGGGGACTTGGAGCCCAAGCTCAAAGCGCTGGGAGAGTCTCTGGGGCTGGAGGCTGCAAGAGAAGAGCTGGAACGGCTCCATGCCATGGCAGCATCCGAGGGCTTCTGGAATGATGCGGCCAACTCCCAGAAGGTGACAAAGCAGACCCGGCTGCTGGAAAACAAGATCAACTCCTATGAAAAAATGTGTGCAGACCGGGAGGATCTTTTGGTACTGTGCGAGATGGCGGTGGAAGAGGATGATGATTCCCTGCTGCCGGAGCTGGAAGAGGGTTATGCCGCACTGGAAAAGGAAATGGAAGAGGCACGGCTGGAGACGCTGCTCACCGGCGAGTACGATGCCAACAATGCGCTGATGAGCTTCCACGCAGGTGCAGGCGGTACCGAGGCCCAGGACTGGTGCCAGATGCTCTACCGGATGTATACCCGCTGGGCCGAGCGCCACGGGTTTACCTATAAGATCATGGACTATCTGGAAGGCGATGAGGCCGGGCTGAAGAGCGCCGACATCCTCATTGAAGGCCCCAATGCCTACGGCTTTCTGAAGGGGGAGAACGGTGTACATCGTCTGGTTCGTGTTTCTCCCTTTGATTCCAATGCCCGGCGCCAGACCTCCTTTGCGGCCATTGAGGTGATTCCGGAGATTGATGATGATGCCAACGATGTGGAGATTCGGCCGGAGGACATCGAGATGCAGGTGTATCGTTCCTCCGGTGCAGGTGGACAGCACATCAATAAGACGTCCTCTGCGGTTCGCCTGATCCATAAGCCCACCGGCATCGTGGTCTCCTGCCAGACGGAGCGGAGCCAGTTCCAGAACCGGGACAACTGTATGAAGATGCTCAGGTCCAAGCTGGTGGAGATCAAGGAGCGGGAGCATTTGGATAAGATCTCGGATATCAAGGGCGTTCAGCAGAAGATCGAGTGGGGCAGCCAGATCCGCAACTATGTATTTATGCCCTATACGCTGGTAAAGGACACCAGAACCGGCTGCGAGACCTCCAATGTCAATGGCGTGATGGATGGCGATCTGGATCCCTTTATCAACAGCTACCTGACCTGTGCTGCCACAGGCAACTGGGTGCAGAAGTAATTCGTTGGGCGTCATACCCCGCCTACAGGAAGTGCAGAAGATGTCAATGCTGATTCGTATGGCCACGGTGCAGGATGCGGCGGAGCTGCTGGAAATCTATCGCCCCTATGTGGAGGAAACCTCCATCACCTTTGAAACAGAGGTACCCACGGAGGCGGAATTTGCCGAAAGAATTGCGGAGATCCTTTCCCGGTTCCCCTATCTGGTGGCGGAGGAGGATGGAAGGCTTCTGGGCTACGCCTATGCGCACCCCTTCCATCAACGGGCCGCATACGGCTGGACGGTGGAGAGCTCCGTCTATGTGCGGAAGGATGTGCGCCATGGGCATATCGGAACCCTGCTCTATGAAAAGCTGCTCTCTATGCTCCGGGCGCAGGGGGTCAGAAATGTCTGTGCAGTCATCACCGTCCCCAATGCGCCAAGCATGGCCTTTCACAAAAAGCTTGGCTTTGAGATCGGCGGAGTTTTGCCGGATTTCGGATATAAGCTGGGCCGGTGGCACGGCGTATCTTATCTGTACCGCTCCCTTGGCGGCAGGGCAGAAGCACCGGCTCCGCTGAAAAGCGTCTGGGAGCTTCCGGAAGCGCTGCGGATGCCGGACATATTTGCGTGAAAAGTTTTTCTTGCAATCACTGGCACGGTATGATATCATATATTGTACGAATTGCGCATTAAGACAAATTTCGGCTGCCGTATGCCGTAAAACGGCAAAATGGAGGATCGTCATGGTAAAAACTATCATCACTGTGATTCAGGTCATTTTTGCTCTGGCTGTGATCTGCGTCATTATGCTTCAGTCTGGAAAGAATGCGGGCCTTTCCGGTGCCATCGCCGGTGCTGCTGACAGCTTCCTGTCCAAGAGCAAGGCTTCTACATGGGATGCGAAGCTTGCCCGTGCAACCAAGTGGATCGCCATCGTATTTATGGTGCTGACACTGGTTCTGTCCCTGATTCCCAACAAGTAAATTTGGTCGTTTCAGCCCCCGGAGCAGCAAGCTCCGGGGGCTTTGACGTCTTTGGGGCTATTGGACATACGGCTCCAGTGTAACACCGGTATAGTACCAGCTGAGAATTTCGGCATAGGTCTTTCCGGCCAGTGCCATGGCTTCGGCGCCGCTTTGGCTCATGCCCACACGGTGGCCGTTACCCAATACGTCAAAAACAACGGTGTCCTCTGTGACTGCCAGATCAAATCGGGTGGATCGCAGGCCAAAAGCCTTTCGCAGTTCCAGACCGGTAAAGGATGCGCCTCCAATGACAATGGTATCCACGCCGCAGCCGGTGGTATAGGAAACCGAGGACACCGCCGGAGATGAGATATCCAGCCGAGTTAAAAATTCGGAAAGGGGAACGGTAACGGTGGATTCGTAGTCGGTGGTGTCCTCCTCTCCGGGACTCTCTACGCTGACCAGATAGGGAATGGCATTCCCCCATACGGCCTGCGCAGATTCCGTCCGGCCGCCGGAGCCGGAGAAATAGGTGGCGGAGATCAGCTGACCCTCATAGGTCAGCACCAGACCATCTGTTTCACTGACGGCATCATGGAGCTTATCCAGCAGGGCTTCCCAGTCGCCGCCTAACTTCTCCGGGGCACTGGACAGGGGGAGAAATGCCTGACAGACGGCGGGATCATCGGACAGTGTGCCGCCGTGAGAGAGACGATGGAGGGTGTAGGTTCTGGCGGCTACGGCCTGCGCCTTCAATGCTTCCGGCTCGTAAGAGGCGGGAACCTCCCCCATCAGCACGCCGGTAAGGTAATCGTGCAGGGACATTTTCGTTTCAGCGCCATCGGTCAGTACCGAAACGGTCAGATCTGAATCGTGAAAAATGGAATCCACAGGGGTGTCGGCTTCCTCTGTCGGCCGGCTGCGATGCACCACAAATTCCTGAATGGTGCGCTGGGCGGGGCTTATCGCTGGTGAAGCCTCCGGCGCCTCAGGGGCAGAGGTACTTTCCGGCGGTGTATCAGAGGGCAGTGCGGGGGGCGCCATGCCGAGAATCACGAGGGGAAGCAAAATCGCTGCCACGGCGGCCAACAGGCCGGTCAATAAATTGCTTTTCATCTGTATACCTCCTGAAATTGCAAGATGTTGAAAATGCATATTCAATATAGCAAAGCTGTATATTATTACGATTTTTTGTGGAATTTTGAATGGTTCACGTCATAAATTGTGTAAATATCGAGGTTTTTCGGTCAATCATACGATTGACGCAGGAACTCTGTTTTGGTATCATATAAATATGAAATTGTAGAATTTTATCTGGAGGTGCAGCTTTTGTCCATTCCAAATTCATCGGATGCGTTCATCCATACTTTATGCGAGGAACTGAAAAACAGTACTGCCTTTGATATCAGTCCCCGCGATAACAGCAATATCAAACGGGGACTGCGAAATGCTGACGGTACCGGCGTTATGGCAGGCTGCACCAAGATCGGCTCGGTACAGGGCTATGCCATCATTGACGGAGAAAAGACGCCTATGGAGGGCCGTCTGATCTACCGGGGCTATGACATCAATCAGCTGATCTCCGGCTTTACCCGGGAAAACAGGTTCGGCTTTGAAGAGGTGGCCTATCTGCTGCTGTTCGGCTCTCTCCCCAATGTAGAGCAGTATCAGGCATTCCGGCAGCTGCTGGCGGATAATATGAGCCTGCCCTCGGGCTTTACCGAGGACATGATCCTCAAGGCGCCCAGTAACAACATTATGAATAAGCTGGCTCGTTCGGCGCTGGCACTCTACTCCTACGACGAGAACCCGGATGCCATCGACCTTACCAATATGATGCGGCAATCTATTCAGCTGATCGCCCAGTTCCCCATGATCGTTGCCCACGCCTATGCGGCCAAGGTGCACTATTATGACGGGGGCTCCCTGATCCTCCACTGGCCGGTCTCCAGCTTTTCCATTGCAGAAAATATACTGCACTCTATCCGCCCGGATTCCAAGTTCACCGAGGATGAGGCGAGGCTGCTGGATCTATGTCTGGTACTCCATGCGGAGCATGGCGGCGGTAACAACTCGGCCTTTACCTGCCGTGTACTGTCCTCCTCCGGCACAGATACCTATTCGGCCATTGCCGCAGCGGTGGGGAGCCTGAAGGGCCCCAAGCACGGCGGTGCCAATCAGCGGGTATCGGCCATGTTTGAGGAGATCAAGAAGAATGTCCACGACTGGGAGGACGATGACGAGATCACGGCCTATCTGGAAAAGATTCTCCGGAAGGAGGCAGGGGACGGCACGGGACTGATCTATGGTATGGGACACGCCATTTATACCAAGTCGGACCCCAGAGCGCTGATCCTCAAGCACTCTGCGAAAAATCTGGCGGAAAAGACCGGCTACCTGAAGGAGCTGGAGCTGCTGGAGTCCATTGAACGGCTGACACCGGACATCTTTGCCAGAGTCACCGGCTCGGACAAGGCCATGTGCGCCAATGTGGACTTTTACTCCGGACTGGTCTATACCATGCTGAATATCCCCCAGGAGCTGTTTACGCCGCTGTTTGCCATTGCCCGAGTTACCGGCTGGTGTGCCCACCGGATTGAAGAGGTCATGACCTCCCACCGGATCATCCGCCCGGCCTACAAGTCTCTGACCCACAGCCGTGCCTATGTGCCAATGGCAAAGCGCTGAGAGTTTGTATCCGAATCGAGAGAAAAACGCCGCACCAGAAAAATCTGGTGCGGTTTTCCCGTAGAAAGTGCAAAAATCCTGTGGACAAATTGCGCCGCAACATGCTATGATATCTAAGTTGATTTGCGCCTGTCTGATACATAACGAACAGGCGCGGACAGATGAATTTTGAGAGGTGAAGAATATGGCTGGATTTTTCGGCGGGGTACATCCCAATGATAAAAAATCCCTGTCCAGCGAGATGGCCATAGAGCGCCTTCCTGCACCCAAAACTGTGGTGATCCCCATGAGCATGCACATCGGCGCACCCTGTAAGCCGCTGGTGAAAAAGGGCGATCTGGTCACAGTGGGACAGAAAATTGGTGACAACACCGGCCTTTGTGTGCCGATCCATGCTTCTGTTTCCGGTAAGGTGCTGGCGGTGGAGCCCCGGCCCCATCCCAACGGCACCAATGTCATGTCGGTGGTCATTGAAAACGACATGCAGGATACGCTCTGCGAGACCATTACCCCCCGGGAGTCCATTGAGGGACTCAGCGGTGAGGAGCTTACGAAGATCATCCATGAGGCGGGCATCGCCGGTATGGGCGGCGCAACATTCCCCACGGATGTTAAGATCTCCAGCGGCGTTGGAAAGCTGGATACCATCATTGTCAATGCGGCAGAGTGTGAGCCCTATATCACCTCCGATGACCGCCTGCTGCGGGAGACACCGGAGCGGGTGCTGGAAGGACTTCGTGTGCTGCTGCGGATCTTTGGGCTGGATAAGGGCTATATCGGCATTGAGGCCAATAAAAAGACGGCGATCTCCGTCTTACAGGAGAAATGTCCCGCCGGCGGCGACATTGTGGTGCAGGTGCTGAAGACCCGCTACCCACAGGGCGCCGAAAAGCAGCTGATCCAGACGGTCACCGGCCGTCAGGTGCCCCCCGGCGGACTGCCAGCGGCAGTGGGCTGCGGCGTGTTCAATGCCGCCACCTGTGCGGCGATTTATGATGCGGTCTATCTGGGCATGCCGCTGGTAAGCCGTGGCGTTACCGTCACCGGCGAGGCCATCAAGACCCCCAAAAACTTTATTGCGCCCATTGGGACGCCCTATGCGGATCTCATTGCGGCGGCTGGCGGCTTTGCCGAGGAGCCATATAAGGTTCTTTCCGGCGGCCCCATGATGGGTCTGACCCAGTTTGATCTAAATGTACCGGTCATCAAGGGTACCAACGCCATTACCTGCTTTACAAAGAAGCAGAAGGTGGAGGTCAAGACGCCCCACTGCATCCGCTGCGGCCGGTGCGTTGGCGTTTGCCCCATGCACCTGATGCCCCTGTACCTCTATCAGGCGGAGCGGAAGGACAACATCGACGAGCTGAATCGCCGGAATATCTCAGACTGTATTGAATGCGGCTCCTGCGCCTACATCTGTCCTGCACGGATCCCGCTGGTGCAGAGCTTCAAAAACGGCAAGGCGAAGGTCAAAGCGGCTGCCGCCAAGAAGAATTAAGGAGGCGCAAAAATGGATCAAGAAAATCTGAATCTCACGGTATCCTGTTCGCCTCATGTGCATGCGGCAGACGGTACCAGAGACATTATGCTGGATGTGGTCATTGCGCTGATCCCGGCTATGCTGGGCGCTGTTTATTTCTTCGGACTCAGAAGCCTCTGCGTGATGGCGGTCTCTGTGGCGGCCTGCGTGGTGTTTGAATACCTCTATCGGAAGCTTTTGAAGAAGGATACTACGGTGGGGGACTGCTCCGCCATTGTAACAGGCGTTTTGCTGGCCATGGTGTGCCCTGTGACCATTCCCTACTGGACCATCATCATTGGTGACTTCTTTGCCATCGTGGTGGTAAAGCAGCTCTTTGGCGGCATTGGCTGCAACTTTCTGAACCCGGCGCTGGCAGGTCGTGCGTTCCTGTTCTCCTACCCGGTCATCATGACTACGTGGGTGGCGCCCTATACATCCCTGAACCTCATCGGCTCCAATGCGGATGCGGTGACGGCTGCAACGCCCATGAGCTATCTCCATCAGGGGATGCTGCCGGATACCTCCGTGCTCTACAGCTTCATTGGAAGCGTCGGCGGCTGCCTTGGCGAGACCTCAGCGGTGCTGCTGCTGGCCGGCGGCGTATATCTGGTGGTGCGCAAGGTGATCTCTGCACGGATCCCCCTTGCTTATATTGCAACGGTGGCAGTGATCGCACTGCTGTTCCCTCAGGGCAATGACCGGCTTCAATGGCTGGGCTATCAGGTGTTCTCCGGCGGCCTGATGCTGGGCGCAATCTTTATGGCAACGGACTATGCCACCTCTCCGGTGACAAAGGGCGGTCAGATCGTCTACGGCATTGGCTGCGGCCTGATCACAATGCTGATCCGCTACTTCGGCTCCTATGCCGAGGGCGTCAGCTATGCAATCCTGATTATGAATGTGACGGTACTGCTGCTGGATAAGATCGGCGTACCCAAGCGCTTTGGCTATGTAAAGCCCGGGAAGGAGGCGGCGAAATGAGCAATGCAAAAAGCAGCAGCGCAGGTTATTACCTGAAGCTGGCGCTGACGCTGCTTGTGATCTCCGCCGTAGTTTCCGGTCTGCTGGGGCTTACCAACTATGTGACGGCGGACAAGATCGCTGCCATCAATGCGGATAAAACAGCAGCCTCCATGCAGGAGGTGCTCCCTGCGGATCACTATACGGAGCTTGACTATCCCCTCACAGGAAGCCAAGCCGGTGTTGCGGCAGTCTATCAGGCCGATGACAAGGGGTATGTGGTAGAAGTCACCCCCTCCGGCTTCGGCGGCACCATCGACATGGTGGTGGGCGTAGATATGACTGGCGCAGTAACCGGTGTGTCGATCATCAGCATGTCTGAGACCTCCGGTCTGGGCGCAAATGCCAGCAAGGACAGCTTCCGCAGCCAGTTCGTGGGCAAAAGCGGGACGCTGGCGGTCAGCAAAGACGGCGGCGAGATCGATGCGCTGACCGGTGCCACCATTACCTCCCGGGCTGTGACCTCCGGTGTCAATACGGCACTGATCGTGGCCGGTGAAATGATGGGCTGAGGAAGGAGAAGCTATGGATATCAAAAAGCAATTCAAAGACGGTCTCCTGACCCAGAACCCGGTACTGGTACAGCTGCTGGGCATGTGCTCGACGATGGCCATTACCACGACGCTGTTTAACGGCATTGGCATGGGACTGTGCGTTACCATTATTCTGATCTGCTCCAATGTGGTGATCTCCCTTTTGCGGAAGGTCATCCCCTCCAAGATCCGAATTGCCGCCTATGTGGTGGTCATTGCGGGGTTTGTTACCATCGTAGATCTGCTGATGCAGGCGTATCTCCCATCCCTCAGCGAGTCTCTGGGTATCTTCATTCCGCTGATCGTGGTAAACTGCATCATTTTGGGACGGGCAGAGGCATTTGCCTCCAAAAACTCTGTGGCGGCCTCGGCGCTGGACGGCGTATTTCAGGGGCTGGGCTACACCATTGTATTGGTGATTATGTGTATTGTACGTGAGCTGTTGGGCAGCGGTACCTTCGGCGGCGGCATTCTCGGTGCAGACGGCGCGGGGATCCGGGTGCTCCCGGAGCAGTTCCCGGCCATGATGATGATCCTGCCTGTGGGCGGCTTCCTGACACTGGGCGTGCTCATTGCCGTGGTGCAGTATTTCCTGAATAAAAGCAAGAAAGGAGCGGATCAGTAATGAGCTTCACAAGCCTTCTCTCTATTGCCATTGGGGCCATTCTGGTCAACAACTTCATTCTGTCGCAGTTTCTGGGCATCTGCCCCTTTATGGGCGTTTCCCGGAAGATGGATACGGCGCTGGGCATGGGTGCGGCAGTTACCTTTGTCATGGGTGTTGCTTCGGCAGTGACCTATGCGGTGAACCTGCTGCTGGTGAAGCTGGGCCTTGGCTATATGCAGACGGTGGCCTATATTCTGGTCATTGCGGCGCTGGTACAGTTTATTGAGATGTTCCTCCAGAAGGCTATGCCTGCCCTCTATTCGGCGCTGGGCATTTACCTGCCGCTGATTACCACCAACTGTGCGGTGCTGGGCGTTGCACTCCAGAATACCCAGAACGGATACAACTTTATTGAAAGTGTTGTCTACGGCATTACCGGCGGTCTGGGCTTTACACTGGCGATTTTCCTGTTTGCCTCTGTCCGGGAGCGTCTGGACAGCAGCAGCGAGTGCCCCAAGTGCTTTGAGGGCTTCCCGCTGGCACTGATCTCCGCAGGATTGATCGCACTGGCATTTATGGGCTTCCAGGGCCTGAAGGTCTTTTAAGGAGGCGGAATTATGACAAATGTAATCTATGCGATTTTAGTGCTTGGCGTCATGGGCGGACTGTTTGGCCTGCTTCTGGCCGTGGCCTCCAAGGTCTTTGCGGTAGAAAAGGATGAACGGCTGGAACCGATCATTGAGGCTTTGCCCGGCGCAAACTGCGGCGGCTGCGGCTACAGCGGTTGTGCAGGCTATGCGCAGGCCGTCATCGACGGCTCCGCTCCGCTGGGGCTGTGCGCTGCGGGCGGCAAGGAAAGTGTGGACAAGATCGCCGAGATCATGGGGGTCGAATCGGTAGAGATGACCCGTCAGGTGGCGCTGGTAAAATGCCGTGGAAACCATGCCTCCAAGAAGGGACAGTACGAGGGCATTCACGACTGCGCCGCTGCGGCAAAGATTCTTGGCACTGGCCCCAACTATTGCAGCTATGGCTGTCTGGGCTTTGGCAACTGTGTAAAGGCATGTCCTGAGGGCGCAATCACGGTAGAAGATGGCGTAGCCAGAGTAAACCATGAGAAGTGTATTGGCTGTATGGCCTGTGCGGCGGCCTGCCCCAGAGGCATCATTGAGGCGGTTCCCTATGATCAGGATATCGTGGTGGCCTGCTCCTCTAAGGAGAAGGGTGCGGCACTGCGGAAGTTTTGCGATATCGGCTGTATCGGCTGTAAGATTTGTGAGCGCACCTGCCAGCACGATGCCATTCATGTGGTGGATAATGTGGCGGTGATCGACTATACCAAGTGTATAAGCTGCTCGGAGTGTGCAGAAAAGTGTCCCCGTCATCTGATTGCGGACTGCAATCTGAAGACAGAATTCAATACCGTCGAGGCAAAGCCTCGCTGATGAAAATCCCCTTCCCGGCATCCACTGTGACCTGCTGCGGAAGGGGATTTTTTAGCGGTCAAACGCAATTCGGAACCGTGAAAAATGCATAACGATTTCTTTCGTAAATGGACGGAAAGGGAGATAAAGGGGCTCAAAATGAATAATATGCATGATTTGTGGGATAAATGTGCAAAAAATCTATAGGTTGCGCCGTTTTATGCTTGACGGAAAGGCATCAAAACGTTATAATCAGTTCATACATCATCGAAAGGATTGAATGATAATTCAATTTTTCCTGCATTGTATTGAAAGAATTGAAAGGATGGATCACAATGAAAAAGGTATTTTCCCTGCTTCTGTCCGGCTGCATGATGCTGGGCATGCTGGCAGGCTGCGGCTCTGATGCCGCTTCTTCCACTACCGCAGCGTCCGCTGCGGCTCCCACCGAGGCTGCTGCCGCTGAGGCGACTGCCGCACCTGAGACTGCCGAGACTGGTTCCGCCGCTGATGCTGCTGAGGCTACCACCTCCGGCGACAAGACTTGGGTCATTGCCACCGACACCGTATTTAAGCCCTTTGAGTACACCGACGAGAGCGGCAACTTTGTGGGCATTGATGTGGACATCGTGGCTGCCATTGCAGAGGATCAGGGCTTCCAGTATGAGCTCAAGAGCTTGGGCTGGGACGCTGCCATCGCTGCCTGCCAGGCTGGTCAGGCTGACGGCATGATCGCCGGTGCCTCCATCACCGATGAGCGCAAGGAGAGCGGCTGGCTCTTCTCCGACGGCTACTATACCGCTACCCAGTGCATGGCAGTTGCCGAGAACTCCGACATTGCCGGGTTTGAGGGTCTGAAGGATCAGCAGGTTGCAGTAAAGACCGGCACGCAGGGCGCTTCTTATGCAGAGAGCCTGAAGGATCAGTACGGCTTCAACATCAACTACTTCGAGGATAGCCCCACCATGTATCAGGCAGTTGCCGGCGGTCAGGCTGTTGCATGCTTCGAGGATACCCCCATTATGGCTGCTTCCATCAAGGACGGCGGTCTGGGTCTGAAGATCGTAGAGGGCAGCGAGAATGACGGTGCCGATTACGGCTTTGCAGTCTTCGACAGCAGCAAGCAGGAGCTGCTGGATATGTTCAATGCCGGTCTTGCCAGTATTAAGGCAAACGGCAAATACGACGAGATCATTGCCAAGTACCTCGGCTGATTTCCAAGCTGAAACCAAGCGGGGCACCTTCATGGTGCCCCGCTGTCTTTTGAAAGGAGCAAAAGCCCCATGATTCAGATTATGTCCACCTATGGCAGCTTGTTGCTGCGTGCCATGGGTCAGACGCTGCTGCTGGCACTATGCGGCTTGCTGTTCGGCACGCTGCTGGGTATGATCTTCGGCATCCTCAGCGTGGTGAAGAACAAGGTGTGCAACGTCATTGCAATGGTGTTTGTAGATGTGGTTCGCGGCGTTCCAATGATCGTTCTGGCCATGTTCGTGTTCTTTGGCGTACCCTACTGCCTCAATAATATGATGGGCATGGGCGTCACCCTGACAGCGCTTCAGGCGGGCACCATCTGCCTTGCGCTGAACTGCGGCGCCTATATGGCAGAGATCATCCGAGCCGGCATCCAGTCGGTAGATAAGGGACAGATGGAGGCAGCCCGGAGCTTGGGCCTGCCCTATTGGCGTGCAATGCAGCGGGTTGTCCTGCCGCAGGCGATCCGAACCATGGTGCCCAGCATCATCAACCAGTTTATTATTACGCTGAAGGATACCTCGATCCTTTCCGTCATCGGGTTCCCGGAGCTGGTCAATACCGCCAAAAACGTGGTGGCCAACACCTTTAAGTCCTTTCAGGTCTGGGGCATTGTTGCGGTCATGTACCTGATTATCATTCTGATTTTGTCCAAGGCGGCAAAGTGCTTGGAGAGGAGTTGGTCCCGTGGCCGTCAATAAGAACAATGTGAAGATCCATGTGTCTCACCTGAAAAAAAGCTTTGGAAAGCTGGAGGTCTTGCAGGACATCTCCACAGACATCTATGAAGGGGAGGTCGTGGTCATCATCGGGCCTTCCGGTTCCGGCAAATCCACGTTTCTTCGCTGCATGAACCGTCTGGAGGAGATCACCGACGGCCAGATCGTGGTGGACGGCCATGATATCTCGGATAAATCCATTGATATCAACAAGGTTCGGGAAAACGTCGGCATGGTGTTCCAGCACTTTAACCTGTTCAACAACCTCAGTGTGGTGAAGAACCTGATGCTGGCTCCGGTGGACCTCAAAAAGGCCACCAAGGAGGAGGCACGGAAGCAGGCGGAGAAAATGCTGGATAAGGTGGGGCTGCTGGATAAGATCGAGAATTATCCGGCACAGCTCTCCGGCGGCCAGAAGCAGCGTGTTGCCATTGCCCGTGCCCTGTGCATGAACCCGGACATCATGCTCTTTGATGAGCCCACCTCGGCGCTGGATCCCGAAATGGTGGGGGAGGTGCTTGGGGTCATGAAGCAGTTGGCTGCGGACGGCATGACCATGGTGATCGTGACCCATGAGATGAGCTTTGCGAGGGATATTTCAT
>ERZ773103.2817-NODE-2817-length-15332-cov-10.086404_pt1 | contig 15332 bp, 21 predicted proteins | sample MGYA00511118_ERZ773103 | MGnify/ENA primary metagenome ERZ773103 (study PRJEB29015, sample SAMEA2737821) | human gut metagenome | biome: human gut; feature: human-associated habitat; material: faeces | place: China | collected 2012 ... | reverse complement strand
TTTTCTGTATTTGCCCCAACGCATTTAGAATCGTTTCAACAAGATTTTCTTTTTGAGTGTGAACTTGTATGATTCCCTGCTCTAATCGGGCAGTTTTTATAAAGCTCTCCACCAAAAAACATAATTGTTCTTCACTTGTTCGCAAGTCTTTTATGTATTCTGTATTCAATGTTTCTTGAGTTTCATTTAATGACTCTTGCAGCAATTCTGTATAATTTTTTATATTCGACAGCGGTGTCCGTAATTGATGTGCAATCTCAGAAATTAATTTCTGGATCTCATATTGGCTTTTTTCAGCCTCTTTTCTTCTCCCATCCAGCATTTCCTGCAAACGAATTAATTGATTGGCCGTTTTTGAATATAATGTTTCTTTTCCTATATCAAAATCATCTAATTCATTGCCATTTATTAAAGATTCGGCTAGTTTATATATTTTTTTCATTTCATTTGTTCTAAAATAATTTTCAAATAAATATACAACACTTCCACCAAGTATTATCCCCACCAAAAGTACTGTAAATATTACTACCGCCATGCTATTCTCCCATTCTATATCCCATTCCAAATACATTACTAATAACATCGGACGAATCATTTAATTTCTTTTTCAATCTGCTGATCATAACACTAATTGTATTTGGGTCAATGAATTCACTATCTATTCCCCAAATATTTTCCATTATCATCTCTTTTGTAAGAACCTGATTCTGGTTCATAATAAAATATTCCAAAAGCTGATACTCTTTGAGTGTTAACGATATTTCTGTTTTTCCTACAAAAACCTGTTTTCTATCCGAATACAAGATAACCTGTCCGCACATAAAAACATTTTCATTTGATTTTCTCTTCAAAACAACTTCCATACGTTTTAACAATACCTTTATTGAAAATGGTTTGACCACATAATCATCTGCTCCTATATCAAACGCTTTTAACATATCTTTTTCATCATCTTTTGCGGTTAAAAAAATAGCTGGAATTTTTCCATTTTTTTGAAGCTCTTGATATAGATTTATTCCATCTCCATCCGGTAATCCAATATCTACAATCAACAAATCTACAGATCTATCTATATTTTTAATTGCTTCTTTTCTTGAACCAGCAAGAATCGTTGTATAACCTTTATTTTGCATAGATGTATCCAAAGCTTTTCTCAACAAAGTGTCATCTTCTATAATTCCTATTACCATACACACCTCCTGATTTTTCTAGAATATAATACAAAAAAGCCCATTACAATATACATAACACCTCTGCATATTGTAACGGACTTTTTTCAAACCCAGACTTGGTGCAAGCACCATTTCCGATAAAAACCTCGAAAGTTTTTGTTCTATGTGCATATATTACCCAATTTCATTTACAAAGTCAATATGTTTTCTACTAAATTTTCAAGTACCTTTTATATTTTGGATTATTATTTTGCTTCTTAATATATTGTATTACTCCAATAATGAATCTATACGCTTCAGCAATAACCTGATTTTTTTCGGTTATTTGAATACCTGAAAACCAAAAACACTCACCCATTCCGGGTGAATGCTTTATCAAAATTTCATTATTTTGTTGTTTGATTTATGAACCGGCAATTCGTCATACATTGCTTCAAAAAGTCCAGCCAAATATTCCTTACTGTCAACATCTTCTACTAACAGCATCTCCTTTGCCCCTTCATACGGTAATTCATAAATCGCAGTTGCCATATAAGAAACTGCAGATTTTGTCGGTTTCACAAGTAACCTGTCATCATATATGCCTCCGACAATCCTGCCACGATAATATATGATATATTCTCCCATCATTGCACGATAATTAATTTCTTCTAAATCAGATAACTGCTCTAATATAAATTGTAAATATTCTTTGCTTGAGGCCATGTTTTTTTCCTTTCAAATACCTGCATTTTCAAATTATACTGTAATCTCAATTTGATTATCTTCAACCGCAACAATGCAGCTTTCGTAATATCCATCACCCGTAGTCCGTGGTCCACTGATAACCTCATAACCATCCGCTTTTAATTCTGCCGTCAATGCATCCACTATTTCTATACTTCCTACGCTAAAAGCTATATGTGAATATCCAGTACGAACTATTTTCTTCGGTAAATCAGCCATTTCCGGTAAATTCATTATTTCAATACGTGCACCATCCTCAAATGTGAGAAAATACGAATAAAAGCCTGTTTTCTGATTATGATATCCAGCATTTGATTTTGCTCCCAAATATTTCATAAAGAATTTTTTTGTATTTTCCAAATCATTTACATAAAGTGCAACATGTTCAATTCTCATGATTATTCCTCCACTTCTGTATCTCTGAATTCTTTATATGAACGGCTTCACATCCTGTAATTTATTTTGTTCCTTCGCCTCTGTTTGCTCCATATTATTATCTTCTGCTGTTGCCAGCTCACTATTATCTTCGCTCGCAACGACCTGCTCTGTACTGTTTCCGGTATTTGTCATAGTTCCGGTTTCCTGCTGCCCCCATGCAGTCAATGAACATACCATAATTACAGAAATTATCAAAAATAACTTATTCTTCATATCTTTTTTTCCTGCCATTCTACATTATTATTCGTTCCAGGATGATATATTTAGTTTAGTAGCAAATTGCATAAGTATATTTTGCAATGAGCGTCTGCACAGCACCATCATCCGCTGTATCTACATACAATATTCTATTGTATGTATAACCCTCATGTTCAAGACAGCTTTCAAGTATAAAAAGGAATATCCCCATATCTATCTTATTGTAATATAGCACCTTATCAATGGGCATGATTCCTCTTTTCCCATGCTGCTTAAATCTATACACCATCAAATCCTTACCTGTATTTTCAACTATCCAAGGCTGTGTATTGCAAGCACTGGGAGCGAAACGTACAATTTCAGCCACTCCCAACGAACTACCTCTCCAAATCTCTTGCAAAGGTTTTCTCTTTGACTTAAAAATATCTTTTCGGAATTTTTCTTCAGGCATTTTGGCAATCGAGATCATAATGACAAAATCCAGCCCATTGATCTGCACATCCTTCGGTCTGCCTATTCCAAACCATAAAGCACCGATATTCTTTGATGCAAGGTACAAATCAATCTGCTCCCCAAGATATCCAATGTTCTGCAGATATCCTTCTTTGCTTTCGCTGTAAAATAAAAGGCAAAACTGTCCACCCCGTTTACATGTTGTCTCATTTTCAGGTACAATACGAATTTCCGTTTTAATTTCTACATAAAGCGGTTTTACTGTTCCAATAAATTCTTCAAGCTCCCGAATATCCTGGTCTGTAATCATACCAGTATCCCGAAACAAGTGAAAAGATTTTCGCTTAAAAATTTGCTTATAATAATCCATACAATCTCCATAAAATATAAATTTATTAATCTAACACAACAAGATCCGACTTTTCATAACGATTGTGTCCTTGCAAACTCTTTTTATATTTCCAACAGGTAATAGCTTCATCCAAACTTCGGATAATCTGATAAGGCTTTGTATAAAACGCCATCCCATAATTCTGTGAACTCATGGTTTCCTATATTTATCTTCATATTGTTATCACCTGCCTTCATATACAAATCTTGGTCCTTCTTCTCCCACCTTTCCATTACTTACAAATCCTGATTGGAAAAGGACTTTCTGTGAGTCTATATTTTCCGCATCAGTTTCCGCCTCCACCTGCTTCACACTTTCCTGCGACAATGCCCATCCTGTGATTGCTTTTACTGCTTCCGTCATATATCCGTGATGCCGGTATTCTTCTTTCAGACCATATCCAATTTCAATCACTCCATCATCACCAAGTCCCTTAAAGCAAAAATCACCCGCTATAGTTTCCGGATTATTTTTCAGCTCCATATTCCAGATTGCATACCATATTCTCTTATCAGGATTAGAAAGACACCCTTCAAGCATCTCTGTGTAAGCCTGTTTCATCTCAGGATCAAATTCACTTTCAATTACCAACCGCATTTCTTCATCACTTAAAGGATAAAGATACATTCTTTCAGTCTCTACTCTCATGAAAACACTCCTAAAACATCTGTATAATTCTTGCAATCTCCATAACTACAATCTTTAACATCACTCCACCGGACATCACATAAAACCATATCTCACGCATATGCTGTGACTTTGCAATTGGTGTTGCTATTGCTGCAATCATTATGATTGCAGCTCCGACACATCCGACGATGTTTGGAACACTCACAAGTGAAAATATTCCAGGATTACAGCTTCCATCTATCGTATACTGAATTGTTTTATCCAGTCCGTCTCTTGCAGCTGCAAAGCAGCATATAACAAGACCATATGTCAAAACAAACAGGCTCCTTCTGCCCCAGAAATTAATGTTGCTTCTGTTACTGATTGAGTATCCAACAAACCCAACCATCGATACAATCATAAGTGTCGTAACTGTTGTTACCATATTTCCAAAATATAGTTTCACCCTTTTTCCTCCATCTATTTTTCATTTACCTTGATAACAGTTTCAAAAATTTCCTGTCATTCATCTGCTCGTTGGTTAAATATGCCCCATCATAAAACAACGCATACGTTGTAACCGGAGTAGGTGCATTCTGAGCTTCTTCTTTACTTTGTAAATGAATAGCCCGGAATGATACGCCATTTTCTTTTGCAACTTCTTCTACAATCGGAACATATTTCGCATTAAACGGACACTGGCTAGTATAATATAAAATATAGCCCTTCTCCTCGATATGGGGATGTCTGGCACATTCCTTAAATTCAGGCAGAGGCGCATCTGCTACAAATGGCAGATACCATAACTGAATCCCGTTGTCCGCTTCATCGCAAACCTTGAATCCCTTATACCGCAGGAATTTTGGATCTGCCAGAAATGGTTTTTTCTTTCCGGAAGATAATATACACAGCCCTTTTTTCCCCTTGCTCTTACTGTCCTTCATACAGGCATCCAGCAGATCTGCTCCATAACCATGTCCTTTGAAAGAACCGGCTACCCACAGGCAGTCAATATACGTATAGCCATCTGCAGCAATCGGATTCCATGCATTTTCAGCAGGCAGATACTCAATAAAGCACTTCCCTCGTTCTGCACTTTTCAGAAAAACAAGCCCCTCCCTAAATTGCTCTTTTAACCATTCTTTTTTGGATGACACCTGAATATCGTTGTTATTGGAAATGGCACAGCATATGTGCTCTTTGTCAATATTCTCATTTGTCACTTTGATATATTCCATAAATCTTTCCACCTCCATAGCATCACTTCTTCTATATCTGTAACATCATGCATAATTCAACTGATCCTAATTAAAGCTTTTGTACCACTCTGTAACCGCCTTCAACTTCTGTAAAGATACTCGTTTTCCGCCATTTACCATCATATCTAACATATCATCCTCTTCGGGCGTACGGTCGATTTTATTTTTCAGTCCCTTTCCGGCGGTTTTAACCATGACATTCATCATGAAACGATATACTCCATGAAGCTTCTTCACATCAAAGTTCCCCTGTAACGTAAATAAAGGAATCCTCTGCGGAATAGCATTTTTATCCCTGACCTCTTTTAGCTGTGTGCCTGTCTGTCCCATGCCGACACCACAGACTGCACGCACTTTATACAATTTTGCTGCCTCTTTATATCCTTTAATTCCTCCTGCCATAATCCAGCCGAGATAAATGATTTCACTGCCGGCAGGCACCTTGTTTTTTGCCTGCTGTAAACTATGTACCGGAAGATTCAATTCCTTTCCCAGTAATTGTGCATACTCCGCTGTGCTTCCGGTATTTGATGTATATATGATTGCTCTCATCTTATCTGACCTCCCATAATATAAATGATGCAGTGCAAAACTGTAATATTACAATCTGCACTGCGTCTTAGCGTCTGGCTTCCTTTACTATAAATTTTTCTGCATCAATCAGGCTTTCTTCTTTACACTTTGGACAAAACAAAGGAAAATTTGTTAATACCGTATCTTTCCTTAACTTCAATCTTGTCTTATTTCCACATTTTGGGCAAAGAATCCATTCCTGATGCTCTGATTCATCGTTCAAATTGCTTCACCCTTTCAACTTATCTGCATTTCCTGTAAGAAATGATCCATATGCTCTTCCAGTAACTTTATCACTTGACTTTTGTCTTCTGCTCCATCATATATGCTATAAAGCAAAAAAATAGGTCCATAAAAATCAAGTGCTGTCTGTCTGGCTTTTCCTTCATCGCCCAGCATTCCTGAAAACAAAGCTTCCATATAAGTTAATGGTCCGCTTGCAAGATAATTCTGATATAGCTGTGCCATCTGTGGCTCTCTGTACTGTTCCAATGTCAACATCTTACGAAAACAGCTTGAAAATTCTTCCTCCGTCCAATGAAGAAACTGCACCTTTGTGAACTGCTTAATCTTATCAAATGCCGTTTCTTTATACTCGGCTGTAACCTTTTCCAGATCACCCTCCGGCATTTCATACTGCTTTACTCTCTCAATATCCAATTCATTCATTTTTTCAATAATACTGTCCAATATCTCCTGCTTGCTTTTATAATGCTTATACAATGCAGCCTTGGTTACTCCAAGTTTTGAAGCAATATCATTCATGGATGTTCCCATATATCCACTCTGTGCAAATAACTTCAAAGCTTCTTCCAATATTTTTTCCTTTGTGTTCTTTTCCTTGCTTTCCATGTCTATCTCCTAATTTAAATCTGTCATTAAGTTACCTTTTGGTTACTTTAATTATAGTTACCTATCGGTCACTTGTCAATAGTTATGTTTGGAAAATACAAAAGAACATCGCTAACTTAATCATCGTTTCTCGATAACTTGATCTATTAATCCATACTGCAATGCTTCTGTCGCTGTCATAAAGTTATCTCTTTCCGTATCCCTGCGTATTTCATCGATTGTTTTTCCGGTATTTTCTGCCAGAATACGGTTTAAACGCTGTTTGCTCTTCTGAAATTGATCTGACACAATCAAATCTATTTTTGTCAGAATTATGACCGGAACAGCTCCACTGTCCCATGCTATGGACAGATAACGTTCTAACCTTCTTATATTGAAGTCCCTGTTTAATGCCATACACAAAAATATGGTATCTATATTAGCGGCTACTACCTGCTCCATACAATTTTTTCCAGCAGCTTTTCGAATAAAAACGCTTTTTCTCGGCAGCACTTTGTGAATAACCGCCACATCATCTTTAAAAGAATATTCTACAAGAACAAAATCTCCTACAGATGGAAATTCTGAAATTGCAGAAACATTATATTTGAATTTTCCCGAAACTCTTGCCGTACACTCTTCTTTATCCATGACCACACGAAATAAATCCTTTTCCTGTGATATCACTCTTCCAAGTTCATATTCAGGATACCCCGAAGCAATTTTATAATATTGCTCACTTGCTCCCCATTGTTCTAATCCCATTTCACATTCCTTTATCCAAAATACAATTACTGCTTCATTTCTTCTACAATTTTGCCCATCATCTGTTCAAACTGACATTTTGCTTTCATCTTATCTGTTGCTCCATCATATACACTATAATAAAAAAACATATTTGCATAAAATTTAATTGCATTCTCTTCTGGATTTTTTATTTCCATATTTTTGAACAGATCCTTCACGTATTCTGCCGGTCCGGATACCAGATATTGCTGATATAAATTCTGCATCTCTTCACTGCGAAACTGCTCTATTGTGAGCATCTTCCGAAACGATGATGCAAAATCATCCTCTGTCCAGTATTCAAACATAGACTTGCTGTATTCCACCAAATCATCCAGAGATACATTCTCATACTGTTCAGGCATTTTTTCTTTTTCCTCTTCCGGCATATCATATTCTACTGCCTGTTCACCATCCTGCTGCTCCATACGGTGCACAATACAATCAAAAATATCTCTCTTACTTTTATAGTGTCTGTATAATGCCCCTTTTGTCATGTCAAGCTCTCCTGCTATCTGGCTGACTGAGACAGCCTCATAACCATCTCTGGCGAACAGATGCAGCGCTACAATTAATATCTCTTTTTATAAATCAGAAGTTCTGGATTTTCACCATCTTTTTCATATGTACATATGATGATAAAATCCATATCTGCCAGAATACCAAAACACCGGTCTCCTCCGTCATCTTTATCATATCGATAAATCTGCAGTCTGAAAAGCAACCTGCTGTTGCCATAATCTATCTATTTCCTTCCAATCCAGGCATCTCACAAAGCTTTCATCTGGAAATTCCACCTGCTTGTTCCACGGACGATCATATACAGCTACTTTACAATCTTTAAAATGCTGCACATGCTCAAACGCAGCTGGTGAATCTTCGATTGCGAAATCAAAATGCATGCAATAAAGTTCTTCTAATGTCAAATTATAGGTATGATCCTGTTTGAACATTTCTCGTCCATATTTATCAACAAAATAAATAGGAAGCCTATTTAAGTGATGTTCATCCAACCATCTTCTAGATGGTTCATAAGAATCAAATGGTCTTCCTGTGACAACAAAAACCTCATGTCCTTCATCAACCCACTTGTTGATCACTTCTGAAGCTCCCGGTGTTTCTTCATAATCTAGTAAATTTTCTGGAATATGCCCTGCTTTCATCAATTCATCATACTGTTCTCCACTTAGATCAAATGATTTCTGAAGATTAAAGAACTGTACTTCCCTATATGGCACATCAATATTAAATAATTCTTTTGCAATTTTGGTGAAATACTTCGCTGTTTCACAGATAACGTCATCGAAGTCTATATATATTTTCATCGCTACATCCTTTCCAGTCTACATATATATTTTAGACATCCCTTAAACATGATCAAACTATATTATCAGCAATAATTCTATTATTCCTTATTGAGTTTCGTCATTTTTGCCGTACCTTTGCCTCTCGTGATCCAGCAAAATGTACATACAAAGATAATTCCTTTTACAATTGATGTCACAGAAAATGCCCACCATATACCTTCTAGTCCAAGCAATGCTCCACCCAAAATGATCGCAAGCGGAATTCTTGCACTGGTAAATAAAATGCTGATCACACTGCATAAATGTGTTTTTCCTAATCCTGATAATGCCCCTACTGTCATCAGTTCTACAGCCATAAACGCTTCACTCACCCCAATGATCGTCAAATATCCGATCGCGATCATAATTGCCTTTGGTTCATGGAAGAAAATCTCTGCGATTGCCTTTGGTTGAAAAACAAACATGATCGTAATAAAGATTCCCCATATTCCAACGCTGCACAAAGAGGCTTTGTATCCTTTTCTGACACGATCCATCTTTCCTGCTCCATAATTTTGCCCGATAAATGCATTTAGAGCTGTCCCAAATCCATCGGCTGTATTCCATGAAACAGATTCAATCTGCCCTCCGACTCTCTGGACTGCAACTGCTTCTGCTCCAAACCCTGAAACCATACGAGTTAATACCATGGAAATTCCACAGTAAACCATTCCCTGAATCGCTGTCGGAATACCAATCTTGCAGATTCCACTTAGATATTTAAATGGAATTTTTGTAAATAACTTGATTCCTTTTAATACATTTTGTTTTTTCTGTCGGATAATTCCAAGGATCAAAATAGTCATAACAATTGCCTGTGCACTTACTGTTGCAATCGCAGCTCCATTTACCCCAAACTTGTTTACTGGTCCAAGCCCCAGGATCAGTAATGGATCCAAGATCATATTCGTTACAAGTCCTATAAAATTGGCTATAAATGGCGTCTTTGAATCTCCTTGTGCTGTATAGATTCCAGTTAAAGTGAGTGTCAAAAATGAAAACACGATCAATCCACAGGCTATTTTTGTGTAAGATAATGCTGCCTGCAATGCCTCTGGATCTTGTAGCTGAAAGAATCCTACCAGCGGATGCAAAAACAGTAACATCACTGCTGCAAATAAAAGTCCCATAAGCGTTGCCAGCTGAACTGCTGTCTGTGCATACTTATGGGCTTCTTCTTTGTCTCCTCGTCCAATGCATTGTGCTACCTGTACCTGTCCTCCCATTCTCGACATCGAAGCTAACCCTTGTGAAAACCACGTAAACATGCCTCCGACACCAACTCCAGCAACTGCTTTTGATCCAAGAAGTCCGATCCATGCCATGTCTGTAATGTTGTATAATGTTCCTAAAAATGACGATGCCATGATCGGCACCGCAAGTTTCGTTAGTGTTTTTAAAATTGGTCCTTTTGTTAAATTTCCTTCCATATCATCTCATAATCCCTTTCTCTCGTATCTTCATCTATACTTTCGCAATCAATTTCAAAATCTTCTCTCTGATAAAACTGTACGGCTCTTATATTTTTCTGATATACATTCAAATATAACTTACTTTTTTTATCTTTTACAAAATCCAATAACTGTTTACCGATTCCTTGTGATCTCATTTTTTCAGAAACAAAAATCCCCTCTACATATTCATCAGTTATCCCTATAAATCCACTTATGTTTTGGCAATCTTCATATATATATACTTCTGCTTGCAAAAGTTGTTCTTTTACCATGTTAAAATGATCTTTCCAATATTTTTCTGAAATAAAATCATGTGCTGTTAGATTTGCTTCTAACCATAGATTTGCAACTTTATCTACATCTGTTTTTTCTAATTTTCTGATCATAATCTTTTTTCCTTACTTATCACTTTCGTTTCATATATAAAAGCGGATATGGATTTCCTTCTTCATCATGGTCTGTTCTTTTGTATGTCGTAAATCCCATATGTTCATAAAATCCAATGGCTTTTGGATTTTGTTCATTGACAGTTACTTCTTTGATCTCGTAGTTTTCAATTCCATATCTTAATAGCTGCTTTCCGATTCCTTTTCCTCTTTCTTTTGAAGAAATGAACAGCATTTCCAAGCGGTGGTCTTGTGTTCCCATGAATGCAACTGGGATTCCGATTTCATTTTCTGCAACAATGAGATGTTTTACTCCCGTTAGTGCCTGTGGAACATATTTTTTGATTTGGTTTACTTCTGCATCGGAAAGAAAATGATGTGTTGCACGGACGGAATCTTCCCAGATTTCCAGAAGCTGTGATAATATATTAGTTCTTTGTTTTAATTCGTATATATTCATAGTATTTACCTCTTTGATTTTGTTTTTCGTTTTATTTTATCATATAATCTGTATTTCCTCTATAATAAAGAAACCCTTCAGAGTATTTTGCTCTGAAGGATTCTCTTCTCTTTAATAGAAACTATTTTTCCACTTTAATTTCCCAATATCCACTATATCCGCTTCCAACATATCTTACATTGTTCATTTTCTTTATATGACGCTTAACCGTTTTAGTACTTACACCTAATACATCTGCTATCTTTTCTGTACTTATCTTCTTATCATTTCTTATCAATTTTATAATCTGTACATCCATTAGATCTTGAGGGACATCATAATTCAAATTTGGCATTATCACAGTAAACTGATATCTATCTGATCGAAATGATGGCTTCTTACTCTCATCATAATTAATCTGAAATTCATATCCACCAATTATTTTCCCAAAACCACTTCCCTTTCGTTCCATATAACCAAGCCGATTAAATATATCTGCCAATACAGGATTTCTTCTAGTCGAAGGTACCATTAACGGATCTCTTTCTTGAATCACTGAACCATCTGGCATTCCACCCAGAGAATAAATTTCCATTCTGTCATCAAAAATATCAATATGAACTTCACTTCCATAAATCAAATAATCACGATGTGCTATCGCATTTACTAACGCTTCATGATAACTACGTTCTACATATTCCGGCATTTCTTCTCTTGAATTCGCTGTTTTTCGCCACATCTTCTTCGCATTTCGTTTAATAAATGCCTCTCCATTATCTATTAATGATATAACGCTTCCTGAATATTCTGCATCATCGAATGCATCAATAATTCCACCTCTTTTATTTAATCCATTCCATCTTGTGCAAAATAATCTTGAACACATGGTAGGACTTTCATCGACAATCAATGCACCTGCATTTGTAAGATACCCTTGTTCATTTGCCAGTCCAAAAGAAATCAAATCTTTTTCATCAAAGTATTTTCTGTAATAGCTTCAATTTTTGCATTCTGTGTGTTAGACTTCATTATAGATACCTCTTTGTTCAATAAGATTTTTACTAACCTGCCAGTCAGTAGTCTTATTGTACTCTGAGGTATTTTCAATTTTCAACATCCACGATTTTTATTATACAGGAAGCTACTTATATATTTGTCCGTAACGCATTTATTATACACAAGCTTTCTTCCATATTCAAGCCTGTCCCACGCAAAGAAGGGGACATGATCCAATATCATGTCCCCTCTCGTATTTTAATGATCAACCGTTGATCATAAAGCTCATTAATTTATCAATATCTTCTTTCTCGTATGCAACGATCTCAAGTTCCGGAATCTCTCCGCCTGAGAAAATGTTTGCCAGAGACACATACTGGGATAATTTGGATTTAAGGTTCAGTCTGTCACCTTCGCCTGTTACTAATTCTACTCTTCCTTCGCAGCTGTCAACTACCTCAAAAAACTTCTCAATATCTTTAATGTTAGATACTTTCATGTTCATTCTCCTTTCAACATGTAAACTTTTCTCTCTATTCCTTGTTTTCGCGCTAATTATAACGCAGTTATATACAAAAAGCAATTATTGATTTTGCACGAATTTTCCAGGTATTCCATACGCTTAGTTATAATATCGCTAAATAACGCAAGTCCTGTTCCGGTCAAAACTTAATATGTTATTGTTCACTCCGCTCTTAGCAACATATCCCGTAGGATAATTGTGTCTGAGCAATAACCTTAATATACAAAAATTGCAACTCCATAAGCTGGCAGCGGATATGCAAATGAGAACTGTCTGTCATCGCATTCCTGTTTCACAGCCTTGAATATCTTTGGCTCTGTCAGTCCGTTCTCATCCATGATCAGCTTATACTGTTTCTTCTTCGGAACACCAACTCTGTAATCCGGACGGTCAACCGGTGTAAAGTTAACTACATACAGAATATTATTTCTCTTCGTCGGCGATTTTCTTACAAAGCTGAAAATACTTCTGTCTCCGTCATTGGCATTGATCCACTCAAAGCCTTCCGGATCATTATCAGCCGCATAGAGCGCCGGATATTTCTTATAAATAGTAAGAAGATCATGTACATAATTCTGCAGATCTTTATGAGGTTCCTCATTCAGCAGGAACCAGTCAAGTTCTCTCTCCTCACTCCACTCACGAAGCTGTCCGAATTCCTGTCCCATGAAAAGGAGCTTCTTACCCGGATGACAGGTCATAAAGGAATATGCCGCCTTTAAGTTCTTGAATTTATCCGACAGTTCGCCCGGCATCTTCTCAAGCATGGAGCATTTCAGATGAACCACTTCATCATGAGAAAGAACCAGTACATATCTCTCACTGTATGCATAAGTCATGGAGAATGTCATCTTATTATGATTGAATTTACGGAAATATGGATCCAGTTTCATATATTCCAGGAAGTCATTCATCCATCCCATGTTCCATTTCAGGCTGAATCCAAGTCCGTCTTTCTCAGCATCTCCTGTAACCATCGGCCATGCTGTCGATTCCTCAGCGATCATCACTGTTCCATGATTTCTGCCGAGAACAACGGTATTCAGATGTTTAAAGAATTCAATCGCTTCCAGGTTCTTGTTTCCGCCGTATTTATTTGCAACCCATTCTCCGTCTTTCTTACCATAGTCAAGGTAAAGCATAGAGGCAACCGCATCCACACGAAGTCCGTCTACATGACACTCTTCAATCCAGTAAAGAGCATTTGCGATCAGGAAGTTCTTAACCTCCGGGCGGCCATAATTGTAAATCTTAGTTCCCCAGTCAGGATGTTCTCCCTGTCTCGGATCTGCATGCTCATATACTGCAGTTCCGTCAAAATTCACCAAACCATGGGCATCTTTCGGGAAATGTGCAGGTACCCAGTCAAGAATAACGCCGATCTTATTCTGGTGGAAATAATCGATCATATATTTGAAATCCTGCGGTGTTCCGTATCTGGAAGTCGGTGCATAATATCCGGTTACCTGATATCCCCAGGAACCATCAAACGGATGCTCGGCGATTCCCATTAATTCTACATGAGTATAACCCATCTCTTTTACATATGCAGTCAGAGAATGTGCAAGTTCCCGATAATTATAGAATCCTTCTTCATTCTCCTCTGTCCACGGATGTTTCATCCAGGAACCCGGATGAACTTCATAGATTGCCATCGGCTGTACTGTCTCGTCAAACTTCTCTCTGTTCTTGATCCATGTGGCATCTTTCCATTTATAATCTGTAATGTCTACAATCCTGGATGCCGTTCCCGGACGCTTCTCAGCCGCATTTGCATACGGATCGGCTTTATAAAGCTTCTCTCCATGTGCTCCTACGATAAAGAATTTATATAACTGTCCAATCTTGGCTCCCGGAACAAACACTTCATAGACACCGATCGGTCCTACCTTCTTCATCGGACTGGCCTCTTCATCCCAGTCATTAAATTCACCAATTACAGATACTGACTGGGCATTTGGTGCCCAGACCGCAAAATATACGCCTTTTTTTCTTCGATATGTAGTAGGATGAGCGCCCAATTTCTTATATACTTCGTAATTGGTTCCCTGTCCAAACAAATACTGGTCTAAATCCGTAAATTTCATACTCTCGCCCATCTGGAGTCCTCCCTTAATATTCATGTTTCTATCTTTTCACGGATATGAAAATATTATTGCTCACTGCAACATAAACAATAACACAAGAAGAACCCTGCAAAGCAGGATTCTCAGCCTGCGGTGGATCGTTCCAGACAACATCTTCCTTACTGCTGCAATGCGATCCGACCCGGCAGGGCTATGAACTGACTCTTAGTCATTCTATAAGCTTTATTATACCAACCCCCATTCGCTACGTCAATTAAAAATATGTGTATATTTAACAATTTTTATGCGTTTTTTGTGTTATTTTTGTAAAAAACACAAAGAGCAAAGAAACGCTGTCTTTCGCATTTCTTTGCTCTTTTTATTACTTTTTATTGTCCTTTAATATTCAGAGTCATCTCCGTAATCCACAGAATCGTCACTGTAATCTTCCGAAGAATCATCGCTGTAATCGCCGCTTCCGTCGTCATAGTTTCCATCTGAACTGCTGTCATCTGTACTTCCATCAGAATAATCTGAGTTTCCGTCAGAAGAATCTGATGAATCAGTTGTACCATCTGTGGAATCCGTAGAAGCTGCTGCATCTGCTCCGCCCTGATATCCGGGAACACCACCGTTGCTGAGTGTACTCGGCCAGAAATCAACATAACATGCATTCTGTAATGTTA
>ERZ773103.2814-NODE-2814-length-15339-cov-3.565690_pt1 | contig 15339 bp, 9 predicted proteins | sample MGYA00511118_ERZ773103 | MGnify/ENA primary metagenome ERZ773103 (study PRJEB29015, sample SAMEA2737821) | human gut metagenome | biome: human gut; feature: human-associated habitat; material: faeces | place: China | collected 2012 ... | reverse complement strand
TGATGAAGTTGGACAGGGAGGTGTCCTTCACCAGGGTGATGATTTCGTTGCCCATGGGAGGCACGATGCGCTTGACCACCTGGAGCAGGGTGACCTGGAAGAAGATCTGGCTGCGGGTCATGCCCAGCACCTGCCCGGCCTCCCGCTGGCCGGCGGGGACACCCTGGATGCCGCCGCGGAAGATCTCGGAGAAGTAGGCCGCGTAGTTGAGCACAAAGGCCAGGACGGCCGCCCCCATCCGCCCCAGGGAGTGGCCAGGCCCAAAGACGATGCCGGGCAGATAGAACACCACCGCCAGTTGGAGCATCAGTGGGGTGGAGCGCATGATGTAAACATACAGGCGCACCAGAAGGCTCAGGGGCTTGAAGCGGCTCATGGTGCCGAAGGACACCACCAGTCCCAGGGGCAGGGACAACACCAGCGTGACGGCAAAGAGCTCAATATTGAGCAGAAAACCGTCCAGCAGGGTCATGGTTACCGTTTGGAATGACATGTTCTCTCTCCTCTGTCCAACGCGGACAAGGGGCAGGGGGCATATACCCCCTGCCTCTTGTGTCGGAACGTTTTACTGGTTGGCCAGCAACAGGTCGGCCAGCTCGTACTTGACGGCCAGCTCGTTGAGAGTGCCGTCGTCAATGAGCTCCTGCATGGCCTGGTTTACCGCCGCGGTGAGGTCGGAGCCCTGGCGGAAGCCGATGCCGTACTCCTCCACGGACAGCTCCAGATCGGGAATGACCATCAGGTCGGAGTAGTCGCCGGTGCCGGCCAGGGTGTTGGCCAGCACGAAGTCCATAACCGCCGCGTCCGCCGCTCCGCTCTTGACCTCCAGCAGGGCGTCGGTCTGCTTCACCACAGAGGTATAGCTGGCCTGGCTGAGGAACTCGTCGGCCGCAACCGCCGCCTCACCGGCGGAGCCGGCCTCCGCGTCCAGATTGGCGCCGGCCAGGGACTCGGTGGAGGTGTATTTGTCCGCGTCGGCGGCGCGGATAACCACCACCTGATAGTTCTTGATGTAGGGGTCGGAGATCGAAATGGCCTCCTGGAGCTCCGGCGTGATGGTCATACCGTTCCAGATGCAGTCGATGTTCTTGCTCTCCAACTCCAGCAGCTTGGCATCCCAGTTGATCTCCACAAACTTGGGCTCCACCCCCAGCTTGGCGCACACGGCAGTGGCAAACTCGGTCTCAAAGCCGGTCAGCTCGCCGTCCTCCCCCAGGTAGTTCATGGGCTCGAACAGGGTATAGCCGATCTTTAGGACTCCGTTGCCCTTGACATAATCCAGGTCGCTCTCTGCCGCAGGCGTCTGAGAGCCGGTCGGCGCCGCGCTGCCGGGTGTCTCGGCCGTACCAGGATTTCCGCCGCAGGCGGTGAGGGTCAGGGTAAGGCCCAGAGCAAGGGCCAGAGCCGTCCAATTTCGTTTCATAGCAGTTCCTCCTCAGTTGGGTCGTTTTCCTCTTCGCTTTCGTATATTACCACACTAAAGCGATATTGTAAAGAGAAAAACGGAAAAATTTTTCCCCGCCCCAAAAAAGCCCCGCTTCCGTATAGAATTCCCGCCGATTCCATATCCTCTGAGACAGAGAATCTCAAAAACGGAGGCATCACACGTTATGAAAAAACTGGCTGCGGCCCTGCTGGCCGCCGCGCTTCTGGTCCTCCCCGCCCAGGCCGTCAGCGGCGCGCCCACGGTGGACGCCGCCGCTGCGGTGCTGATGGAGAAGGAAACCGGCGCCATCCTCTATGAACAGAACGCCCACGACAAGCTGGAGCCCGCCAGCGTCACCAAAGTCATGACGCTGCTGCTGGTGCTGGAGGCCATTGACGACGGCCGTCTGGCTCTGGACGATATGGTTACCGTCTCCGCCCACGCCGCCTCCATGGGCGGCTCCCAGGTCTATTTAAAAGAGGGGGAGCAGATGAGCGTGGACGACATGCTCAAGGCCGTGGCGGTGGTGTCGGGCAATGACGCCGCCGTGGCCCTGGCCGAGCACCTGGCAGGCAGCGAGGAGGGCTTTGTGGAGCAGATGAACCAGCGGGCCGCCGAGCTTGGCATGGCCGACACCTGTTTTGTCAACTGCACCGGCCTGCCCGCGGCGGGCCACCTGACCAGCGCCCATGATATCGCGGTCATGAGCCGCGCCCTGATCCAGCACCCCAAAATCCGGGACTACACCACCATTTGGATGGACTCCATCCGGGGCGGTCAGTTCCAACTGGCCAATACCAATAAGCTGGTGCGTTTCTATGAAGGGGCCACCGGCCTCAAGACCGGCTCCACCGACGCGGCAGGCTACTGCCTGTCCGCCACGGCCGAGCGGGACGGTATGGAGCTCATCGCCGTTGTGCTCAAGGCCAAGACCTCCGAGCAGCGCTTTGAGTCGGCCAAGAGCCTGCTGAACTTCGGCTTTGCCAATTATACCCTCACAGACGTCTACCCCGGACAGGCCCTCCCTCCTGTCGACGTGCTGCTGGGCGAGCAGGACACGGTACAGCCCGTCCTCGCCCAGTCCAGCCGGATTCTGGTGGACAAGGCCCAGCTCAACAACGTGACGAGCGAACTGCGCCTGTGCGAGAATGTGGAGGCCCCGGTGGAGCAGGGGCAAAAGCTGGGCGAGATGGTGATCTCCGTGGGCGGGCAGGAGCAGCAGACCATCCCCATCGTGGCCGACCGGGCCGTGGCACGGCTGACCCTTCCCGGTATTTTCTCCCGGTTCCTCAAAACACTGTTTATGGCGGAATAATCCGATTGAGCAAGGGGGGAGCGGCAATGCCGCTCCCCCTCTGCGCAATCTCTCCAAAACGCCCGTCCGCCCAATATGGGAAATTTTACACTTGCTTTTCCATACATGTCTTGACTATGTCTCCATCACGTTGTATAATTTATACAAATAATTTCCACCTCTTCTGGAGTTATTTTATCACCAATGACAAGGATCTCCTGGCTCCCAGCCCTCTTTTTGGGGATTTTTGCCAATAAGGAGTGACACCTATGCCGATATCCAATGACACCGCGCCCCTGGCGCAGTTCCTTGCGGGACAGGCGGTCCGGGCGCAGGAATTCCTGGGCTCCCACCCCACTGTACGCGGCGGACAGTCCGGCTGGCTGTTCCGCGTCTGGGCTCCTCATGCTCAGGCCGTCGCCGTAATGGGCGACTTCAACGGCTGGGATGACAGGGCCAACCCCATGGCCGCCCTGGAGGGCGGCGTGTGGGAGCTCTTCCTCCCCGGCCTGCAGCAGTATGACAACTATAAATACGCCGTGCACACCCGCTCGGGCAAGGTCCTGGCCAAGGCCGACCCCTATGCCTTCCATGCCGAGACCCGCCCCGGCACCGCCTCCAAGCTGTACGATCTGTCCGGTTACCAGTGGGGCGACGGGAGCTGGCTGGATTACCGGAAGAACAACCCGGTCTACCAGAAGCCCATGAACATCTATGAGGTACATCTGGGCTCTTGGCGGCGCACCGGCGACGACCAAATGCTCTCCTACCGGGACATCGGCAGATATCTGGTGCCCTACGTGAAGGAGATGGGCTTCACCCATGTGGAGCTGCTCCCCGTCACGGAGCATCCCCTGGACGCCTCCTGGGGCTATCAGTGCACCGGCTACTTCGCGGCCACCAGCCGCTTCGGCACCCCACACGACTTCATGTGGCTGGTGGATCAGCTCCACCAGGCCGGCATCGGCGTCATCATGGACTGGGTGCCCGCCCACTTCCCCAAAGACCAGTTCGGCCTGTACAATTTTGACGGCGAGGCCTGCTACGAGGATCCCAACCCCAAGCGCGGCGAGCACAAGGAGTGGGGCACCATGGTGTTCGATTTCGGCCGCAACGAGGTGCAGAGCTTCCTCATTTCCAGCGCACTGTACTGGCTGGAGCAGTACCACATCGACGGTCTGCGCGTGGATGCCGTGGCCTCCATGCTGTATCTGGATTACAACCGTAAGCAGGGTGAATGGGAGCCCAATAAGGACGGCGGCAAGGAGAACCTTGAAGCCATCGCTTTCCTGCGCAAGCTGAACAACACCGTGCTGGGTCGTCACCCCCACAAGTACATGATCGCCGAGGAGTCCACCGCGTGGCCCATGGTCACAAAGCCCGCTTCGGACGGCGGTTTAGGCTTCAACTTCAAGTGGAACATGGGCTGGATGAACGATATGCTCAGCTACATGAAGACCGACCCGCTGTTCCGCTCCGGCAACCACAACAAGGTGACTTTCAGCTTCTTCTACGCTTTCAGTGAGAACTTTGTCCTGCCCATCAGCCACGATGAAGTGGTGCACGGCAAGGGCAGCCTGCTGAATAAGATGCCCGGCGAATATGACGACAAGTTTGCCAATCTGCGCACCTTCTTCGGCTACATGATGGCACACCCGGGCAAGAAGCTGCTGTTCATGGGACAGGAGTTCGGTCAGTTTGCCGAGTGGAACGAGGCAAAGCAGCTGGACTGGATGCTGCTGGATTACGACAAGCACGCCGAGCTGCAGAACTACGTCCGTACCCTGAACGCCTTCTATAAAGAGCACCCCGCCCTCTGGCAGATCGATTACAGCTGGGAGGGCTTCCAGTGGATCGTACCGGATGACTCGCAGCAGAGCGTCATCGCCTTCCTGCGCAAGGACGCCGCCGGTAAGCAGATCCTTGTCATCTGCAACTTCAACCCCGTCCTGCGCGAGGGCTACACCCTCGGCGCACCGGTGTCCGGCACCTATAAAGAGATCCTGAACAGCGACGATGCCGCTTTCGGCGGCTCCGGTACCGTGCACAACAAGCCGGTGCGTACCCACAAAAAGCCGCAGCACGGCTTTGAGCAGAGCATCACCGTTACCCTGCCGCCCATGAGCACTTTGTACTTTGAGGTGCCCACAAAGCGCACCCGCAAGGCAGCAGAGGACAGCGCGGACAAGCCGGCAAAAAAGACCGCCAAAAAGGCCACCGTCAAGGACGCCGACAAGCCGGTAAAAAAGACCCGCACCACCAAGGCCAAGGCCGCCAAAACGGCGGATGAAAAACCGGAAAAAGCAAAAAAGACCGCTGCCAAGTCCAAGGCAAAACCCGAGGCCGCAGCGGACAAGCCGGTAAAGAAAACCGCCGCCAAGGCAAAGACCGCGGCAAAAGCAAAGCCTGAGACCGAAGCAGAAACCAAACCCGCAAAGCGCACCCGCAAAGCAAAAGCACCCAAGGAATAAGGATGCCCACACGGATGCACGCACGAACATTCTGAACTGTTGACTATCATTTCCAAAAAGGAAATGCTAAAGGGGAGAATAAAGCTATGGCAAAAGAAATCGTGGCAATGATCCTTGCCGGTGGACGTGGCTCGCGCTTATACGCGCTGACACAAAAGACGGCAAAACCTGCGGTGTCCTTCGGCGGTAAGTACCGCATCGTGGACTTCCCGCTGTCCAACTGCGTCAACTCCGATATCGACACCGTTGGTATCGCAACGCAGTACCAGCCCCAGAAGCTGAACGAGTACATCGGTAACGGTCAGCCTTGGGATCTGGACCGTCTGCACGGCGGTGTGCACACCCTGCCTCCTTACGAGCAGGCAAACGGCACCGACTGGTACAAGGGCACTGCAAACGCCATCTATCAGAACATTGGCTTCATCGACAGCTATAATCCCGAGTACGTCATTATCCTGTATGTTCTTTCACAGAAATACATGTCCAAAGGTTTTGCTATGGAAGGTGGAGCAAAAGGCTGAGCCTGTGATACAGGCTACCTGTTATAAAAAACTGGGAGGAAAAATTAATGACCATGATAGATACTTACAACAGACTCAGGAAAACCTCCTGGTCTGGGATTTGGGGAAAGCGACTGCTTTCAGAACTTCAGTATATTCTCGAACTGTCACGCGCGGAAGAAGGAAAATATGATGAAATTCTCGCAGCAGAGATTGACAGATTGGATTCTTATGTGAAGGAAAACGGAAGCATAACAAAAGAAATATGCGAGACACTGGAAAAGAATCTGACATGCATGGCAGAAGATGCGAAGGCACTGACGGTTCTTCTGATCGCACATGCACATATCGACATGAACTGGATGTGGGGCTTCAATGAGACAGTCTCACTGACAGTTAGCACTTTTGAAACCATGTTGAAGCTGATGGAAGAGTATCCACAATTCAAATTTTCACAGTCACAGGCATCTGTTTACAGGATCGTAGAAGAATATGCACCATATCTGCTGCCTGAGATCCGTCAGAGGATCAAAGAGGGACGCTGGGAAGTGACAGCATCCACATGGGTAGAAAATGACAAAAACATGTCATCCGCCGAATCCATGTCAAGACATCTTCTGTATACCAGAAACTATTTGTCCGAATTACTGGATATTGACAAAGAAAGTCTTAACATTGATTTTGAGCCGGATACCTTCGGACATGCAGAAAATGGTCCGGAGATCCTTACTCAGGGCGGTGCGAAATATTATTATCACTGTCGTGGTTATCACAAAGAACATATTTACCGCTGGAGAGCACCGTCAGGGGCTGAGGTACTGGTTTGCCGTGAACCGGTATGGTACAACGATGAGCTGGCAAGATATGATTCACTTGGATTTGTACCTTCTTTCTGCAAAGAATACGGCATTACAAAAACCATGAAATTCTATGGTGTCGGGGATCATGGCGGCGGACCGACAAGAAAAGAGATCGAACATTGGATGGAAATGCAGACCTGGCCGCTGATGCCGACGATTCAGTTTGGCACACTCAAAGAATTCTATGAAAGCCTGGAAGAAAAGAGAGAGCAGTTCCCGGTTGTTGAGCAGGAACTGAATTATATCTTTTCAGGATGCTATACCACACAGTCCAGGATCAAACGTGCAAACAAACTCGGTGAGGACAGACTGAGTGAGGCAGATATCGCCGATACAATGGCAGATGTGCTTGTACCGGATTACAAAACTCCTTCCGATATCAAAGATGCATGGACGAAGATACTGTTTAACCAGTTCCATGATATCCTTCCGGGATCCGGTGTAATCGGAACTTACCAGCATGCACTGGGTGAAATGCAGCGTGCAATGGCGACAGCACAGGTCAATACAACCCATGCCATGAAAGAAATCTGTGCAAAGATCAACACAGATGCACTTGGAATCAAAGATAAAGAAGATTATTCATTCGGTGCCGGTGTCGGTTTCGGAACCGGTGATGAATCTGGATATCTGTCAGGATTTGTGAGCAATAGTTATGGTAATAACCGAATCATGACAGTTTTCAATCCGACACAGTATCCGAGACAGGAATGCATGAAAGTGATTCTCTGGGACTGGAACGGTGATCTTACGGAAATTTGTGCTTACGATGCAGACAAAAACGAAGTGCCGGTTCAGGTGATCCATGATCCTGAGACTTACTGGGCACATAAATACTTTACACTTCTGATGGAAGTAAAAGTACCAGCATTCGGCTATGCAACCTATGTGATCAGCGAGAAAGAAAAAACACAGCTTGATATCGACTGGGAGATGTTTTCTACCACAGGCGGTATGGATCCGCGACTTGACGAATATAATGACGAACCGATCGTGATGGAAAATGAAAAAGTAAAGGCTGTTTTTGATCCGATGACCATGTTGCTTACCTCTTTTACAGACAAAGAGAGCGGCAAAGAACTGACTGGAAAAGATGCCGGTGGATTCCGCTTTATTACAGAGAATGCTGTAAATGAAATGACAGCATGGAGAATCGGACCATACGAAAAAGATATCCTTTTAAATAAAACAAACCAGGTTAAGATCCTTAAGAGAACTGACGGTGCGATCTGTCAGAGTGTGACATATGAACTGGAATTTGAGACATCCAGAATCGAGGCTGAGGTTTCACTTAAAAAGAACAGTTGCGTTCTGGAATTTGATGTGAAACTTGACTGGCATGAACTGGGAAACAGGACGAAGGGAATTCCGCAGCTGTCTTTCCGCATACCGGCATCCTATCAGACAGGTACATACCGCTGCATCGTTCCGGGCGGCATCATCGACCGTAGCGAATGGGCACAGGATGTTCCGTGCCTTGGATATATGGAAGCTGTGCATGCAGAGGAAACTTCTCTTGCAGTTATGTCAGACTGCAAATATGGCTTCAGAGGATATGACAATACTGTATCCCTGACATTGCAGCGTGCCCCGTATGACCCGGACCCGACCCCGGATCAGGGAGAACATTACATGAAGATCGGCATTACGGCTGTCGGGGATAAAGAAGACCTGACAGAGAAATATGACCGCTTCATTCATCCGTTGTATGCTGTTTCAAACAGTGTACATGAGGGAGAACTGCCACTGTCAGAGAACCTTCTGAATGTGACAGGAAATGTCAAAGTCGATGTACTCAAAAAAGCAGAAAACGGAGACGGCATCATTATTAGACTGTATAATCTTGAAAAAGAACCTTCAGAAATCACTCTGAGCGCGGGCAGAACTTCTGTCAGAAGCGCAGAGTTTACCGATATTCTTGAAGAGGTAGCAGAAGTAATAGAAGTTGCAGACGGAAAGGTAACGACAGAAATTCCGGCAGCAGCACACAGAACAATAAGAATTCGCCTGTAAAGGCAGAAAGGAGACCATAGGTGACATTGATTGCTTATGGTTTTCTTTGATAAAAACGAAAAAGCAGGAGGATGAATGATGTTTTTGATGAAAGAACATGTCGGGAAACTGATCTCCGATGTGGAAGAACTGATCTACCGCGAGAAGAAACCTGTGGAATCATACCGATACAAAAAAGCAGGTGCAGAGAAGCTCGCGATTGACAGAGAAGATATTCCCTCATGGGATACGCTCAAAAATGGGGATATCTGGGGCGGAAACCGGGAATATTTTTATTTTCAGACCGAGGTTGTGATTCCGAAAGAATGGAGGAACTGTAAAGTCGTCTATGAACTTCGGACAGGACGGGAAGGCGAATGGGATGCGATCAATCCGCAGTTTTATGCCTATGTAAATGGTGTGCCGCGGATGGGACTCGATGTAAATCACAGAGAGATCCTGCTCACGGAATGCGCAGAAGGTGGTGAGCGCTTCGAGATTCTTTTGCAGGCATTTTCGGGAGACAATAATTTCTCCCTGCATATGGATTCTGAGATCAAGATTCTTGATTCAGAGATTGAGACTTATTATTACGACCTGGCAGTGCCGTATCAGGTGGCAAGACTTCTGCCGGAGACCGATGAAAACAGAACTCTGATCATAAGATGTCTGGATCAGTCTCTGCGCCGTCTTGACCTTCGAAGAGCTTATTCCAGGGAATTCTATGACAGCCTGAAAGATGCGGAAAAATATATACAGAAAGAATTTTATGATAAGTACTGCGGAAGACAGGAGGTACCGACGGTTTATTGCGTCGGACATACCCATATCGATGTAGCGTGGCTGTGGACGCTGGGTGTAACCAGAGACAAGGCAGTCCGAAGCTTCACGACCGTGCTGGAACTGATGAAAAATTATCCCGAATATATCTTTATGTCAAGCCAGCCACAGCTCTATGAATATGTCAAAGAGAATGCACCTGAGATTTACGAAGAGATCCGGGCGAAGATTAGAGAGGGACGCTGGGAAGCAGAAGGCGGTATGTGGCTGGAAGCAGACTGCAATATTTCTTCCGGTGAAGCACTCGTTCGACAGTTCCTGTATGGAACCAGATTTTTTGAAAAGGAATTCGGGGTAAAGAACCGGATCCTATGGCTTCCGGATGTATTCGGTTATTCAGCGGCACTTCCACAGATCATGAAAAAGAGCGGCATTGATTATTTCATGACGACAAAGATCAGCTGGAATGAGCGCAATAAGATGCCTTATGATACCTTTATGTGGGAAGGAATTGACGGGACAGAAGTGCTGACACATTTTATCCCGACCAGAGATTACGGCGCGAAATCACAGGAAGACGGAACGGAGACCGAGCATTTTACGACGTACAATGGCTATCTGAATCCGTCTCAGGTCATGGGTGCATGGCAGCGTTACAGCCAGAAAGAACTGAACCATGAAGTACTTATGAGCTACGGCTATGGAGATGGTGGCGGCGGTGTCAGCAAAGATATGCTGGAGAATCAGAGACGACTTGCCAAGGGAATCCCGGGATGCCCGAAGACGGAACCATGTACGGCATTACAGTTCTTTGAGAAGCTTGAAGAACATGTCAAAGGCAAAGAAGAACTGATGCACTGGGTAGGAGAACTTTATCTTGAATACCATCGTGGAACCTACACTTCGATGGCACGCAACAAGCGATTCAACCGCCGTGCGGAGTTTGCCTGTCAGGATCTGGAATTATACGGTATCCTCGGAGAAAAAGCAGGAAAAGAATATCCGGACAGTAAACTTCATGAGATGTGGACGGTACTGCACATGAGATGTGGACGGTACTGCTTCGCAATCAGTTCCATGACATTCTTCCGGGTTCTTCGATCAAAGAAGTCTATGAAGAATCCAAAGAAGAGTATCAGAAATTATTTGCAGAGAACCATGCGGCGACAGAAGATATCATGGAAGGGCTGACAAATGCGATTACAGGGGATGCCGGGGATCTGGTGATCTTCAACCCGAACAGCCAGAGTGTACCGGCACCGGTGATCCTGCCGTCAGAGATCCGTGGAAATGCACTGACAGACGGAGAGAGAAGCTATCAGATACAGGAAATCGATGGAAGTAAGCTGGCAGTTGTAGACCACATTCCTTCCAAGGGATATGCAGCCTTTAAAGTTGTGGAACAGTCGGATGAGGATGAAGAAATCCTTTGCGTGGATCAGAGTCATGCAGAGACACCGTTTTTCCATGTGGCATGGAATGAGAAGGGACAGTTTACCAGCATCTATGATAAAAAGGCAAACCGTGAACTTCTTCCTGCGGGAGAGAAGGGCAATGTGATCATGAGCTATGAAGACCGTCCGCACAACTATGATGCGTGGGATATCAACCATTACTATACCGAGAAAGCATGGGAAGTGGATGATGTGACTTCTGTTTCTGTAGAAGAGCAGGGACCGGTTCGTGCATGTGTACGTTTTGAACGGAAATATCTGGAATCTACTGTTGTGCAATATGTATATTTTTACCATGATCTGTGTCAGATTGATATTCGCAATGAGATCGACTGGAATGAGAAAAAAATCCTTCTCCGTGCATATTTCCCGGTCGATATTCATACAAACGAGGCAACTTATGAGATCCAGTATGGAAATGTAAGGCGCCCGACACATTATAATACTTCCTGGGATGAGGCAAGATTTGAGGTATGTGCACACAAATGGCTGGATGTCAGCGAGGATGGCTATGGAATCAGCGTATTAAATGACTGTAAATACGGATGTGATGTCCATAACGGAAGAATCGGTCTGACCATGCTGAAATCTGCGACCTATCCGAATCCAGATGCCGATAAAGAACACCACAGCTTTATCTGGTCCTTGTGCCCGCACAGCGGAAGATGGCAGGAGAATCAGATAGTAGCCAAAGCTTATCTTCTGAATAATCCGTACAGGGCAGTCATTAAACAGAAGGACGGCGGCAGCCTTGCAAAAACATATTCGGCAGTTTCTGTAAATGTACCGAACGTGGTCATCGAAGTAGTCAAGAAAGCAGAGGACGGAGATGAAACGATTATCCGTATGTATGAGTGCTGGAACAGAAGAAGCCGCTTTGAATTACAGCTGTCCGAACCGGCAGAATATGTTTATGAAACCAATCTTCTGGAAGAAAAGCAGGAAGAAATTCCGGTGAAAGAGAATAAAGTTTCTCTTGAGATCAGACCGTTTGAGATCAAGACATTAGTTGTATACTAAAAGAAAAGCTCTCCATGCTGAAAGTGTGGAGAGCTTTGTATATCTGTGCAGAAATCTTACTGATTGGCCATGTAGTTATACACATCCGCAGAGATTTTTTTGATCGTATTCTGTGCACTGGAATTATTCTTGATATTATTGGAGAGTACACAGAGCACATATGGATGCTCTTTGTCAAAGACAATGGCAATATCGTTTTCGACAACACCGAGTTTTCCGGAGTCTGCAAGTTCTCCGGTTTTGTTGGCAGTTGCGGTGCCGGAAGGAACACCTGCCGGAATCTTGGCTGTCTTTGTCTGGCTCGTAAGGAGCGCAAGCATTTCGGCAGATGCTTCTGCGTTTACCAGAGAACTGTTGTAAATATCAGAGAGCAGTCGGCAGCAGTCGGAAGCACTTGTGTAATTGTCATCAGTTGGATCAGAAGCCAGGAACTCGCGGCCAAGATGCGTGGAGGTGTAGTTCCGCTCCTGACAGAACTCATTGACAATAGCAGCTCCTGTCTGAAAATCGCCTCCACCGAGCTTGCGGACCAGTTCGTTGGCAGAGTCATTGTCACTGACTGTGATCATACTGGTGAGGAGTGGTTTCAGAGTACTTTCATAATCGGATGAAACCGTAGTTCCTTCATCTGGATATATCAGTTTGTCATAAACAGCGGCCATGATAAATGCTTTGATAACACTGGCAGACTGCATGGACTGTTCGGCATTGACTGTGCTGTAGGCCTGCGTCTTCAGATCCATAGCTGCGATTGCCCAGAGTTCTCCCTGTTGTTCAAGCGGATCCGTATAGTTCTTTTCCAGCTGTGAGGTGAGATCGGCGAGGTGTTCTCCGACAGTAGTAATAGCCGGTTCGACAGTATTGAAATATGCATCGATTCCATCGGCAATTCCCCTTGCCATAGTTTCGTGATTTGCGGAATTGGTAATGTAAAGATCATCATTCTGGTTACTCATAAATCCCATTTCGAGGATGGCAACCGGAACTGTACTCCAGTTGGTACCAGTCATATTGTCGGCAGAGATGACGCCTTTGTTTGCAAGTCCGGTGGCATTGCAGTAACTGTCGATGATACAGGATGCAAGCGTATTACTTTTTTCGATGAGTTCCTTGTCCAGATACTGATTGGAACTGGTTGGGGCCATGGTAAGAGCACCGGCAGCAGAAGCACTGTTGTCACTGTTTGCATGAATGCGGACCGTGATATCGGCGCCGGATTCTGTGGCGAATTCTGCACGTTCTTTGTTGCTGATGGCCTTGTCGTTATCCTCGCGGGTCATGACAACCTTGTACCCACGAGAAGTCAGTTCTTTTTCAAGGACAAGAGAAACTTCAAGGTTGACTTCATATTCCGGAACCTTGGAGTAGTTACCGGTCGTACCGGTCGTAGCTTTATTTTTGGTCTGAGATGAACCTGGAGCCATAGGTTCCTGTGCACTCATGTCTACCCAGCTTCCCTGATGTCCCGGATCAATACAGACGGTAAACTGTCTGGAACCGGAAGGCGGAGTTGAAGCCGTGTTTGCGGCAGACCAGTCCATGCCTGAGGAAGAACCGGAAGGACTCAAAGTACCTTCGGAGTCATCTGAAGAATCGACATCGGCTTCAGTATTGGCAGAAGCATTTGGAGAAGCCGAAGATGGAGCCTTGATCATGGCCTGTCCCTGTTCGCTTTCATAGGTGGTTTCCGCAGAAGCCCAGATCGTGGCAGGAAGCAGTAAAAGCAGACATCCGGCAAGAAAAACAGATAATAGTTTGCGCATGAATATATATCCTCCCGAGAAATTTTATTTTACAGAAAGTTGTTTCCTATATGATAAACTATAATAAAAAATTTGACAAGAACGGTTCGATGTCGTATCTGCTCGAAGACTTGTCACGGGGAGCAAAAACTAAATACAAAGGAGGGCAACATTATGAAGAAGAGATTTTCCACAATGCAGAGGTCAGGAGTCCTGAAACGTATTTTCACATGTGTGATCGCACTTGCACTTGCTATGCCGATGACGGTGCAGACAGGATGGGCGGCCACCACTTCCTACACAGTTACAGTAGCGGATGGCTATCTGGCACTTCGTAATGCAAAGGCTTATGATGACAAGAATGAGATCGGTAAGCTTTATACAGGTGATACCGTTGATGTGACAGATTCCAGTGGAAGCACCTACTGGTATGTATATGCATCACGACTCAAGAAATCCGGATATGTAAATCGCAGATATCTGGCGAATTCTTCAAGTGAACGTTATGTAAGTGTCAAGAGTGGATATCTGGCGCTTCGTAATGCCAAGGCGTTTAAATCGTCCAATGAAGTTGCGGAACTTTATACAGGAGATAAGGTACAGATCGCGGATTCCAGTGACAGCACCTACTGGCTGGTATATGTACCGGGACTTGGAAAGGGCGGATATGTAAACAAAGATTATCTGGTAAAAAATAAAGACAATACAGCATCTGCGGTTGTTACAAAGACAGTGAAAGTCAAGAGTGGCTATTTGGCACTTCGTAATGCAAAAGCGTATGATGATGCAAATGAGATCGGACAGTTGAATACCGGCGATACCGTTCAGGTCCAGGATTCCAGTGGAAGTACTTACTGGTATGTATATTCTTCCAGACTTGGAAAGAGCGGCTATGTAAATAAAAATTACCTGCAGTGATGCAGGTAATTTTTACGTAATACAGGATCAGTACTTCTGATGCTGTATTATTTTTTCTTATGTTTTGTGTCTGTATCCGTGGAAGCACGGAGTTCGTCGATCATCTGCTCGATCAGCATTTTTTTTACGTAAACATCAAAGCTGAGAAGACAGATGAAAGAAAATAATTTCAGGAAATCCCTGTCTTCTTCCGGTGCATTCTCAAAAGTTCCCTGAGCAATTTCATAGCGTTCCAGAAGCTCCTTCTGAAGAGATTCGATCTGTCCTTTTTCCATACTGAATACTTCGTTGTAGATAGCAGTGAGATCCATATCATCCATAGATTTGAAATATTTATCGGTCAGTGGTCCGAGCAGAGTCTGGATATCGCTGATCGATAAAATATTTTTGAAATAGTAGATAAAGATCAGAACCAGCAGGTGTTCTTTTGAATAGCGCTTCTTCTCAGGAGAAGGAAGCAGATTATTCTTGGCATAATTATTGATCATGGTCTTTGTAAGAATCTTGTCATCTTCATAGCGTTTGGAATGAGCAAGCTGTGCTTCCATAAAAGTAGTGACCTGATCCATATAAAGATCTATATTGGGAATATCCTCTGGTTTTACATAACCGATTCTGGAAACACGATCCAGAATATTACGGATCATGGAGTCTGTATTAACTGACATAAATTCATCTCCTTTGTCTGAAATAAAGGCAGAATGGTATTTCTAATACCTGCACGCTTTATTATATAGTTTTAAATACTACTTGTAAATGGTTTTTGCAAATGATTTTAAAATTCCTTTACCCCATACCAGGTTTCATGTATAATTAAAAAGATAGCAAGAAAACATCAGTTCGAAATAAGTAACCACAAAGAAACAGGAGATAATTGATGAA
>ERZ773103.2798-NODE-2798-length-15396-cov-4.110227_pt1 | contig 15396 bp, 16 predicted proteins | sample MGYA00511118_ERZ773103 | MGnify/ENA primary metagenome ERZ773103 (study PRJEB29015, sample SAMEA2737821) | human gut metagenome | biome: human gut; feature: human-associated habitat; material: faeces | place: China | collected 2012 ... | reverse complement strand
CAATCCCGAATGAACAAATAATCGGGCATTTTATGGGTACACTCTCCCCAAGGGGCTATATAAATCTATAGTGGTACCTAAGAAATGGACAAATAACACAGGGGGGTATTATAATAATATTACAGTGCAATTTGTTATGGAGGTATCATGATGGGAATTAAGTATTTTACAGAGGAAGAGATAGAATATTTGTCATCAAATATATATGTTGAATCTGTTAATGAAAAACAGATAACATACACAATTGAGTTTAAGCAATTTTTTGTGCGAGAATATATGAACGGGAAAGGTCCTACTTTGATTTTTGAAAGTGTTGGATTATATAAGCGAATATTGGGTGCTAAGCGTATAGAAAAAGCAACAAGCAGATGGATGAAGGCTTATGAGAATGGTACATTAGATGTTTCTGCAACATTGCCTAATCGTCATCCGGTATTAAAAGCAAAAAATATTACAGATAAAGAGTTGATAAGAAGGCAAGAAGCAAAAATCAAGCTTTTGGAACTAGAGGTAGAACTATTAAAAAAAATCGACTTGAAAGAAAGGGGGCTGATAGGAAGTCAAAGACTGAAAAGTAGTGATATTTTTGAGTTGATAAGGATTACAATACGTGATAATAATCTAAAAAATGTTGTGTCTTATTTATGTGCGAGTGCAGGCGTATCAAGAAGTGGTTACTATAATTATTTATCAAATGAAAGTAAACGTGAAAGGCGTGAGGAAATAGATATAAAAGTGCGTGATGATATACTGATGGCAATAAGCTTTAGAGGATACAAAAAGGGTTCACGGAGTATAAAAATGCTGTTAGAGGATAAGTTTGGGATTTGTTACAATCGAAAGAGAATTATGCGGATAATGCGTAAATATAATATTGTATGTCCAATTCGCAGAAAAAAGTATAAATATAAAGTTACAAAGGAACATAAAGTCTGTAAAAATTATCTTCAAAGAGAATTTAAACAAAATGTACCTGGAAAGGTGATGTTGACAGATATATCTTATTTACAGTATGGTAACGCAAAAACAGCATATCTGTCAACAATTCTAGATGCAAGTACAAATGAGATATTATCATTCAAGGTGAGAGAAAATATGAAATTGGATTTAGTTATAAGTACGTTGAATGAATTAAAGGATAATCAATTTGTACATTTTGATGATGGAATGATACATTCAGACCAAGGATGGCATTATACAAATCCTCAATTTCGTATCAGAGCCGCAGAAATGGGATTGCAGCAATCAATGTCACGTAGGGGCAATTGTTGGGATAATGCACCACAGGAGTCTTTCTTTGGTCATTTAAAGGATGAAGTAGATATAAAGCACTGCAATACATTTGATGAATTACATACGCTTATATCAGATTACATTGATTATTACAATAATGATCGTTATCAATGGAACTTAAATAAAATGACACCTATACAATATAGAAATTATTTGTTAAACACTGCATAGGTGTATTTGTTATCTAATAAATTATGTAGGGTGTTAAAATTGTCCTTAACATAGGGCCCATGTTAGAATCTGTCTACCCCTTCTGACAGAACAAAAGCCCTCGTAAATAATATCACGCTGTTTCAGGAATATCATTGCAAATATCCATCGCACGGGTACAGATGGCTTAACGCAAAAATACGCTTAGATACAGGCCTCATATTATCTAATCCTTATGCTCATAAATGCTGTAAAATAGCAGGCATTAAAAGCAAATCAAAACATTATCAATACAAAAAGCCGGGAGAACCTTTAAAAGTATATCCAAACTTGTTAATGACTGAAATTAACATAAACGCTCCTCTGCAATGCATTGTAAGCGATATGACAGCATTTAGAGTTAACGGCATCTATTATGAACTGACCCTATATATGGATATTTGGAATAACGAAATATTGAGCTACTCTCTTTCATCAAAGCGCGGTGACCGTATGACATACATAAACGGTTTAAATGATTTGATAGCTTTAAAACAGCAGTATCCAAACTATGAAACAATATTACACACAGACCAAGGCACAGTCTACGCTTCAAAGAAATACAACGAATTACTCCCGATGTATGGTATCACAAGGTCTATGTCAAGAGCCGGAACTCCAACTGACAATGCTGCAATGGAAGCTATTAACGGTTGGATTAAGGCAGAAATATTTGCGGATTTTCATATTGCAGGCAAAAACATAAAAGAAGAAATAGATGCATATATCAAATTCTTCAATGAAGAAAGACCGGCATATTCTCTGAGTTATATGACACCTAAACAATATAAAGAGATGTATTACAACAATGCAGTTTCATAGAAAATCACCCCTCTGTCCAATTATATAACAGTGGTTGTCCAAATTTAAGTACCCGTGTCCAGTTTTTTGATTTTTGTGTCCAATTTTTGTTGACAAGTGCAGTGGGAATGGAAACCAAATGGAATGAGAGTAATAAAGCCCGATGCCACAAAGGAGGCACAAGAGAGTTACAAACATTATTTAGAACAGACATCCGGAGAACAGGAAAAATCATTATAAACATAAATATTGAGGTACTTTTATGAGTGAATTATTTGATAAATGGGAAGACGATATAAAAAAGTATTGTAAAATTAATAATTTAAGTTTTGAAAAAGCCAAGAATATGGCGAAATGTTGGGGAAAAGATGATTTGATTTTACAATATTATGATAGTTCAAAAAGTAATGGAAAAGGTTTAAATGAGGAGATACCTATGCCTATTGTGTTAAAGATTAAAAAGACAGATAATGTATTGATATTTGAACAAACGGAATATACCAATAAATATTTATCTAAAAATTAATTACTATCAGTTTTTTGAATTTTAGTCAAAAAATATTGACAAAATATAATTTTAAATATATGATAATGGTAAAAAAGCAAAGGTGATTTGATTTGGATAATAAGTTATTTACAGTGGAAAAGGCTCTAAAAATTGCAACACAAGCACATAAAGGACAAAAAGACAAAGCCGGTAAAGAGTATATATATCATCCAATAACAGTTGCGGCTAATGTTGAAACTGATGAAGAAAAAATTGTTGCTTTATTGCATGATGTCATTGAAGATACAAAAATAACGTTAGATGATTTAAAATGTTATGGTGTGGGAGAAAATGAATTAACAGCCATAGAATTATTAACTAAGACTGATGATGAAGATTATTTTGAATATATTTCAAAAGTAAAAAATAACAGATTAGCAAGAAATGTTAAAATTGCTGATTTAAGACATAATTCCGATTTAACACGATTAAAAGTAATTACAGATAAGGATAAAAAGCGAGTTGAAAAATATAAAAAGGCATTGACATATTTAATGAAATAAAGAAACTCAGAAATTAAAATATTGAATAATCTAAAAAAGTTACATTTACATAACGTAGAAAAAAAGGTGATTTTTTATGACAGAAATAGAATTAGAAACATATTTAGGGAAGAAAATACGAGTAACTCATATATGTGGCAAACAAGTAGAGGGGATGTGTGAAATATTTACACCTGCGTTGGATAATGAGCCGGAAGTCGCTGAAATAGGATTAAAAACTGAAAGTTATAAATGTGGACTGACATCTATAACATTGCCTGAAATTAAAACTATTGAAGAAATATAAACAGTTATACAACAACGGAGAAACAGATGGCATCGAGTAAAGAATTTTATTTAAGGCGATATATGACGACTTACCGACACCGAAAAAGAAAAAATAACCAATATTGAAAACACCTCAATATTATGGTATAATTCATATAATGAGGTGAGAGAGATGAAAGTAAAGGAAATATGTGATTATTCGGGTTCAACATTGCTTGGAATGAACGGCGGAATGGTTGAGAGTCCCGATTCAAAAAGAATTATATATGCACGCAAAGCAGACTTGACAAAGCCTGAAACGGAAATATGGATATGCGACAGGGGTTTTGAAAATCATCGCAAAGTATATGATGTACACTGCGGCAATCACAACGGCCCGTCAGCAACCTTTATAACAAACAGCCTTATAGTTTTTCGTGATGTGGAATTTGAGGGCATAGCCGGCAAAGAGCCGTCTATATGTGTATTCCGTATACTCGATGTTGATACGGGTGAGGTTAAGTACAAAATTCGCGGCAAAGAAAGTCATTGTGCGGAAAACGGCAAGTATCCGTTTTCAATATCGACAGAATATCTTGACAAAAATCCCGATTATCCCGAAATTAATTCGTGCGGAATTTACATACTTGATGTTGAAAGCGGAAAAATAACGCTTGTTGCAACAGAGGAAGATATTTTAAATATGGTAAGGAAACACGGTCTTACTCCGAACGAGCATACCGCGTCTGTCAGCCACGTTCAGCTAAATCCGTCCGCAACGGCAGTTATGATGCGCTTGGGCGTAAAGGACTGCCCTGTATTCGGTGCGTTGGGTTGTATAGATTTAGACACTAAAAAAACGCATATGATAGCGGACAAGCCTGTACATCAGCTTTGGTATGACGACGACACATATATGGCAACGCGTCAGTTTAATCAAGGCAGACACATTGAAATGGAAACAAGCTATATTGCACGTTTTTCAAAGGACGGAGAGGAATTAGAAGTGCTTGGCGGAATTTCAAATCATATGGACGGAAGTTTTGACAGAAAATATTTTGCCGGTGACAGATGTTATCCCGACTTTGCACCGAATGTTTATTTGTACAAGCGCGGTGACAAAAATCCGATTGCGACTTTTGAAATATCGCAGGACGAATACACCACATGGAAACTTCAGGTACATCCAAATCCGTCGTTTTCGCATGACGGAAAGCGTCTGTACTTTAATAAACAGTGCAAATGTTACAACGGAACATACAGAACGGTAGCTGTTTTTGCAGATGTTTCTGAAATTATTTAAAACTAACTTGCAAAAATTGTCCTTTTTTGCTATACTGTATATGTTGTAATTATTAAAGAAAGAATGTGAACATAAATGATTATTATTATGAAAGAATCCGCATCGGCAAAGGAAATCGAGAGTGTTGAAAAACTACTTGCCGAGTTCGGATTCCAAACGCACCCTATTCAAGGCGAAAAGAAAACAGTTATCGGCGCAATCGGCGACAAGCGTCTTTTGAGTATGAATCAAATTCTTACTATGGACGGTGTTGAAAACGTTGTTCCGATTATGAAACCATATAAACTTGCATCTAAGGAGCTTCACAAAGAACCATCAGTTATCGAAATCGGTCACGGAATAACAGTCGGTGGCAAGCAGCTTGCAGTATTTGCAGGTCCTTGCGCAATCGAAAGCCAGGAACAGTTCACAACTGTATCAAAGGCTGTTAAGGCCTCGGGTGCAAACATTCTTCGCGGCGGTGCGTTCAAGCCACGTTCATCACCATATTCATTCCAAGGTCTTGAGGGTGATGGCCTGAAGATTATGTACAACAGCGGTCAGGAACTTAATATGCCTATCTGTACTGAAGTACTTGATACAAGAGATGTTGAACTTGTTGCAAAGTATGCTGATATTATGCAAATAGGTGCAAGAAATATGCAGAACTTCAAACTTCTTCGTGAAGTCGGTAAGTGTGACAAGCCTATACTTCTAAAGAGAGGTCTTGCTTGTACTATGGAAGAGTGGCTAATGGCTGCCGAATATATTATGTCTGAGGGTAATGAAAAGGTAATCCTTTGTGAAAGAGGTATCAGAACATACGAAACTGCTACAAGAAATACATTTGACCTTTCGGCAATTCCTGTTTCAAAGGAACTTTCTCATCTTCCTATTATTGCCGATCCGAGCCATGCAACAGGTACATATAAGTATGTTCCTGCTATTGCAAAGGGGGCTATTGCGGCAGGTGCTGACGGTCTTATGATTGAAGTACATAACTGCCCTGAAAAGGCTGCGTCAGACGGCGCACAATCGCTTACACCTGAAAAGTTTGACAAGCTTATGAAAGAGCTTGATCCAATCGCAAAGGCAGTAAATAAGATTCTATTATAAGAAATTTATAGGCTGGATGAAGTTGCCCACATTGTGTGAACAATTTTATTTCAGCCTTTCGTTTTATTGAAGGGAGTTATTGACTTAATATGTTAGGTTATCTTGGTCCGAACGGGACATTTTCACATCAGGCGGCTATGGAATGGTCTGAGGGTAAAGAAGAAATAAAGGAGTTTTCAACGATTTATTCTGTAATTTTGGCGGTTGAAAAAGGCGAAATTGATAGGGCAATCGTGCCGATTGAAAATTCTATTGACGGAAGTATCAACACAACTTTGGATACTCTTGCTTTTGATGTGGATTTATATATAACAGGTGAATACATTCTTCATATAAGCGAAAATCTTATGGTTAAAAAAGATGTAAAGAAAGAGGATATAAAAATTATCACTTCCCACCCTCAACCGATAGGACAGTGTTCAAAATTATTGTCGCACGAATTTGCGGATGTGAAAATTGAATTTGCCGATTCAACTGCGTCTGCGGCAAAACGTGTAAAAGAATCGGACGGCTCTGTGGCGTGTATCGGCTCACCGAACAGTGCAAAAATTTATGACCTTGATATTTTGTGTCACGACTGCGGTGACGACGCAAATAATTCAACTCGATTTGTTATTATTGAAAAAACACCGAATAAGACAGTTACAGGTCACGATAAGTCATCAATCGTATTTGCGATTGATAATAAACCGGGCAGCTTGTACAGTGCGATTGAGCTTTTGGCGAAGTCCGGAATTAATATGACTAAAATCGAGTCACGTCCTATGAAAAAGGAACTCGGTAAGTATGTGTTCTTCATTGATATTGACGGCAATATTGATGATGCGTCAATTTACTTTGCTCTTGATAAAGTAAGACAGAATACATTTTTCTATAAATTTCTCGGATCATACAATTATTAAAATGCGAAATATTAAAAAAGGAAGTTTTGAAAACTTCCTTTTTTAGTTTGAATTTATAATATCCATAATAGTTTTTTCGGCGAGTTTTACTTCCTGCAACAGTTCATTTGCGGAAAGTCGTGTCGCACCGTTGCCGAGAATGATGATTTGTTCAAGGTTATCCGAAGTGGCAACACGCACACGATGTTTTTTACCGATTTCATGTGTGATTTTTTCAATATACATATCGGCGGTTTCAGCCTCTTTTGTGTACACAACGTTTATATTGTGAATTTTTTCGGCACTGCCGACATTTCCTTTAACTTTATACGCATCAAAAACAAGTATTAAATTGCATTGCTTAAAGCCTTGATAATTGCAAAGAATATCAATCAGTCGGTCACGCGCCATATTAAGGTTATCTTTGGCGAGTTCTTTCAGTTCGTCCCACGCAAAAATTATATTGTAACCGTCTACAAGCAAATATTCGTCACCTAATTTAACAGGCTTTGATTTTTGATGGCTTTTTCGGTCGGGAGCGGATTTCTTTACAGTGTATGACGCTACTTTACGGCGTACAGGACCGTATGTACGTTCAAAAATCTGCATAAGCTCATTATCATCGGCAACCATATTGATGTAGTCGTTTGCACGCTGATAGACGTTTTCTTCTTCATCATCGTCTTGGTCAAGCTTTATGCCGTCAATGTGCATATGGTCGTAAACCTTATCCCACTTTACAACAAAGCCTGCACCGTGCGAACAGAAAACCGAATCGGCGGGATTTTCAATATCGGTTTCGCTGTCGTAACCGATTTCGGCAATCACTTCTTCGGTGTTGTGGCAAGGCTCATAACCGCTTAAAATACAGTTTAATCTGCCCTTACCGTGCGTGTAGCCTGTTACGTCCATTTGATAGTCACGCATTGTAGCAACGGGTGCAGAGCCTGAAATTCGCGTCATATCACCGATTGTTTCGGGTTGACTGAATGTACCGCCCATTTGCTGAATGTCGGTCATTGCACGTCCTACGTTTTCGGTAGGTATTTCAAGATGAAATTCGTACCACGGCTCAAGCAAAACACTTTCAGCCATTTTCAAGCCTTGACGTACCGCACGATAAGTAGCTTGACGGAAGTCGCCGCCCTCTGTATGTTTTTGGTGTGCACGTCCTGCGATAAGCGTTATCTTCATATCGGTAATCGGTGAGCCTGTCAGAACACCGATATGTGCTTTTTCTTTTAGATGGGTGAGAATAAGTCGTTGCCAGTTGCGGTCAAGACTGTCCTCACTGCAATTTACCGCAAACTGCATACCGCTGCCTTTTTCGGTTGGCTCCATAAGTAAATGCACTTCGGCATAATGCCTTAACGGCTCATAATGTCCGACACCCTCAACAGGTGCAACTATCGTTTCACGATACGCAATACCGCCGTGACTGAATTCAATATCAATACCGAATCTCTCTTTTATAATTCGTTTTAAAACTTCAAGCTGAACTTCGCCCATAACTTGAACGTGAATTTCCTGCAACTGTTCGTTCCATATTATATGAAGCTGTGGGTCTTCGTCCTCCAAATGACGTAATTCAGTAAGCGCAGTATGCACGTCAATACCGTCCGTAAGCTCCATACGGTACGTCAAAACAGGCTCAAGAACGGCGTTTTTTGAATCAGGCTCACAACCTATACCTTCGCCCGAATATGTCTGCGTAAGACCGGTTACCGCACAAACCGTACCGGGGAATGCCTCGTCAACCGTTTGGAATTTTGCACCGGAATAAATTCTGATTTGATTTACTTTTTCCGACCACTCATTTTTCTTGTTACCCTTTAAAAGTGTTTTTACCTTTAAAGTACCGCCGGTAATTTTCATATAAGTAAGACGTGTGCCTTGTTCATCTTCGGCAATTTTGAACACCTTTGCACCGAATTTGTCATCGTAAATAATTTGTCTTGTGTACAGCTCAAGTCCTTCAAGAAATTCCGATACACCTTCCATTTTAAGTGCAGAGCCGAAATAGCACGGGAATATTTTTCTTTGTACAACGGCATTTCTTATATCTTGATTTTTGACAGTACCGTCCGCAAGAAATGTATTCATTATAGATTCGTCACACATAGCGAGTGATTCTCTGAAATCTTCATTTTCATGATTTTGCGTAAAATCAATACAACCGTCCGAAAATCTTGTATGCAATTCATCAAGAACGGCGTTTCTGTCGGCGTTTAAGTCCATTTTGTTCACGAATATAAATGTAGGTACATTGTATCGTGCCAAAAGCCGCCATAGTGTTTCTGTATGATTTTGTATCCCGTCCGTACCGCTTATAACGAGGATTGCGTAATCAAGCACGCTCAAAGTACGCTCCATTTCGGTAGAAAAGTCAACGTGACCGGGAGTGTCAAGTAAAGTAAATTCGGTGTCACGAAAACGCATAACGGCTTGCTTTGAAAATATCGTAATGCCTTTGTCGCGTTCAATTTCGTGTGAATCGAGAAATGCGTCACCATGGTCAACACGGCCGATTTTTCGTATTTCACCTGCACTGTATAACATTCCCTCAGATAGCGTAGTTTTACCCGAGTCAACGTGTGCAAGTATTCCAATTACAACTCTGTTCATATCATCTCTGCCTTTACAGTATATATTATTTTAATTATATCATTAATCGACACTGTTTTCAATAGCTTTTACAAGTTTTAATGTTCTTTGCACGACCATTCTGTCACAGCTAATTTTATGACAGCCGTGCGTTCAAGCACGTTTTCGTTAAATTCATAATCGGATTTACCTGTATAGTGGTGCATGATTTGATTAAGTCCTTTAATTTTAGTGTCCCTGTCTGCCACTATTTTTACCTGTCCCCTACCCATAATGCTTTGATACAAATACGAATGACCGCAAGCAGTATCACTTGTTACAAGCTCATGTTTCGTATCTGTTTCAAAACTTATTTCGGGTTGATTATTGATTAGATCAATCTTCTTCCCCTCTGTCGCTCCGTGAAAATACAATGTAAGTTTGCCGTTATTATCTTCATATCCGAAGTTCATCGGAACAATATACGCACCTTTATCGTCCACCAATCCTATACGACAGCAGTCACACGATTTCAATATTTCAATCATTTTATTGTAATCCGTAACTTAACGTTCTTTTCTTCGCATAATCACAACCTCAGTTCTTGCTCTCCAAAATTATTGTAACAGGACCGTCATTTGTAAGTGATACTTTCATATCCGCACCGAATTCACCTGTTTCGATATGTATACCTTGTTCCCTAATATATGCAACAAATTTTTCATACATTTCATTTGCGCTGACAGGCTCCATTGCATTGCCAAAATACGGACGTCTGCCGTGTGAGCAATCGCCGTACAAAGTAAATTGCGATATAACAAGCATACTTCCGCCGACATCTTCAAGACTCAAATTCATTTTATCGTTTTCGTCACTGAAAATACGCAACTTTATAATCTTGTCTGCGATATACTTCATATCTTCTTCAGTATCACCGTTGCCGACACCGAGAAGAACAAGCAAGCCGTCATCTATTTTTCCGTTCACTCTGCCGTCAATTTTAACATCGGCATTTGTTACTCTCTGTACAACCGCTCTCATATGTCATACCCACTTTCTTCTATTATCATTTGCAAGCGTTCCCATTCTTCCATAAGGCTTTCGATTTTGTCCTGCAATTCTGTTATTTTATCGGTTATCTCGCCTGCTTTGACATAATCGGTTGCAATATCGGAATTTTCAAGTTCTTTAGAAAGTTCCTCAACCTCCGATTCCTTATTTGATATTTCGTCCTCAACCTTTGCAAAGCGATTAAGCGTTTTACGTTTTTCCGCCTCCAAGCGTTTTTGCTCCTTATAATCAAGGTGACCTGCCGACTCTGTTTTCTGTTCTGTCTTAACCGTTTCACGAGCCACAAAGCTGTCGTAATCACCGCTGTAACTTTCAACACCGTTCGGTGTCAAATACAAAATTCTGTCGGCAAGTTTATTTATAAAATATCTGTCGTGCGATACCATTATCATAGTACCGTCATAATCGGAAAGTGCATTTTCAAGAGCCTCTCTCGATTCAATGTCAAGATGGTTTGTAGGTTCGTCCATTATAAGCAGATTAACACTCTTAAGCATAAGTTTTACAAGTTCGACTCTCGCTCTCTCGCCACCGGACAACTTATGTATTTCCTTAAACACATCTTCGCCTTTAAACAAAAATACTGCAAGTGCATTTCTGATTTGAGTTTGAGTAAGATTAGGATATTCGTCCCACACCTCGTCTATAACCGTTTTATCCATATTAAGATTTTCTTGAATTTGGTCATAGTATCCTATATGAATATTCGCACCGATTTTATATGAGCCTTCCGTCTGCTCATAATCGCCCATTAAAATTTTAAGCAACGTCGTTTTACCGCAGCCGTTCGGGCCTAAAAGGAATACCTTTTCACCCTTTTTAATAAGCATATCAACATTTGAAAACAATCTGTTATTATCAAATGCCATACCCAAGCTTTCCGTCTGAACAACATCTTGTCCGCCGCCTGCACAGGCCTTGAATGTAAACTCCATTTCTTCGGGCGACTGCATAGGTGCATTCAAATCTTTTTCAAGTCTTTCTATAACTTTCATTTTGCTCTCGGCGGTTTTAATATTTTTCTCTCTGCCCCAACGTCTTTGTTGCTCAACAACATTTTCAAGGCGCTGAATTTCACGCATTGTGTTATCATAATTTCTCTGTTCGGTCTTTTTGTCAATCTCCCTTTGTGCCATATATGCACTGTAATTTCCGTTATACGAACGGAAACGACCGTTTTCAAGTTCAAAAGTCTTGTTCGTAACTCTGTCAAGAAAATATCTGTCGTGCGATATTACAATAAATGCACCGCTATAATTTCTTAGGAAATCCTCTAGCCATTCAACCGACTCTATATCAAGATGGTTTGTCGGCTCGTCCAAAAGCAACAAATTTGCATCGGACAAAAGAATTTTACCGAGTGCGACACGCGTTTTTTGACCGCCGGACAATTTGTCTACACACAAGTCAAATTCATCTTCCGAAAAGCCCAGTCCAGTAAGTGTGCTTTTAACTTTTGATTTATAATAAAATCCGTCACGTTCGGCAAATGCTTCCTGCAAAGAAGTTTGACGTTTTACAAGCTCGTCGATATTGCCGTTATTATTTTCTATATCGAAACGAATTTCATCAAGCTGATTTTCCATTTCGATTACATCGGCAAACACCGTAAGAGTTTCTTCCCATATACTCTTTTCACTGCCGTTTACGGAATACTGATCAAGGTAACCGACACGCAAGCCTTTATTCTTAAAAATTTCACCCTCATCATAATCCATATCACCTGTGATTATCTTAAAAAGGGTTGATTTTCCCGCACCGTTTACACCGATAAAACCGATTTTATCGTTACTGTCAACATTAAACGATACACTGTCAAAAAGCGTTTCATCAAGAAACATTTTCTTTATATTACTTCCATTAAGCAGTATCATAAATTACTCCTTGTATTTTAGTATTTCAACATATTTTCAACCATTGTCATTATGTCATATCCGTAATTAATATCAGGACACCAACGTCCGCCAAGTTGCTCGACATACTTTACCGTACCTGCCCAAGCTATACTCTTTACAACATAATATCTGTCGTGCGGCTCTCCTACGGGTGCAAGTCCGACATACGCAGCCATATGATTATAATGTGCTCTTACACCGTCCTCAGGTGTTGCAAAAGTTTCGTGATCCTCTGTTTTGTCACCTGTCGGTTTTTTAATTTTTATGCCTGCCCAGTTATTCATTTCAGGCAATACAGCGCCGCCGTAATTTCCGTATGCTGTTTCTTTGCCGGCTTGCGCATACATCACTTCCGGTCTGATTCCGAAAACTTCTCCGTAATACCAATAAATCGGTGCTATATCAATAAATCTTTGGTGTGCCCCTTTTGCCTTTGCCCAAGCCTGTGCCTGTTCAACCGTTACCTGTGCGTTACCTGTGATTGAAGTTTTGTCTGCCGCAGGATTTACCACTCTGTAAAGGAACGTACAAGCCTCCGCTCTTGTAAGCAAATCTTTCGGACGTATATTACCACTGTCACCAAGCATATACAAATTTGTTACCGCGGTTTCAAGCAAATTTTTATATGCGTCATCAACGCTTTGAGCGTCTTTAAAGCTGTAATTTGTGATTGTATAACTGTCAGCTGCCTTTTGACCGCTTGCTTTTACCAATGACGCCGCAAATTCTTCACGCGTTACATATTCACCGCCGTTAAATAACGAGCCTTTTTTCGGCATATAATCTTGAAATGCCTGTACATATTTATATGACCACTTATTTTTTCCCACATCATTAAATTGAACTGCTGAATTCGATTGTAAATTAAATGTATCTGTAAATATTTTCGCCATTTGTTCTCTTGTAAGATTTCCGCCGAGCATAAGGTCACCTGTTTCGTCACCCGAAATTATATTGTTTTCCAAGCAATATTCAACGCTTTCCTTTGCCCACGGATACTGTTTCGGCCAGCCTGCCGCCATAACAGGTGCAGATGCCGTCGCACAAATCGCCACTGCAGATATTAACGAGATTATTTTTTTCATAATAGAATGTTTCCTCCAAGTCGTATATTTTACCAATAATACATTATATATCAAAAACATACCGATTTCAACATCATAGTTAAAATTATTTTGATATATTACCAAAATATATATGTATCATATCTCAATTTACCGAATAAAATACATTTTTAAGGTTATTACTATACACAAAAGGAGTGATATTATGATAGAACAAGATACTGTAAAACTTTTAAGAGAATGTGACGCCGGTATAAAAATGGGCGTGTATTCAATAGAAGAAGTTCTCGGTGATGTAAACAACGGTAATTTCAAGCAAATGCTTGAAAAAGCAAAATCAGACCACCAACAACTTCAAGATGAAATTCAAATACTTCTTGACAAATACCACGACGACGGCAAAGATCCTAATCCTATGGCTAAAGGTATGTCGTGGTTTAAAACGAATATAAAAATTTCTGCCGATTCTTCGGATAATACGATTGCCGACCTTATCACCGACGGCTGTAATATGGGTGTTAAAACATTGCACAAATATCTTAACAAGTACAAAGCCGCCGACGAAAAGTCAAAAGATATTGCTAAAAAGCTTATCAATATTGAAGAAGAACTTACCGTTGATATGCGTTCTTATTTATAATTTATTTAGATAAAAACGAAACAAATCTGAACTTTTTATCCATCATATTGACGATAATGCCGACCGTTTTACCCATAGTAAACGCCGCAAGGACAGTTCCTATTCCCAATCCGTCAAGACGTCCGAGAAATATAAGCGTCATACCGGCAGTTACTGCCAAACACGTTACGTCAAAAATTATTTTGACTTTTGAATATGAAACGTTTATAATCTCCGATAACTCTCTCGGGAAAAGGTCTGTCGGTATTATCGGTAATTTACATCTGTTTGATAATGCTATGCCTATGCAAAGCAAGAAATAACTTACGACAAAGTATAACACGCACCAACCCAAATCGGTCGGTAAAATGTCTATCCACATTTTATGTACATCAAGCAATTCACTGAATATAAAGCCCACCACAAAGCTGAACAAATATTGCGGAACAAACTTTTTTCTAAGAATCATTAAACTCAAAACAAGCAATCCTTGAAAAATATACGTCCATGTTCCAAGCGATACTTTCGGAATAACCTCCGAAAACGCATACGGAACACTCGATATAGCCGAAATTCCCGCACCTGAATATAACATAAGCACAACGCCGAAACTGTTGATTATAACCGCCAACGCAAGTGCCAATTCTCCTCTGAATATATGTAAATTTTCTTTGCCCATTGTGTATCCCTCCATTGTTTTTGCCTTTGATTTACATATAGGTTTTATTGTATCACATATACTTTATTGTTACAATAATATATATCCATATTGATTATAAAAGTGTGTAATATCAAGATTTATTTTTCATCTCTTGTGCTTTAACAACAAAATCTTTATAAAAATCGAATTTACAATTCAAATATCTTTTTACCTCTCGAGAATCTCCTGCATATTTTTCAATTCCCAATATATCCAGAGCTGCATACGCACATCCCGAAGCACTTGTACCAATAGAAGTGTAAGTCTCGGACTTTAATTCTTTTATTGAATCAATAATATCATCATCTGTTATATTATACATTACCGCACAAGCAATCGCATTTATTCTATAATGTAATCCGGTACATTTTAACCCCCATAGTATCGCATTTTTATCTCCTAATCGCATTGCTCTGATTTTCTTTTCATCTTCATCTGATATTATTTTATTATTTTCCATAAAGTTTCTGATACTCCTTACCTAAATATACAGTTTTTAACCTATAGTACAACAATTATTTTTAGTGTACTTTATTAATAACAGTGCCATTTGATGTGACCCCCAAAAGTTAGACTTTTTATAGCGTAGTAGTTTTAACGACTGCT
>ERZ773103.2795-NODE-2795-length-15405-cov-17.171140_pt1 | contig 15405 bp, 15 predicted proteins | sample MGYA00511118_ERZ773103 | MGnify/ENA primary metagenome ERZ773103 (study PRJEB29015, sample SAMEA2737821) | human gut metagenome | biome: human gut; feature: human-associated habitat; material: faeces | place: China | collected 2012 ... | reverse complement strand
AATTGATTAAGAATCTCGGCGAGATCTTCCGCTGACGCATATTCCAGATGAATAATTTGCTGCTTCTCTGTGCCGATGACATCAACGCGCTTTATGACTTCAATCAGTTTATTAATGGTGGAGGCACGACCGGTCAGAATAAGAACGTTGGAGGGTTCATAATGCACAACATTACCGACGCTACCCGCATCCATCATCTGGCGGAGCAGGGGCAGGGGGACGATATCATTTCGGTTTCCCGGTTTGAAGAGCAGATTCGGGCCCTTTCTGATGCAGGCTATACGGCGGTGTCCTTCGAAGACCTGAAAGCATGGGTGGAGCAGGGCACGGAGCTGCCGGAAAAGCCGGTGGTCATCACCTTTGACGACGGCTATGAGAGCAACTATTCTCTGGCCTATCCCATTCTGAAAAAATACGGTATGAAGGCCACGATTTTCGTGATCGGTGTGTCCGTGGGGAAGGATACCTATAAGGATACCGGCGAAGCCATGATCCCCCATTTCTCGCTGGAGCAGGCGGCGGAAATGGAGCAGTCCGGCCTTGTAGACGTGGAGAGCCACGGCTATGACATCCATCAGGTCACAGGCCGGGATCCGGAACCCATCCGAAAGGGCGTACTGCCGCTGGCGGGGGAAAGCGACTGGGACTATGCGGAATTCCTGAAGGAGGACTGCCGAAAGATGGCAGAGCTGCTTGGAAAGACTCCCGGGGTGCTGGCCTATCCCTATGGAGATTGCTCAGAGCTATCTGAAGAGGTGCTGGGCGAAATGGGTGTCTGGGCCACCGTGACCATCACAGAGAAGACCAATACCATTGTCCGGGGCCTGCCCCAGAGCCTTAGACAGATGGGAAGGTATTATATGAAGGAGTCTATTTCCGGCACAGAGCTGCTGGAAAAGCTGAAATAAACGAAACCGACATCAATTAGATAAAACGAAACGAAACAGAGAGCGCTGCCGAAAAGCAGCGCTCTCTCAGCTTGTCAAAAAAGCCTCGCAGAGTTTGCTGCCTTAGCAGCAAATGAAATCAAATTAATTTTGTGGAGGGGCGTGTACACGACACAAAATACTATATAGGGCACAAGTGTGTTCTTTGTCCGCCTTAAGCGGACAAAGGGCGCGCGCAGTGTCCGGCAGGAGACTTTGTCGAAAAACCCAATAGGTTTTTCGACAGTCTCAGAGAGCGCTGCCGAAAAGCAGCGCTCTCTGCCAGTTTTATGGGAAGAAGTCTCCGGCAGAATCATGCTTCCAGCCGATATTTTTTGTGGAACTGATTGAATTCCTTTACAAAGGAGGGGGCCTGATCGGACTTATCGGATTTCAGCTCGGTGAGGTAGTCGTGAACCTCGAAGGCGGAATTTCGGATCTGAATGATGCACACGCCTACGTTAGAGCAGTGGTCAGAGACCCGCTCACAGTTGGTGAGAATGTCCGTCAGCACAAGGCCGGTGCCAATGGCGCACTCCCCATCCTGAAGCCGCCGGATGTGGCGGTTGCGGATCTCGGTGGTCAGGTCATCGATGACCTCTTCCAATGGCTCCACATGGCCTGCCAGCTGGTCATCGTTCTGCTGGAAGGCGTGCATGGTCAGCTCCAAAATCTCTGTCAGGGCTGCAAACAGGGTGGTGAGCTCTGTCTTGGCCGCCTCAGAGAAGGCGTAGCTATTTCGGTGCATTTCTGCGGCGCTCTCCGCCAGATTGGTAGCGTGGTCACCGATGCGCTCAAAGTCGCCGATCACATGCAAAAGCTCAAAGATCTCCCGACTTTCCTCCACCCGGAGCTCCCGGGCAGAGAGCTTGACCAGCGCAGTGGCCAGCTCGTCGTCCATACGATCCAGCTGCAACTCCTGTTTCTCTACCTTGTCATAGAGCTTCTGGTCGTAGCTGGAAAGCAGATGCAGGGAGTCCAGCAGAGCACTCTTGGCAGTGAGACCCATGGTCACGACCTGTTCACGGCACTGCTCCACAGCCAGAATGGGGGAATTCATCAGACGCTCGTCCAGAAAGACGGTTTTTTCCCGGCTGCTGCCCTTGCCCGGCACCATGAGGTTGGCCAGCTTCACCAGCTGATGGGAGAAGGGCAGGAGCATCAGGGTCGTTACAACATTAAAGATGGAGTGTACCCCGGCGATGGCCAGGGGGGTAATGGACATGCCGGTGATGGGGAAGCGGAAAATGGCGTTGAGGCCATAGAACACGATCAGGCAGATCACCGTGCCGATGAGGTTGAAGCTCACATGGACGGCGGCCACCCGGCGGGCGTTCTTGTTGGCGCCGATGGAGGACAGCAGCGCCGTGACGCAGGTACCGATATTCTGACCCATAATAATGGGGATGGCCATGCCATAGGTAATGGAGCCGGTGAGGGAGAGAGCCTGAAGAATGCCCACAGAGGCCGCCGAGGACTGGATGATTCCCGTAAAGGCTGCGCCCACCAGAACACCCAGCAGGGGGTTGTTGAACCGGGTCAGCATGGAGTCAAAGCCGGGCATATCCGTAAGGGGAGCCATGGCATCCTTCATGAGTTCCATGCCGAACATCAAAATGGCAAAACCGCAGAGGATGGAACCGGTATCCTTTTTCCGCTCACTTTTGGCGGCCATAATCAGAATCACGCCGATGAGAGCCAAAATGGGGGAGAAGTTCTCAGGCTTCAGCATAGAAATGAAAATGTTGTCCCCCTCAATGCCCGCCATGCTGAGGATCCAGGCGGTGAGAGTGGTGCCGATGTTGGAACCCATGATTAAACCCACGGTCTGGCTAAGCTCCATGATGCCGGAGTTGACAAGGCCCACCAGCATCACCGTCATAGCGGAAGAGGACTGAATGGCGATGGTGATGCCAGCGCCCAGCAGCAGGCTCTTAAAGGGGTTAGAGGTGAGCTTTTTCAGGGTGAGCTCCAGCTTTCCGCCTGCGATCTTTTCCAGACTGGAAGACATAATGTGCATGCCGAACAGGAAAAACGCCAGTCCGCCGCAGAGGGTGAATACAGAAAATATGTCCATAAATGACTTCCTCCTTTTTCATTGTAAAGAATAGCAGAGGAATGTAAAGCACATAGATAGCCTTATGTAAAATTATCGTAAAATATGCAACGGGCTTCCCTGCAACGGGAAGCCCGCAATTTTTATTCAGGAAATTCTACTGTAATGGTGGTGCCAACGCCCACGGTGCTCTCCAGGGAGATGCGTGCCCCGTGGCGCTCGGCCACATGCTTGACGATGGAAAGACCCAGACCGGTGCCGCCGGTGGCCCGGCTGTGGCTCTTGTCCACCCGGTAAAACCGCTCAAAAATGCGCTCCTGATGCTCCCGGGCAATGCCGATGCCCGTATCACTGACAGAGACCTTGTGCTCTGACAGCCGCACCTCCACGCTGCCGTTAACTCGGTTGTAGCGGATAGCGTTGTCCATGAGATTGTAGATAAGCTCCCACAGGCTGTTTCGGTCGCCCCGGACGATGGTTTCGGGGCCCTCTACGGTCATGGCAATGCCCTTCTTCTCCGCAGCAGGGGTCAGCGTTTCCAGGCACTCCTGGGCGATGGCCCGAAGCTCCACGGGGGCATGGGAGACTGGCGTCTGATCCTCGTCCAGCTGGCCCAACCGGATGATATCACTGATGAGATTCAAAAGCCGCCCAGCCTCCCGGTGGATGGTTGCGGCAAAGCGCTGCACGTCCTCCTCTTTGGCCATGCCGTTTTCAATCATCTCCGCATAGCCGGAAATAGAGGTCAGGGGGGTCTTCAGCTCATGGGACACGTTGGCAGTGAACTCCTGCCGCATGCGCTCCCGGGACTCCCGCTGCTGCTGGATCTCCACCACAATGGGCCGCAGTTCCGGGTAGACCCGCTTGGGGTCATCGGGAAGCTCCGGATCCTCCAGATACTCCGGTAGCTTTTTGATGGGCTGCATCAGCCGGCGGGTCAGCAGCACCGCAAAGATCACGGCCATGACCATGAGGATGCAGATTGCAAGCACCAGATAGGGGACAGCGGTGCCGAAGATCTGATAGATGTTGCTGGCAGAGCAGGCTACACGCAGGATCTCCCCGGAGGGCAGAGATACAGCGTAATAGTAGTCTTCGGTGCCAAGGGTATCGGAGGTACGGCTGCTGCTGCCGCTTCCGCTGTTGATGGCGGCCTGCACCTCGGGACGGCGCAGGTGATTTTCCATGGTGCTGGCATCGGCAGCGCTCTCATAGAGCACGGTGCCGTCGGACTCTATGAGGGTGATGCGCAGGTCATCACTGGCAAACCGGGACAGGGTGTCCGGCTCCTGAAGCACCTCATAGGCGCTGGCAATCAGCTGACCCTGCTGCTGGAGGTCTTCCTGCACCTGAGTACGGAAGGCGCTGAAAAAGGCGAAACCGGAGCAAAGGGCAGCCAGAATGGCAGAGATCAGACCCATATAAAATAGATTCAGCGTGATCTTTTCTTCCATGGCTTATCCCTCCAATCGTTCCAGCTTGAAGCCCACATTGCGGATGGTCTGGATCATGGCGCCCTTTGCGCCCAGCTTCTGCCGGAGGGTCTTTACATGCATATCCAGCGTCCGGCTGGAGAGCTCATAGTTATAGCCCCAGATCCGCTCCATGATTACGTCCCGGGTAAAGGCGTTGCCCGGGGCCGACAGCAGGAGCTTTAAGAGCTCAAATTCCTTGTATGTAAGCTCTACCGGTTTGCCGTCTACAGTGACCAGATGCTTTTCCTCGGAGAGGAACAGGCCACCGTAGCTGTACTGCACCGGTGTTTTGGCTGTGCCGCTTCCCCGAAGCCGGGCCTTGACCCGGCTGATGAGCTCCATAATCCCGAAGGGCTTGGACAGGTAGTCATCGGCCCCCAGATCCAATCCGCGAACGGTGTCCAGTTCAGAATTCCGGGCGGTGACCAGAATCACCGGGGTGTCCCGGGTCTCCGCACGGGTACGCAGTTTTCGAAGAATGGTCAGCCCGTCTTCCCCGGGCAGCATGATATCAAGAAGAATCAAATCCGGCACGCTGGCGGACAGGGCCGTATAAAAGGGCGGCGCACTGGCGAAGCTCTCTGCCTGAAAGCCGCTGCTTTCCAGCGCATACTGCTCCAACTCACGAATTTCCGGGTCGTCCTCTACAATATAAATCTTCATGTTTTTCACCTCGTGCCTAAAGTATAGCAGTGGTTCGTAAAAAACAAAGCCCCTGAATGTAAAACCTGTGTAAAAATATAAAGAAAAAGGGGCCGCTGCATCCCGCAGCGGCCCCCGGGCAATTTTTACTTCATGCCGCGTTCGTAGGCCTCAATCATCTTCTTGACCATCTGGCCACCCACACTGCCTGCCTCACGGGAGGTCAGGTCGCCGTTGTAACCTTCCTTCAGGTTGACGCCGACCTCCCTTGGTGTTCCACCACCATCTTAAACGCCTGCAATGCTTATTCATTTACCGCAATCGGAAGTGTTCGATCCGCATGTTCCGAACACAGCTCGCCGATAAAGCGATAAAAAATCCGAATGCTTTGCCGATAGGGCTGATCCCGGTGGGGCGCTTTTACGGCACCGCCTTCCAGAATTTTGGGGCCAACCTCGATGCGATCAATAAACGCCGCCAGCTTTTCACGATCCAGCGTGTCCATATCCGTATATTGCCGGATGAGCTTATAGAATTGATCGTAGCGCTGCTGGACGTCATCCGCAACCTCTATCGTACCGGATTCTTGGAGAAGCTGGGATAACCGGGCGGTCTCCGCCTCCAGATCAGAAACCATCTTCTCCAGCCGCTGATCCGAGAGCCTTCCCTCCGCATGGTCCAGATACAGCTTGGAAATCATTTTGTCGATCACCGCAAGGCGCGCCGTTGCCTTTTCCCGCTGCGCCCTTTTTAATGCAAGGCTATCTTCAGAGATCTCCCTGTCAACGGCAGCTTTGGCCATGGCCTGAACCTGCTCATCACTCAGGGAAATCAAAGTGCTCAGTTCTTGACGGACGACCTCCATTAAATCGGCGTATCGAATGCGAACGCCATCACAGGGATTTGCAATGTCCTTCCGCTGGTGGGTGCAGGACAAATACCAGTATTTCTCCCGTTCACCTTTGTAGACAGTTCCGCAGGAGCAGAGGGAATACCCGCATTTGCCGCATACGGCAATGCCGGAAAAGATGCTTTTTCGAATATGGTCATAGGCTTGATAGCAGCTGGCACCACGTCCCAGATTTGCCTGTGCCAAGTCGAAAGTCGCCTGTGTCACCAGCGCCTCGTGGGTATTTTCTGTAACGGCCCAGTCCTCTTTGGGAATGGCGACTTTCTTTTTGGATTTTACACTGACCTTGCGGCTTCGACCAAGGACGGTGTGGCCCAGATATACTCTGTTTTTTAGAATACGTTTTACCGTAGTGTAATTCCAGACATCGGACATTCTGGATGCCCCTGCTTCTGAAAAATCATCCCGGTAGAGTACCCGATATTTCAGCGGGGGAATGATGCCGTCCTGATTGAGATCCAAAGCAATTTTGCGGGAAGAGTCGCCGTTGGCAGCCCGTTGGAAAATCCGCCGTACCACAGGTGCCGTTGCTTCATCCGGGATCAGATGATTTTTATTCCCCTTTTCCTTCTGATAGCCATAGGGTGGGCAGGCACAATACTGACCCCGCTCCCGCTTCGTCCGAAGAACGTCCTTTACCTTTCGGGAACCATCCCGAAGGTATACCTCGTTCATTGCGAATTGGAACGGTGCCATGATATTCTCATGCTCCGTGTCGAAGTTATCGGCAATGGCAATGTAGCGAATGCCATGCTCCGGGTAATACTGCTCGGCGTAGTAGCTGGCCTCGACCATATCACGGCCCAAGCGGGAAAGGTCTTTGGTTACAACAATATCCGCCCTTCCTTTTTCCAGCTCCCGCATCATTTCCTGAAATCCGGGGCGCTCGAAGTTGCCGCCTGACCAGCCGTCGTCCACAAAGGTCCGAACCAGGTTCAATCCGTTCTGTGCACAATAGTTGGAGATCATCATACGTTGGTTTTGAATACTTGCCGACTCTCCGGCCTGCGCCTCTTCTCGGGACAGCCGAAGATAGGAAAATGTCTTTTTTTCTCTGTCAGCTCTCATGTTTCCTCCTTCTGCAGAGCCGACCCATTTGCTTTATTATATCGAGATGGAGACGGCACCGTCAAGGGTAAAACTTGGTGGCTGTTCTTTGTCAGAGACTCTAAAATCACATTCTCCAAGGGCTGATTTCTGCAAAATACCCGATGAACCTCATAGGTCGAATGGCCAATTTGGATTGAATGAACCATATAAAACACCTCCGGAATTATTTTGACCGGAAATTTCCGGAATTATCCTGACCTTTTGGCTGCGCAAGACCTTATGATTATTTCCTATTAGGAACACTGTAAATACAAGGCTTTTCGAAGCCTACAAACCAGAAAAAATAATATTTGATCTATCACATTACGCAAAAAGCCGTCCGGCATGAAAAACGGGCGGCTTTTTTGCGTGGATAGACGGAAAGGAGGCGCAAAAATAACTACAAAATTTTAGCGTTCAAATTTGTGCAACTTTAACGAAAAGGAGGATCGTAAATGGCCGATGAAAAATTGAATACTGGCCCTGCGGAGAATATTTCCCCGGAGGCCGCCGAGCCTATCACCACACCCGAACAGGCCGCAGCGTCTGAGCCCCAGCAGGAACAGACCGGGCCTGCCATACCTGAGTCCGGCGATGTGGTTGTGTCCTTTGACAAAATCAATGAACTTATGGCGGAAAAGAGGCAGAACGCCCGCGCCGAAGTCGAAAAGTCGGAAACCCCCGAAACGCCAGAGGCGGCAGCCCCCGGAGAAACACCGCAGCCCGCCAATACGGAGGAACCGAAAAAGCCGCGCCGTGGCCGTCCGCCGAAAGCGGAAAAGGCTGCGACTGAAAATCAGAAAGCGGAGAAATCGGCTGGGGCCCGCAAGGGCCGCCCACCCAAGGCGGATAAGGCGGCCCCTGACAAGCCCAAGCCGTCCAAACGAGACAAAGTGTCCCGAAGCGATGGAAAGGCCCCGGATGCCAAGGAGCCCATTAAGCCCGCACAGGATACGGCACTGAAGGAAACTGCTGCTGTGGAACAGACGGCTCCCGAGCCGACTACACCGCCCCGCCCGGTTGAGGAAGGCAAGCTGGTTTATCTGAAACTTTCCGAGGTTCATCCGTTTCACACATTCCGTCCGCACCCCTTTAAGGTACGGGACGATGCGAAGATGCAGGAAATCGTTGCTTCTATCCGCGTAAACGGTGTAATGGTTCCCGGTCTTGCCCGCCCGGAGAAAGATGGAAACGGCTATGAAATTGTAGCGGGCCATCGCCGTACCCACGGCAGTGAGCTGGCTGGACTGGAGGAAATGCCCTTTATCGTCCGTGAAATGACCGACCACGAAGCGGTACAGGCCATGAAGGACAGCAACAAGCAGCGTGACGGGATGCTCCCCAGCGAATTGGCCGCGCTGCTGGAACTCGAGGTTGAGGACATCAAGCATCAGGGCGGGCGGCTGAAAGGTGTTGCGGAAGGCGATGTCGGGAAACGCTCGGTTGAGATTGTAGGCGAGGCGCATGAAATGAACTATAAAAAGGTCATGCGCTACTTGCGGCTCAACTCCCTTGTGCCGGAGCTTCTGGATAAGGTAGACGATAAAAAGATGGGCTTCATGCCTGCCGTGGAGCTTTCCTACATCAAACCGAAAAATCAGAGGCTTATTGCTGTTTCCATTGACGGGGAGCAGGCTTCGCCCTCGCTGGCCCAGGCCAAACGGCTCCGGGAGCTGGATAAGGAAGGCAAGCTCAACGGCGATGTCATTGACGGTATCTTATCAGAACAGAAAAAGGAGGATCGAGGCGTGATTATTTCTACTGCGGAACTGGAAAAGTATTTTGGCAAGGAGGTCACTCCCGCCAAAATGAAAGAACAGATTATGTCCCTGCTGGATGACTGGAAAGAAAAACAGCCGCCGGAGCTGGCAAAAGCCCCGAAAAAGCAGGAACTTGACAAGTAACAACTTCGAGACACTTTGTCCCGAGGGCCCCGCCCTCGCGCAGAGGCTCTGGTGGTATATATCCCCCGTCGCCGCCTGTTTTTTAGTACAGCCGGGAGTGGGCCGTCAAGGGTGCAGCGCACCGCCGTTTTCGGCGGCTCGCCCTTGACGGTCTGCCCCGGCTGTGCTATTTCCCCGGCAAGCGGCGGGGGTATATCCTCCAGAGCCGCCCCCTTTCCCAAGACTGGGAAAGGGCGTGGGGTTTGGGTTGAACTTTCTTATTAAAATATCGGAGGTATGAACGATGAAACGACCCCTTGCTTATATCACCGCTGCATGGCTCGGCGGCGATAGCGAAAACGCAGAACTGGCGGCGCAGTATTGCCGCACCGTGTATGAGGCAGGCTTTTCTCCTATTTGTCCGCCTTTGTACTTGCCCCTGTTTCTCAATGATGCTGTTCCCGAGGAGCATAAAAGCGGCATCGACATGAGCCGTGACCTGCTCCGCCGTTCTCATGTGCTGGTTGTTTGCGGGCACAGTATGACCGAAGCCATGAAAAATGATATTGCCGTGGCCCAGCGGCTGGGAATTACGGCAACAACCCTTGAGGGCATCCTGACCGTCAAGGGACAGGGCCGCCGCTAATGGCAACCCTGTTTGAAGCCTACGTTACCAACGCCGGAAAGTACAGCGAGGGCCAGCTTGTGGGTGAAACACTGAAATTTCCCACAACCGCCCAGGAGGTGGAGGCTCTTTTGAAACGGATCGGCGTGGATGGCGTCCGCTATCAGGAAATTTTTATTACCTCTTTCGATGGGGATGTGCTGGGGCTCTATGACCATTTGAGCGAGTATGAAAATCTGGACGAGCTTAATCATCTGGCCTGCCTGCTTTCCGAGCTTACCTCATCGGAGCTGGAAACACTGGAGGCCGTCCTCGACAGCGGCGATCACTGTTCTTCGGTGCGGGACATCATCAATCTGACACAAAATCTGGACTGTTACGGCTTTTACCCCGGCGTATCCGATGAGGAAACGCTGGGGCGCATTTATGTGGACGATCTGGAAATGTTGGATGTGCCGGATCAGGTAAAACCGTATTTCGATTATGAGGCGTATGGCCGGGATGCCTGCATCCACGAAAACGGCCATTTTGCCCCGGGCGGCTATGTTGTCAAAGAAAGCGATCATTTCGTGGAAGTGTATCACGGCTTGCAGGATATTCCCAAGGAACATAAGGTATTCTCTTTCCCGAAGCTCTCTATCCGGGAGCAAATGGCCGCCTATCAGGAAATCATAGACGGTTCTTCGCTGGAGGGCTACCGTCAAATGCAGAAAAAAGACCGTGGGGATCGGTGACGGTACTTCGAGACAAATTGTCCCAAGGAAGGAGGCGGTGTAACTGATTGATGAAGATATTTCCCGGCGCACGATAGCCATATCCGTAAAAACAACCAAGCTGACGGCGCGGGGACTGGCGTATGTGCTGGGCATGGTGGGCCGGAAGATCCGCAAGGCATACCGTGGGCGGCAAACACCACACGGCAAGCAAAGTGTGCGAAAGCTCATGGCACACGGTACATCCACAAACAGCATCGAGCTATCCGGGGATGCCAAGTCCTTTGACCGTGTGGCCCGGAAATGGAATGTAGACTATGCGTTCTATAAAACCGGGCCGGACAAATACCTGTTGTTTTTCAAGGCTGGACAGGCAGACGCAATGACCGCCTGCTTTTCTGAGTATTCCCGGAAGGTGTTAAGCAAAGCAAAATCGAACCGAGTTCCCATCCGAGAACAACTGCAACAGGCGGCGGATCAGCTTTCCAAAGAAAAGCCGAAACAGAAAGAACATGCAAAGGAGGTGGCCCATGAGGACAGATAAGATTAGAAAATATCTCATTCCGAACATTCCCTATCTGTTCATCCTGTGGGCGTTCCTCAAGCTGGGAACGGCCTACCGGCTGGCGGCGGGTAACGATTTTGCACATAAGCTCATCGGGCTGGGCCAGACGATTGGCCCGGCCTTTGCTGACTTTGCACCCGGTCTTGTCCCGCTGGATTGGCTTGTTGGTATTGTAGGCGCAGTTGGTTTCCGGCTGCTGATCTATTTCAAAAGCAAGAACGCTAAGAAGTTTCGGCGGGATGCAGAATACGGCAGCGCCCGGTGGGGAACGGAAAAAGACATCAAACCATTTGTTGATCCAAGGTTTGAAAACAACGTGATTTTGACCGGGACGGAGTTTCTCACGATGAACACCCGCCCTAAAATTCCCGCAAATGCCAGAAACCTGAATTGCTGTATTATCGGCTCATCCGGCTCCGGCAAAACCCGCTTTTGGCTCACGCCCCAGCTTTTACAGGCTCATTCCTCTTATGTGGTGGTCGATCCCAAAGGCGGTGTGCTGGGACAGGTCGGAGCTTTCCTGCAAAAACGCGGATACAAAATCAAGGTATTCAACAGCATAGATTTTTCAAAATCCATGCACTATAACCCGCTGGCGTATATCCGCAACGAGGCCGATATTCTGAAATTCGTGGATGCCCTGATTTCCAACACAAAGGGCGAAGGCAAGGAAAGCGATCCATTCTGGACGAAATCGGAAACGCTTTTATACTGCGCCCTGATTGCCTACATCATTTTCGAGGGGCCTGCCGAGGATCGGAACATGAATACCCTTGTGGATATGATTTCCGGCATGGAGGTCAAGGAGGATGACGAGGACTTTATGAACGCGGTGGACTATATGTTTGCCGGGCTTGAAAAGCGCAAGCCGGATTGCTTCGCGGTCAAACAGTATAAAAAGTACAAATTGGCCAGCGGCAAGACGGCAAAAAGCATTTTAATTTCCTGCGGTGCGCGGCTGGCTCCCTTTGACATCCCGCAGCTTCGTGAAGTCATGGCCTATGACGAATTGGAGCTTGACCGCATCGGAGATCGGAAAACAGCGGTATTCTTCATCATTTCCGATACCACGCAGACCTACAACTTTTTAGTGGCGCTTGCTTTTTCGCAGATGTTCAACCTCCTGTGTGAACGGGCGGACAATGTTCACGGTGGCCGCCTGCCGCACCATGTACGAGTGCTGTGGGACGAGGCAGCCAACACGGGACAGGTGCCCCAGCTCGAAAAGCTGGTCGCGGTTATCCGCTCCCGCGAGGTGAGTCTTTGCCTGCTGTATCAACAGTTGGCACAGTGCAAGGCCATTTACGATAAACACGCTGAGACAATCCTCGGCAACATGGACAGCGTGGTGTTCCTCGGTGGCCGCGAAGCCAGCACCATCAAGGAAATATCCGAAAACTGGCTGGGAAAGGCCACAATCAGTATGCAGACCGACAGCCGTTCCCGTGGCCAGTCGGAAAGCTACAGTCAAAATACCCAGCGGCTGGGCCGGGAACTGATGACCCCAGCCGAACTTGCAACCATGCCGGGAGATAAATGTATTTTGCAGCTTCGGGGCCTGCCCCCGTTCTTCTCTCCCAAGTATGATCTGAAACGGCATCCGAACTACCGTTATACGGCGGAGGCCGATAAACAGAAAAACGCTTTTGACCTCGACAGGCTCATTAACCGCCGCAGGCGGCCCGGGCTGAACGAGGTGTGTACGATGTATGAGGTGGCTGTGCCGGACGATGCACTCACGGAAGAGGACGAGGACATCCTCAACTATGATGACATCGACGATCCAGACGCCTTTGCATAAACGCTTCGAGACAAAGTGTCCCGAAGTTTGTAACCTGCCGCCTGTATGGGCGGCTTTTTTGTTACCGGGAAAATCCCGGAGAAATGGAGGCTTATATGGCATTTTTCTCATCTGCAATCGACACTTTACAGACCCTTGTTATCGCGCTCGGCGCTGGCCTTGGCGTGTGGGGCGTGGTCAATCTGCTGGAGGGCTACGGCTCGGATAACCCGGGCTCCAAGTCTCAGGGCATGAAGCAGCTCATGGCGGGCGGCGGCATCATCCTCATTGGCACCACGCTGATCCCTCTGCTGTCTGGCCTGTTTTAAGGTAGGCGCTTATGGATTTTCTCACCGACTGGCTCACAAACTGGCTCAAAGAGCTTCTGATTGGCGGGATCATGGGAAACCTCGAAGGTCTTTTTGATACCGTCAATACCCAAGTCGGAGAGATTGCGGCACAGGTAGGGACTACCCCGGCGGCGTGGCACGCCGGGGTTTTCTCCCTGATCCGACAGCTTTCCGAAACGGTGATCCTGCCGATTGCCGGAATGGTGCTGACCTTTGTTGCCACTTATGAGCTCATACAGATGCTTTTGGAAAAGAACAATATGCACGAGGTTGACGTTGCGAACCTCTATAAATGGATGTTCAAAACAGCCTGTGCAATCTTAATCCTGTCAAATACATTCAATATCGTCATGGCTGTGTTCGATGTGTCACAGAGCGTCATCGCGCAGGCAGGCGGGCTCATTCAAGGCTCTACCGATGTTTCGGCGGATATGCTTGCTGAACTGGAAACCTCGCTGGAGGCGATGGACTTGGGGCCGCTTTTGGGGCTGTGGCTGCAGTCTGCGCTCATTGGCTTCACGATGAAGGCGATGGGAATTATCATTTTCGTTTTGGTGTATGGCAGGATGCTGGAAATCTATCTGCTGACCAGTCTGGCCCCCATCCCCGTTGCTACGCTTTCCAACCGGGAGCTTGGTGGCACCGGGCAGAACTACATCAAGTCCCTGTTTGCCGTGGGCTTTCAAGGGCTGCTGATCCTTGTATGTGTTGCAATTTACGCAGTGCTCATTCAAGGCATCGCAACAGGCGGCGATCCCATTGGGGCGATTTGGGGAACTGTGGGCTACACGGTTCTGCTTTGCTTCATGCTCTTTAAGACCGGGAGCATTGCCCAGCGTATCTTTGGCGCTCATTAACAGGAGGTGGTGCTTATGCCGAGAAGATACGGGGCAGACGGAACGCGCTTATGGAATGGAAAAACGCCGGAGGAGTTTACTGAGGCAGACGCTTACCGCTTTATGGCGGAAACAGAGGCCGTCCTGCAAAGAAAAGAGTTGATGGACGACCCCGCCCAGCCTGCTCCGGCAAGCGGAAAGGAGGAATTTTATCTGAGTAAGAAAGACGATGTATTGCTGACCCCGGAGCAGATTGCTGCGGAGGAACGGCGCTGGCTGTTTGATGCTCCCATCGCGGAGCTTGCAGAAGTCAAGGGCGTTAGCATTGATGAGGCAGTAAAAATGCGGACAGATGCTGTCTTGCAGGAGGCGGTTGTTCCGATCACGGTATCTGTCCGCCCGATTGAGCCGCAGGGAAAACTGATCGGCTTCGCCAGCGTCAATTTTGGCGGTGTGGTCATCGACGATTTTAAGGTTGTGGACGGGAAAAACGGGATTTTCCTCGGCGCTCCCTCTAAACCTGATCCTGCCAGCCGGACGGGATACCGGGCTACGGTTCGGATTCCTGACCGCGCCACACAGGAACGGATCAATGCGGCTGGTGTGGAGGCGTATCATGCGGCGGTGGAACAGCTTGTTGCACGGGCCCAGGCGGTACGGCCTACCCCGATCAAGGAGCAGATGGCCGAGGCCGCGAAACAAGCTGGAAAAGAAAATGCCGCCCGGCCTGCACCTGCCAAAGCAAAGGAGGCCCGCAATGACCGATAGCCGCACTTTGGGACAAAGTGTCCCGAAGGAGGGCTTGTTTCTCATGGACGGCATCGAGGGCCTGCGTTCTTTGCCAAAACATAGCGTGGATATGCTGCTGACTGATCCGCCCTACGGCACAACCCGGAATTATTGGGATGTGCCCCTGCCGCTCCCGGAGCTGTGGGAGGCGGTGAAATGGGCGGTCAAGCCGAATGGCGCAGTGCTGTTTTTCGCACAGTGCCCCTTTGACAAGGTGCTGGGCGCATCCAACCTCGCCATGCTCCGCTATGAGTGGATTTGGTACAAGGAGCGCGGAACGGGCTTTCTCAATGCAAACCGGGCTCCACTGAAAAAGTCCGAGAATATCTTGGTGTTTTACCAGAAGTCCCCGGTCTACAATCCGCAGTTTACTTATGGCAAGCCTTATGCCCGCGTACATTCCAGAAGCGGTACAAGCTCCAACTATGGAAAATTTGAACGGCAGGGATCGGAGTCCAACGATGGCCGCCGCTATCCCGGAAATGTACTATTTGTGCCTACGGTGTCCGGCGGCATCCACCCCACGCAGAAGCCCGTGGAGCTCTGCGAGTATCTGATCCGCACCTATACCCATCCCGGAGAACTGGTCGCGGACATTTGCGTTGGCTCCGGCACAACCGCGATTGCAGCCATCAACACAGAACGCCGCTTTGTATGCTTTGAAACGGCCCCGGCCTTTTATGCCGCAGCCAGTGAGCGTATTCGTGCGGCGCAGGCAGTAAAAAGCTCTGGCGAGAAAGGAGTGTAATTATCCAGCAGTATTCTA
>ERZ773103.2786-NODE-2786-length-15469-cov-5.068769_pt1 | contig 15469 bp, 13 predicted proteins | sample MGYA00511118_ERZ773103 | MGnify/ENA primary metagenome ERZ773103 (study PRJEB29015, sample SAMEA2737821) | human gut metagenome | biome: human gut; feature: human-associated habitat; material: faeces | place: China | collected 2012 ... | reverse complement strand
GATTTTTGGATTCTGAAATTTTATAGTGACCGTAAGGAAGTGTATCAGCGTCAGTCGTAGCGATACCGTCAACGCCTGTATGGATTGTCTTGACTGTTTCATTTTTGTTGTATAATTTGCCATCTACCAATACCGCATTATCATTTAAGGAAATGATTTCAAAGGCAGTATCTTTCAATGTTGCACCGCCTTGTGGTTTTGTGTCTTTTGTTTCAAGGTCACGCTTTTGGATTCGCACACCTCCACGGATAATCTTGTCCGATACGGAATACTGGTTGCTGCCGCTTAATGCTGCAAGTTCGCCATCTTCTGTAATCTGTGCCACATACACGCCTTTTATCTGTTCAGAACTTCCAGCGGCTTGCATATAAGCACCATCTAACAAGTAACCGTTTGGAGCAGCTTTTTCTTCTACAGTGATAGTACCAAGCGGTAAACAGATAGTACCGTTTTGTGTATAGAAGATGTCACCAGATGCCTTATAGGAATCTGCCAATCTTGTGATATAGTGGATAGTGTTATCGCTGCCTTTTTCCGCTTTTGTCTTTGTCGTCCATGTGCGTGTTGGTTCTGATGGAAGATTGTCTTTTGTGTAGTAACCGTCATAATACTTCCAGACGAACTCTGCACCCTCCAAAGAAGCGTTACCCTGTGGAGTAGCTTTGGAAGTTTCCATATCAATCTTGAAAAGCTCAACCAAAGTGTCTGTGACTTTTGGTGTGTCGCTGACTTTCAATGTGGAAGTTTCGCCAGCCTTGACCGTCATAGTATAGACGTTCTTATCTAACTGGAATCCTTTTGGAGCTTTCGTTTCCTTTACATAGTATGTTGCGGCTCTTAATTCCACAGTATCAGTATTTCCACTGGCATTTGTCGTAAGTGTGGCAACTGATTTCGTGCAGCCTTTATCAGAATAGACACCATAAGTTGCACCAGATAAAGAATAGCAATCATTAGATTTTGTAATCGCTGTATTACTGGACGATTTCTGAATCTTGCCATCACCGACAGCTAACTTCGCCCAGAACTGTCCTAAGTCCTGTCCTTCACCAACATAGATGTAACCACCGCAATCGTAACGGTCTTTATTTTCTTTAGCGAAAGCCTTTGCGTTCTCATAGACTTCTGACTGGATTTTCTCTGACACTTCATCATAGGCAGCTCGTACATTGTTGTACCCCCAGCCTAAGTGAACGCTCAATCTTCGCCAGACAACACATTGTTCCAACAGATAGACTTGTTTGCTGGAAAGACTGTGCTTTTCTGCATACTGTTTGACGTATTCCAGATTCAACGCCACATCAGATATTTGGTCGTCGCTCATTCGCTCCGTTGCATTGATACGATTCTTATATCCCGATTGGAAATTTGTGTTTATATCAATACAGTAGGCAATCTGCCCGTCAGCGTTCATTATGCTTTCTTCAAAGCTGGAAACCTCTGAACCGCCATTGTCAATCTTGACGATTGTTCCTGCTTTACCGTCCGTAGTAGTATAGACGGAATCCGCAGCATGAACCTGTGTGACAGGTAATGCAGTAAATACGGTTGCAAGGGTAAGTACACCTGTAAGCAATCGCTTCATAATCTTTTTCATAATGTTTGATTCTCCTTTCATTTTGGGTAAAAAATAGACGCTCATTGTTGAACGTCTTAGTTGCTGAAACCATTGGAACTATGTAGGATAGCTTGCTTCATCTTCATTTTTCTATGTTTTTGTTCTTATGCAATCGTAGCAGGAAAAGGCTTGTCCTACGCAAAATGGCGTATTTTCAAGGGTTTCCAGCTATGTTGTTCTTACGAGGTCGCCCCAGAACAAAAAGCACGTACGACCTATGATAATATTTTAAGACTTGTAAAAGATGCAGAGATTGCTGATCCAATAAGATTCTTGCGTGCCAGAGAGATTGTGCATTATCAAAGGTTCGGTGAGGCATTGCGGATTGTTCAGGATCATCTGGACAGTAAAAACTTTTATGCATTCAATCCGGAATTTGATTAATAAAAAGCAATGTGTTGAGCTGCGGGGACTATGCAGCTCAACTGACGATTGAGAACGGAAAGGATAAAAAGATAAAATTTCAAGAGACACCTTTAAGAAACGACAATTCCTGGTTGTTTTTAGGAAACTCTCTGAGTATAATAAATACGATTGGAGTGTAAAAATAATGAGAGAGAAATCGACGAAAAATACAAATCTTAAAATGATGCCCAGTGAGGCTAAGAAAAAGGAAAATGAGTATTTCGATTATGGACTGTTGGCGGTACTGATTTTTTTGATGTGCTTTGGCTTGGTGATGTTATATAGTACGAGTGCATATAGGGCACTGATTGACTATGGGGACAGTATGCATTATTTCAAAAGGCAACTGGCATTTGGCCTTTTAGGTTTCGGTATTATGTATGCTACTTCCTTGATTGACTACAGATATTATATAAAATTTGGGAAAGCGATATACTTTATATCCGTTTTTGCCATGGCACTGGTTCAGACCCCGTTGGGAAAAGAGGTAAATGGAGCAAAAAGATGGATCCAGTTACCGTTTGATCAGCAACTACAGCCAGCGGAGATTGCAAAGATTGCAGTGATTTTATTTATTCCGGTATTGATCTGCAAGATGGGAACGGAGATTAAGACATGGAAAGGTGTCATCACCGTCTTTGGATGGGGTGGATTTTCAGCAGCGTGCGTATTGTTCCTTACAGAAAATCTAAGTACAGCGATCATTGTAGCAGGAATTACCTATGTGATGGTAGTTGTAGTGCATCCGAAGTCAAAATGGTTTGTTACAGCGGCGGGAGTGTTTGTTGTGTCGGCCATGATAGGAGCAAGATTTCTTGGGATGGCAATGGAGACCAGTGGCAATTTCCGACTTCGTAGAATCCTTGTATGGTTAGACCCGGAAAAATATGCATCCGACGGAGGATATCAGTTGATGCAGGGATTATATGCGATTGGTTCCGGTGGATTTTTTGGAAAAGGTCTTGGAAATAGCGCACAGAAAATGGTGATTCCGGAAGTGCAGAATGATATGATTCTTTCTATTATATGTGAGGAACTGGGAGTTTTTGGAGTGATCATGATCTTGGTGATCTTCGGACTGTTGATCTATCGTTTGGTCTATATTGCACAGAATGCCCCGGATATGTACAGCTCGCTGGTGGTGACCGGGATATTTGCACATATCTCACTTCAGGTAATATTGAATGTATGTGTAGTGACAAATTTGATTCCGACAACAGGTATTACATTGCCGTTTATTAGTTATGGAGGTACGTCTATTATCTTCTTGATGATCGAGATGGGAATTGCACTTGGTATATCCAGAAAGATAAAGTTAAGATAATCGATAAAACTCTTCCATTTCCATGGTAAATATGCTATGATAACAAAGTAGTATTTAAAACTACATAGTATGGAAATTAATGACGCACAAAAATGTGTGGGTGTTAATATATTGATAGGTAGATATGTGTTGGAGGCAGTTATGAGTTATAAAGTTATCATAGATAGTTGCGGAGAATTAACGGAGGATATGAAGTCATCGGGATGTTTTGAGACCGCTTCACTGACTATAGATGTGAATGGGCATCATATCGTAGATGATGATACATTTGATCAGGCACAGTTTTTGAAATATGTGGCAGAGTCGCCGGAAGGACCGAAGTCCTCTTGCCCTTCGCCGGAGAGATATCTGGAAGGTTATCACTGCGACGCAGAGAGAGTCTATGCAGTTACTTTATCTTCCGAATTAAGCGGCTCTTATAACAGTGCAGTTTTAGGAAAGAACTTATATAAGGAAGAGTACGGGGAGAAAGATATATATGTGTTTAATTCCCGCTCGGCATCTATTGGAGAGACTCTGATCGGATTAAAGATCAAAGAATGTGAGGATCAGGGGATGAGTTTCCAGGATACGATTGATACAGTGGAGAAGTATATTTCTGAACAGCACACGTATTTTGTGTTGGAGACATTAGAGACATTGAAGAAGAATGGAAGACTGACTGGAATTAAGGCACTGATGGCAACAGCCCTGAATATCAAGCCGCTTATGGGATCCACACCGGAGGGTACGATCCAGCAATTGGGACAGGCGAGAGGAATGAAGAAGACAGTTGCCAAGATGGCAGAACAGTTACTTTTAGATGCAGGTGAGACGAAAGATCGTATTCTGGCAATTTCTCACTGTAATTGTCCGGAGCGTGCTGAGTTTTTGAAAAATATCGTGCTGTCAAAGGCTGAATTTAAAGATGTGATTGTCCTTGATATGGCAGGAATCAGCAGTATGTATGCTTCTGATGGAGGCGTGATCGCGGTTGTATAATCTTAGAAGTTATGCTATACTTAGCAGAGTTGGAGCGTTTCCCAATTTAAGAAGAATATGAAGGAGCATACACATATGAGTCAGGAAAAAGTAGATCGCTATAAAAAAGAAAAGGCTAATCGCAAGAAGAATGTTAAGAAAGAAAAGGTACAGAATGTTATAAGAAGATGCCTGTATGGAGTGATTGGACTTGTGATACTTGGATGGGTAGGTTACTCCGGATATAATAGTTATACAAGTAATAAATCGGCAGAAGAAGTTCAGATTGATTATACTGCAATCAATAATTATATGCAGAGTATGACGAGCGAATAGAAGTGGCGAATAAGAATATATAATTTAGATAAATATAGATGTAATATTTGAAAAGATTTTGAGAAGAACTATTTCATAAGGAATGGTTCTTCTTTTTTTATGAAAAAGGGCTTGAAATAGAAGAAAAAGTGGTTTACAATGAGTTCAAGTGGTAGGAAGTGGTGAAAAGTGGAACAAAGTGGCACGAAAGTGGTTCGCTTTGGAAGAGGAGAGTTTCATTATGTTGAAAGGAGAGTACAGTCATAATATAGATGCCAAGGGCAGACTTATCATTCCGGCTAAGTTTCGTGACGATTTAGGGGAGCATTTCGTTATAACTAAGGGAATGGAGAATTGCCTGTACGTATATCCGGAAGAACAATGGAACGAATTTGAAGCAAAACTGAACGCCTTACCAACCACCACGGATAAAAAAGCCCGCGCACTGGCATACTTTTTTCAGGGAAGTGCAGCGGACGGAGACCTTGATAAGCAGGGAAGAACTCTGATACCATCCAACCTTAGAGAATTTGCACAGCTTGGAAAAGAAGTTGTATTTATCGGTATGGGGAAGCGTGCCGAGATCTGGGATAAGGCAAGATGGGATGAAAAGAATGCTGAAGTAGAAATGAGTATTGAGGACATTGCATCTGATATGGAAGCAAGCGGATTCAGTCTCTAAGGAATTTCAGTATCTAAGAGGGAGAAGATATGGAATTCAAACATACATCAGTATTATTAAATGAGACAATCGAAGGACTGAACATCAAGCCAGATGGAATCTATGTAGATGGAACTCTGGGAGGTGGAGGTCACAGCTTAGAGGTCTGTAAGCGTTTAGGCGCAAATGGGAGTATTATAGGAATAGATCAGGACGCAGCTGCAATCAAGGCGGCAGGCGACCGTTTAAAAGACTTCGGGGAGAAAGTCACAATTGTGAGGAGCAACTATTGTGAAATGAAGTCGCGGCTCCAGGAGTTAGGCATTGACAAGGTAGATGGGATTATCCTTGATCTGGGCGTGTCATCTTATCAGTTAGATACGGCAGAACGTGGATTCTCTTATCGGGAAGATGCACCTCTGGATATGCGGATGGATACACGTCAGAGTATGACGGCCAGAGACATCGTCAATGACTACAGTGAGAAGGAGCTTTATCGTGTGATCAGAGATTACGGGGAGGATAAGTTTGCAAAGAATATTGCAAAGCATATAGTAATCGCACGCGGTAAAGAACCTATTGAAACTACCGGCCAGTTAACGGAGATCATCCGGGCGGCCATACCAATGAAGTATCAGAAGAAATCAGGGCATCCGGCGAAGAGAACATTTCAGGCTATTCGGATTGAACTGAACAGGGAGTTAGAAGTTCTGAGAGATTCATTGGATGATATGATTGATTTGTTGAATCCAGGTGGGCGTTTGTGTATTATTACGTTCCATTCATTGGAAGACAGGATTGTAAAGAGTGCGTTTAAGAAGAATGAGCATCCTTGCACCTGTCCACCGGACTTTCCGGTGTGTGTATGCGGGAAAGTTTCGAAGGGGAGTATTATTACTAGAAAACCGATTCTTCCAAGTGAAGAAGAGTTAGAGCACAATAGCCGTTCAAAGAGTGCAAAGCTACGAATATTTGAACGTGCTTAGCTACAGGTATACGACAAAAAGATCCAATGGATCTTTTTTCGTATTTATAAAGTGTAGACGATAATAAATTTAGGAAAGGGGTGATCGTACATGGCAACAACGAAAGATCGTTATCATACAGACAGAAGAAGTGCATATGTGTATGGAAATACTGCGCCAAAACCGTCATATGAACCGGAGCGTCGCCAGAAAAGATCGCCTTCTGAACCAAAAAAGCGGACAAGCACCCGCGTGCGCCAGAATCGAAGAAAAGCTCGTTTGATGAACCGTACATATATGGTGTTTTTGACATGTGCAGCGGTAATTGCATTGATCGTGTGTGTGAATTACATCAAGTTACAGTCAAGCATTACGAGCCGTACAGAGAATATCACAAAATTACAGGAAGAACTGGCACAGTTGAAAGAAACCAATAATACAAAATATAATTCGATTATGGATTCCGTCAATTTAGAAGATATTTCTAAAAAGGCACAGGAAGACCTGGGAATGGTTCCGGCATCTTCTGATGAGATTATTACATATGACAGTCCGGCGACAGATTATGTGGAACAAAAAGAAGAAGTACCGGATAGTGGTGTGCTTGCACAATCAGATAATAATACAAAATAGGTGATGATATGGCTAAAAAAGTTAAGTCTTTCTTTAAGAAAAAATTCACCAAAGGAATGCAAAAAAAGCTAGTATTGCTCTTCGGAGCTGTGATACTAGCTTTTGTGGGACTTGTGGGATATATTACGATAATCAATGCGAAAGACGGCGAACAGTATACGAAGATCGTATTGGATCAGCAGCAATATGAGAGCAGAACGATACCGTATAAGCGAGGCGATATATTGGATCGAAACGGTACGAAACTGGCGACCAGTGAGCGAGTATATAATGTGATCCTGGACGCAAAAGTACTTCTCAGTAAAGATGAGTATCTGGAACCGACGTTAGCGGCTTTGAAAGACTGTTTTGACATTAAAGAATCCGATGTTAGGAAAGTTTTGGATGATACACCATCCAGCAGATATTGTGTATTAAAGAAAGCAGTAGATTACAATACTGAGCAAAAATTCGAGAAGATCATTGCAGATACCGAGAAGAATCCGAATGTAAAAGGTATATGGATGGAAGAGGATTATGTGAGAAAATATCCATATGATACGCTGGCAAGTGGAATGCTTGGCTTTGCTTCATCCGGAAATGTCGGAAATAGCGGGATCGAGGCATATTACAATTCTGTGCTGAATGGAACTGATGGAAGAGAATATGGATATCTGGACTCGGATGCCGGATATGAGAAAACGGTAAAAGAGGCAGAAAATGGAAAAACGGTTGTTTCGACGATTGATCTTCAGGTACAGAGTATCGTAGAAAAGCACATTCTGGCATTTAATGAAGAGCATAAGAATCTGGCAACAGAGGGAGAAGGAAGTAAGCATACTGCAGTTATGGTCATGAATCCTCAGAATGGAGAAATCTTAGCTGAGGCATCTTATCCGAATTATGATCTGAATAATCCAAGAGATCTGACGAAGTATTATTCAAAAGAAGAAATTAAGAAAATGACCGATGATGAGCAGAGCGAGGCACTTAATAGTCTGTGGACAAACTTCTGTGTCAGTGATGATTACGAGCCGGGATCTACCTTTAAACCATTTACAGTTGCAGCAGGACTGGAACTTGGAGTATTGGATGGAAGTGAAACCTTTAACTGTACTGGTATGATGCACGTCGGGGACGATGATATTTATTGTCATGTAAAGACAGGACATGGACAGGAAACCTTAAAGCAGGCAGTTGAAAATTCCTGCAACGTTGCATTGATGCAGATTGCTCAGAAAATTAAAGAAGAGCAGTTCTCAAGATATCAGAAACTCTTTGGTTTTGGTCAGTATACAGATATTGACCTGCCGGGAGAGACCGATACATCGGGACTTTTATATCAGCCGGAAGATATGGATCCGGCCAGTCTTGCAACGAATGCGTTTGGACAGAACTTCAATGTGACGATGACGCAGCTGGCGGCGGCGTATTGTTCCCTGGTAAATGGAGGAGATTATTACAAACCGCATGTGGTAAAGCAGATTGAAGATGAAAATGGAAATGTTGTAGATTCAAAGGATTCTGTAGTGTTAAGAAAGACTGTTTCGAAAGAAACCAGTGATATTTTAAAAGATTATATGCTGGGTGTTGTAGAGGAAGGAACCGGTACGAATGCAGCAGTAGAAGGATATGATATCGGTGGTAAGACAGGAACTGCGGAGAAACTTCCACGAGGCAATGAAAAATATTTGATTTCATTTATCGGATATGCACCACAGGATAATCCACAGGTAGTTGTTTACGTTGTGATTGATGAGCCGAATGCGGTGTCTCAGGAAGACTCTTCACTGGTGACGACACTTGCATCAGATATTATGAAAGAAATCTTTCCATATCTTGGAATTAAAAAGAATGGAAAGGCAACAAGCTCTGACAACTCGGATACAACTACAGGAACAGATAGTGCAGATACATCGTCAGATGCAACAACCGGAGATGGAAACTATTATACAGATGGTACGTATGATTACAGCTATGATAGTACCGATTATAGTACGGAGACAGGCTATACCGATTATAGTACAGACGGCAGTTATACGGATGGAAGTTACACAGGAGACTACTACACAGATACCTACAGTTATTAAAAAATAGTGAATAACCTTACAAAAGTCAAAATAAGTTATAAAAAGGACTTTTGTAAGGTTATTTTTTATGAGAAATAAAACTTATAATAAAAAGAAACTGTTGATTGTATTGGTGATCGCGATCGTTCTATTGATTCTGCTGACAGGAAGACTGGTTTATCTGATGATATTTGATTCCGAATACTATCAGGAGCTGGCGGAAGATCTGCATGAAAGAGAGCGCGAGATCAAGGCGGCGAGAGGAGAGATTATTGACCGGAATGGTGTGGTTCTGGCGACGAATCGTACAGTTTGTACAATATCCGTGATCCACAGTCAGGTAAAGGACAAAGAAAAAGTGATTCGGGAGCTTTCGAAGATTTTAGAAATGGATGAGAATCTGGTGAGAAAACGTGTGGAGAAGGTTTCTTCCATGGAGCGGATAAAGACAAATGTGGACAAAAAGACGGGGGATAAAATCCGTAATCTGGAGTTAGATGGAGTAAAAGTAGATGAAGATTTTAAGAGGTATTATCCGTACAATGAACTGGCGTCAAAAGTTTTGGGTTTTACAGGCGGTGATAATCAGGGAATCATAGGACTGGAAGTAGAGTATGAAAAATATTTAAAAGGGAAAAATGGGACGATTCTCACGGTTACGGATGCAAGAGGAATTGAACTGGAGAAAATTGCGGAGGACCGTGTAGAACCGGTGTCTGGGAATACCCTTCAGATCAGCCTGGATTATAATCTGCAAAATTACGCAGAACAGATGGCGGAAAAAGTGATGGAAGAAAAGCAGGCGGACAAAGTGGCCATTATACTGATGAATCCGCAGAACGGGGAAATCTATTCGATGGTGAATATCCCGGAGTTTAATCTGAATGATCCTTTTACGCTGAATACAGGGGTAAATCAAAGTGAAATGACCGAAGAAGAAAAGCAGGATGCATTAAACCAGATGTGGAGAAATGGATGTATTAATGATACCTACGAGCCGGGATCTATTTTTAAAGTAGTGACAGCTTCCGCGTGTCTTGAGGCCGGAGTGGTAAAAACGACGGATACATTCCATTGCCCCGGCTATAAAGTAGTGGAGGATCGTAAGATCAGATGTCATAAAGTAGGAGGACATGGATCAGAAACCTTTGTTCAGGGAATCCAGAATTCCTGTAATCCAGTATTTATAGAGATTGGACTTCGATTGGGTGTAGAAAGATTTTACGATTACTTTAGACGATTCGGGCTGTTAGACTTGACGAATGTTGATCTGCCGGGAGAGGCGGGTACTATCATGCATCAGGAAGAAAATATAGGCCTTGTAGAACTGGCAACGATGAGTTTTGGACAGTCGTTTCAGGTGACACCGATACAGATGGCTGCGACGGTAGGCATGATCGTGAATGGCGGAAACAGGATTGCACCACATTTGGGAATGAAGGTCCTGGACGGGGAAGAGTGTGTGAAAGAATTTGAATATAAGGAAAAGAAAAATGTAGTATCAAGAGGGACTTCAGATACAATGCGGATGTTGTTAGAAAGTGTGGTGTCTGAAGGTGGTGGAAAGAATGCACAGGTAGAAGGGTATCGCGTGGGTGGAAAGACGGCAACCTCACAGACACTTCCAAGAAGTGCGAACAAATATATTGCATCGTTCATTGGTTTTGCACCGGCCCAAAACCCGCGGATTTTAGGAATGTGTATTATCTACAATCCACAGGGAGTATACTATGGAGGAACGATCGCAGCACCTGTGATCGGTGATATATTTGAGCATATATTGCCTTATCTTGGCATTGAAAAAGAATAGAAAATGAAGTATACTATGAAAGGCTATAGGTATGTGGCGTAAAGAAACGTACAAAAGAAATAAAGAGGTGGATTATGGATTATACAGTGTTTATTCCAGTGTTGATCGCGTTTGCACTGAGTGCGATCATGGGACCGGTGATTATTCCGATACTTAGAAGAATGAAGATGGGACAGACAGAGCGTGAGGAAGGTGTTCAGTCTCATTTAAAGAAAGCGGGCACACCGACGATGGGTGGAGTGATCATCTTACTTAGTGTGGTACTGACATCCGTATTTTATATCAAAGATTATCCGAAGATTATTCCGATTTTGTTCGTTACCTTGGGTTTTGGGCTGATTGGTTTTCTGGATGATTATTTAAAAGTAGTAATGAAACGTTCTGATGGATTATATCCAAAGCAGAAGATGGCACTTCAGATCGTGGTGACTGCGATTTTTGCATTCTATCTGGTGAAGTTTACAGATGTATCCTTGGAGATGCTGATTCCGTTTTCGGGTGGCAGATATCTAAATATCGGATGGCTTGCGATTCCGCTGCTGTTCATCGCTGTGATCGGAACGGTTAACGGTGTGAACTTTACAGATGGACTGGATGGACTGGCATCCAGTGTGACGGTACTGGTAGCTACATTTTTTACGGTAGTAGCGATTGGAACAAAGAGTGGGATTGAACCGGTGACTTGTGCAGTGGTTGGAGCACTTCTTGGCTTTTTATTGTTCAATGTATATCCGGCGAGTGTATTTATGGGGGATACAGGTTCTCTGGCACTTGGAGGATTTGTTGCATCTACAGCATACATGCTTCAGATGCCGATTTTTATCATTATCGTAGGTCTGATCTATCTGGTAGAAGTCGTATCGGTTATGATTCAGGTGACATACTTTAAGAAAACTGGTGGAAAGAGATTTTTCAAGATGGCCCCGATTCATCATCATTTTGAATTGTGTGGATGGTCAGAGACAAGAGTCGTTGCGGTATTTTCGATTATTACAGCACTGTTATGTCTGATCGCACTTATGGCTATGTAGGAGGAAAAAGATGAAAGTTGTAGATAAAAAAGTCCTGGTATTTGGTTCTGGGATCAGCGGAATAGGAGCCGTACATCTTTTGGAACTGGAAGGTGCGGATGTAGTATTATATGATGGAAATGATAAGCTTACAGAAGCTGATGTCCGGGCAAAATTAGACGTCGGAAGCAAAGCGGAGATTGTGCTGGGAGCATTTCCGGAGCAATTGTTAGAAGAACTGGATCTGGTGATTTTGAGTCCGGGTGTTCCGACAGATCTTCCTGTTGTAAATCAGATGAGAGAAAAAGGCATCCAGATCATCGGAGAGATTGAACTGGCATATACATATAGTAAAGGTGATGTGCTTGCAATTACAGGAACGAACGGTAAGACGACTACTACGACACTCCTTGGGGAGATTATGAAGAATTATCAGGACAAGGTATATGTGGTAGGAAATATTGGAAATCCATATACAACAATTGCAGATAAGACAGATGAAGATACCGTGATCGTGGCTGAAATGAGCAGTTTCCAGTTAGAGAGTATTGTGACATTCAGACCAAAGGTAAGTGCGATTCTTAATTTTACACCGGATCATCTGAACAGACATCATACGATGGAGGCTTATGTTGCGGCTAAGAAAAATATTGCCAATAATCAGACAGAGTCTGATTACTGTGTGCTGAATTATGAGGACAAGCTTACCAGAGAATTTGGAGAAAATTTAAAGGCACAGGTTATATATTTCAGCAGTCAGCGTAAACTAGATAGAGGAATCTATCTGGATGCTGGAGAGATTATTTACAGAGACGGTTCTGAAGTGAAGATCTGCAATATAGAAGAACTTCAGATTCTTGGAACGCATAATTATGAGAATGTAATGGCGGCAGCAGCTATGGCACTTGCATATGGTGTTCCGGTAGAAGTGATCCGTGAGACAGTGAAGGCATTTAAAGGCGTGGAACATAGAATTGAATATGTAACAGAGAAAAATGGAGTTGCATATTATAACGATTCAAAGGGAACGAATCCGGATGCTGCAATTCGTGGAATCCAGGCGATGAATCGCCCGACAGTGCTGATTGGCGGTGGTTATGATAAGAATTCCGAATACACAGAGTGGATCAATAGTTTTGATGGCAAAGTAAAGAAACTGATCCTGATCGGTGCAACCAGAGAAAAGATTGCAAGAGATGCGGAAAAATGCGGATTCACAGAATATAAGTATGCAGATACATTTGATGAAGCGGTACTTCAGGCAGCTAAGATCGCAGAGCCGGGTGATGCGGTACTATTATCGCCTGCCTGTGCAAGTTGGGGAATGTTCCCGAATTATGAGGTTCGTGGCGAGAGATTTAAAGAGATTGTAAATTCCTTATAAGGAGTGAAGCAGATTGGAACATCAGGGGAAAAGAAGGTATGATCTGATACTGATTTTTGCACTTGTGATCTTGAATATTGTAGGACTTGTGATTTTGTACAGCACAAGTGCTTACAATGGCGAAGTAAAGTTCCATGATTCTTTTTACTATTTGAAAAAGCAACTATTTGCGACGATATTGGGAATTGCCTGTACATATATCACTGCTCAGATGGATTATCGTGACCTTGAGAAGTTTGCAGTATTAGGATATCTTGCAGCATTGGTTTTATCGTTGTTAGTATTGTTTATCGGAGATGAATATAATGGGTCCAAAAGATGGCTGTCTTTTGGACCTGTTTCATTTCAACCTTCAGAATACGCGAAGGTTGCGGTAATCTTATTTTTGGCTGCTTTGATCACAAAAAATATTCAGAATATGCATCGTTTTACTACAATGCTTAAAATATTAGTGCTGATTCTTCCGATTGTAGGATTGGTTGGCAGCAATAATTTGAGTACCGCGATCATCATACTTGGAATTGCCGTGATCCTGATTTTTGTGGCGAGTCCAAAGTACGCGCAGTTTGTTTGGATGGGAACGCTTGGAATCGGGTTTATGACGGTGTTTCTTGCATTGGAAAGTTATCGGTTAGAGCGGCTTGCAATTTGGAGACATCCGGAAAAATTCGAGAAAGGTTATCAGACGATGCAGGGGCTTTATGCTATAGGTTCGGGAGGCCTGTTTGGCCGTGGTCTTGGAAATAGTATCCAGAAGCTTGGTTTTGTGCCGGAGGCGCAGAATGACATGATATTTTCGATTATCTGTGAAGAACTGGGACTTATTGGAGCTTGCCTGATCCTGCTTTTGTTTCTGGTGATCATCTGGAGGTTTTTTGTGATTGCATGGAGGGCACCGGATCTGTTCGGGACACTGATCGCGGCAGGCGCAATGGCACATATGATGATTCAGGTGATCTTGAATGTAGCGGTGGTGACAAACAGCATCCCGAATACAGGAATTACCTTGCCGTTTGTCAGTTACGGAGGCACATCAGTGGTATTTTTGATGGTTGAAATGGGGCTTGTACTGAGTGTGTCTTCTCTGGTAAAATATACGGAGATATAAGAAGGAGCAGTAGATAGATGGAAAATGAAAATCAGAAGATAAATAGAAAAAAGCGTAAGAAAAATCATCGTCTTTATGCATTGGTCATTATGCTGCTTACGATTATGGCGGTAGTTTTAGGGATAATGGTGTTATTTTATACCCAGGGATTTGAAGTTTCGGGAAATGATTACTGCAGTACGGGAGACATTAAGGACGCAGTACTTGAAAACCCATACGAAATAAATACATTATATGTCCTGGCAAAATATAAGACAGGACATGGAAAAAAACTGGCATGCATGGATCAGATGGATGTCAGCCTGAAGAACCCTTGGACGTTGAAGGTGACGGTGAAAGAGAAACCAATCGTGGGTTATGTAAAAAAAGGAAAGAAATATGCTTATTTCGATAAAGAGGGGCTGGTTGTAAAGATATCAGATTCTTTGCAGGATGGACTCCCGAGTATAGAAGGTGTAACGATTAAAAATGTCAAGTTATATCAGAAACTTTCCTGTGATAAGAGCAAGATTTTTGAGGAGATCCTGATGACCTCCAAAGAGATAAAAAAATATGAGCTCAAGCCGGATAAGATTGTATACGAAAAGAGTACAATCAATCTGTATATTGGGGATATCTGTGTGTCTTTGGGAAGTAAGGTGAGCTCAGAACAGATCGCGCAGATTCAGCCGATTTTAGAAAAACTTTCCGGAAAGAAAGGAACACTTCACCTGGAAGATTATGCTTCTTCGGGAACTGCGATTACATTTGAAACTGAAAAAGCGAAGAGTAAAAAATCCGATGAAGAAACAGATGAGAGTACAGCTGAGAATACAGATGGACAGACAGATGACTCCGGGTTGTACACCTGGGATGGTACAGATATGAATCTTTATGATGGAACCGGATGGTATGATGAAGCGGGCAATTATTATGATTCCAGTCTGTATGACAGTTCGGGAAATTATGATACATCCGGAACTTATAGCGACAGCACTTACGACAGTAGCACTTACTATGACAGTGGATATGATTATTCAGGAACCGAAGGCTATTAAAAGTGGTGGAATTGTTGCAAAAAAATGAATAAAAAGGCTAAATTTCTATTGATATTTTGTACAAAACTCTATATTATATAGTATATATGGCAAAAAGAACACATTTCATTTTGCTTGTGGGATGTATAATATAATTATAAGGATAACAAAGGAGGAGAAACCCTTGCTAGAAATTAAAACAAATGAATCAG
>ERZ773103.2785-NODE-2785-length-15469-cov-14.036525_pt1 | contig 15469 bp, 9 predicted proteins | sample MGYA00511118_ERZ773103 | MGnify/ENA primary metagenome ERZ773103 (study PRJEB29015, sample SAMEA2737821) | human gut metagenome | biome: human gut; feature: human-associated habitat; material: faeces | place: China | collected 2012 ... | reverse complement strand
TGGGTGGTAAAGCTCAGTTCGGTGGACAGCGTTTCGGAGAGATGGAGGTATGGGCTCTGGAGGCTTATGGTGCTTCTTACACACTGCAGGAGATCCTGACTGTGAAGTCCGATGATGTAATTGGCCGTGTGAAGACCTACGAGGCAATTATCAAGGGTGAAAATATCCCTGAGCCGGGTATTCCGGAATCCTTCAAGGTACTTCTGAAAGAGCTGCAGTCTCTGGGACTGGATGTGCGTGTGCTTCGTGATGACAATACAGAAGTAGAGATCATGGAAACCGTAGATATGGGTGAAACTGATTTCCGCTCACTGATCGAGGGAGATAGAAAGTATCGTCAGGACGAGGAGAATCTGGGCGAACATGGATATACCGCTCAGGAATTCCAGGGTGAAGAACTTGTGGATGTTGAGGAACCGGAGGATGATGATGACCTCAATGGTGACTTTGAGATTGAATTTGACGAAGAGTAGAAAGGGGTGCCAGTATGCCAGCAAATAATAATGAACAAACATACCAGCCTATGACTTTTGATGCGATCAAAATCGGGTTGGCATCACCTGAAAAAGTATTAGAGTGGTCAAGAGGCGAAGTTACTAAGCCTGAGACTATTAACTATAGAACACTGAAGCCTGAGAAAGACGGACTTTTCTGCGAGCGCATTTTCGGACCTAGCAAGGACTGGGAATGCCACTGCGGAAAGTACAAGAAAATCCGTTATAAAGGTGTAGTCTGCGACCGATGCGGCGTTGAGGTTACAAAGTCCAGTGTACGTAGAGAGCGTATGGGACACATCGCTCTGGCGGCTCCGGTTTCCCATATCTGGTATTTCAAGGGAATCCCAAGCCGTATGGGACTGATTCTGGATCTGTCTCCGAGAACTCTGGAGAAGGTGCTGTATTTTGCATCTTACATCGTGCTGGATGCAGGTGATACGAACCTGATGTACAAACAGGTACTTTCTGAGGCTGAGTATCAGGAAGCAAGAGAGAACTGGGGCAATGCATTCCGTGTAGGTATGGGTGCAGAGTCTATCAAAGAACTTCTGGAAGCGATTGATCTGGAAAAAGAATACGCAGAGCTGCAGGCAGGTCTTGAGGGCGCTACCGGACAGAAGCGCGCCAGAATCGTAAAACGTCTGGAAGTGGTAGAAGCATTCCGTGAGTCAGGAAATAAGCCGGAGTGGATGGTGCTGACTAACATCCCGGTTATCCCACCGGATCTTCGACCGATGGTTCAGCTGGATGGTGGACGTTTCGCCACATCTGACCTGAATGATCTGTACAGAAGAATTATTAACAGAAATAACCGTCTGAAGAGACTTCTGGAACTGGGAGCTCCGGACATTATCGTGAGAAACGAAAAGAGAATGCTGCAGGAAGCGGTTGACGCATTAATTGATAATGGTCGTCGTGGCCGTCCGGTTACAGGACCTGGTAACCGTGCACTGAAGTCTCTGTCTGATATGCTGAAAGGTAAGTCAGGACGTTTCCGTCAGAACCTGCTGGGTAAGCGTGTTGACTACTCAGGACGTTCGGTTATCGTAGTAGGACCGGAGCTGAAGATCTATCAGTGTGGTCTGCCGAAAGAGATGGCTATCGAGCTGTTCAAGCCTTTCGTTATGAAAGAACTGGTTCAGAGCGGAGCAGCCCATAATATTAAGAATGCCAAGAAGATGGTAGAGAAGCTTCAGCCAGAGGTGTGGGATGTGCTGGAAGATGTTATCAAAGAACATCCGGTTATGTTGAACCGTGCCCCTACACTGCATAGACTTGGTATTCAGGCGTTTGAGCCTATCCTTGTAGAGGGTAAGGCGATTAAGCTTCATCCGCTGGTTTGTACAGCGTACAACGCGGACTTCGATGGAGACCAGATGGCGGTACATCTTCCGCTGTCAGTGGAAGCACAGGCAGAGTGCCGTTTCCTTCTTTTGTCACCAAATAACCTGCTGAAACCGTCGGATGGTGGTCCGGTAGCGGTACCTTCACAGGATATGGTTCTTGGTATTTACTATCTGACACAGGAGAGACCGGGAGCTGTCGGAGAAGGCAAGTGCTTCAAGAACGTAAATGAAGCAATTCTGGCTTATGAGAACCAGGCAGTGACACTGCATTCACGTATCAAGGTGCGTGTATCTAAGACTATGCCGGACGGAACTGTTAAGACAGGAACGGTAGAGTCTACACTGGGAAGATTTATCTTTAATGAGATTATTCCTCAGGATCTCGGATTTGTTGACCGTGAAGTTGAGGGCAACGAGCTGCTTCTGGAAGTTGACTTCCACGTAGGTAAGAAACAGCTGAAACAGATTCTGGAGAAAGTTATTAATACACATGGATCAACAGCTACAGCAGAAGTACTGGATGCGGTAAAAGCAACCGGATACAAATATTCTACAAGAGCTGCCATGACCGTAGCGATCGCCGATATGACGGTACCGCCGGAGAAGCCGGAAATGATCGCTCAGGCTCAGGAAACTGTAGATAAGATCACGAAGAACTTCAAGCGTGGTCTGATCACAGAGGAAGAACGTTATAAGGAAGTCGTAGAGACATGGAAGACAACCGATGATGCCCTGACTAAGGTTCTGCTGGACGGCCTGGATGCATACAACAACATCTTCATGATGGCTGACTCAGGAGCCCGTGGTTCTGATAAGCAGATCAAACAGCTTGCAGGTATGCGTGGTTTGATGGCTGATACAACCGGACGTACGATCGAGCTCCCTATCAAGTCTAACTTCCGTGAAGGTCTGGACGTACTGGAGTATTTCATGTCAGCGCATGGAGCTCGAAAAGGTATGTCAGATACAGCACTTCGTACTGCCGACTCTGGTTACCTGACCAGACGAATGGTAGACGTTTCCCAGCACGTGATCATCCACGATGTGGATTGTGCTCAGGAAGGCAAGCCGATTCCGGGAATGTATGTAAAAGCATTCATGGATGGAAAAGAAGAAATCGAGAGTCTGCAGGAGCGTATTACAGGACGTTACCTTGCAGAGGACGTAGTAGATAAAGATGGTAACCCAATCGTAAAGGCGAACCACATGGTTACACCGAAACGTGCGGAGAAGATTATGAAATACGGTGTTGATGAAAATGGTGAATCACTCAAGCAGGTGAAGATCCGTACCATCCTGACATGCAAGGCACACAATGGTGTCTGCACGAAGTGTTACGGAGCCAACATGGCAACCGGAGAGCCGGTACAGGTTGGTGAGGCTGTTGGAATCATCGCGGCACAGTCTATTGGAGAGCCTGGTACACAGCTGACCATGCGTACGTTCCATAGTGGTGGTGTAGCCGGAGACGATATCACACAGGGTCTTCCTCGTGTCGAAGAGCTTTTTGAGGCAAGAAAGCCAAAGGGACTTGCAATTATCACAGAGTTCGGCGGAGTTGCCACAATCAACGATACGAAGAAGAAACGTGAGATCATCGTTACCAATCAGGAAACAGGCGAGTCTAAGGCTTATCTGATTCCTTATGGATCAAGAATTAAGATCGCTGATGGAGCTGTACTGGAAGCCGGTGATGAGCTGACAGAAGGTAGCGTTAACCCACATGATATCCTGAAGATCAAAGGACTTCGTGCTGTGCAGGATTACATGATCCAGGAAGTACAGAGAGTATACCGTCTGCAGGGTGTAGAAATCAACGATAAGCATATCGAAGTTATCGTTCGTCAGATGCTGAAGAAGATTCGCATCGAAGAAAGAGGAGATACTGAATTCCTTCCGGGAACAATGGTAGATGTCCTTGAGTTCAACGATGTAAATGAACAGATGGTAGCAGAAGGTAAAGAGCCTGCAACAGGAGAACAGATCATGCTTGGTATTACTAAGGCATCCCTGGCAACAGATTCCTTCCTGTCAGCTGCATCCTTCCAGGAGACAACCAAGGTTCTGACTGAGGCTGCTATCAAAGGCAAGGTTGACCACCTGATCGGTCTGAAAGAGAACGTCATTATCGGTAAACTGATTCCGGCAGGAACAGGTATGAGAAAATACCGTGATGTTAAGCTTGATACAGGCCTTGGTATGGATATGGACGACGAAATCAGTTTTGATGATTTTGATATGGATGATGATACTGAGTCTGAAGCACCGGCAGAGACAGCAGAAACTGTTGAAAGCGAAGAAAATGCTGAAGAAACAGTTACAGTTGAAGAATAGGCTTTATATGCTAAGAGAGGCAGATACGTTGAATGGCGTGTCTGCTTTTCTTGCTTTAAAGACATGAAAAACAAAAATATTTAAAAATTATTTCCAATTCTTTAATACTTTACAAAAATAAAGGGTTGCAAAATATGAAAAAATACAGTAGCATATAAATAATCAGTCGAAAATCAGGGGGTGTGATATGCTGGATTTAGATCATATTGGTGAACGGATCAGAGAATGCAGAAAAAAGAAAATGATGACAATCCGGGTTTTGGGAGAATATACAGGGCTTTCAGCGGGCTATCTGAGTATGCTGGAACAGAATAAGACATCTCCGAATGTGGACAGTCTTGCGCGAATTTGTGAAGCACTGGATATTGATATCCAGTATGCACTGGAAGGCGAAATGCCGGGAAAGACGGTTATACGCAGAGAAGAAATGAGTAAGCATCTTTATCCGGAAGAAAATATGACAGTTGAGGTCGCAGACTTTGGTCAGGGAGAATCGATTTTTGAATATATTACGATTGAACCGGGAGAATCTGCGAAAAAAGAAGAATATCGTCATGTCTTTTCGGAAATGTGTATGGTGATAAAAGGAACTCTGAATGTAGAGATGGAAGGAAAAATTTGCAGTTTACATCCGGGAGACAGTATATATATAAAGAGCAGAGAGCGTCATAGTATTTCCAATCCTGGAAAAGAACCTTGTGTGAGTATATGGGTATATCACCGGGATGTACCAAGACTGTTTGGAAGAAATGAAAATAAAAGGTGAAAATTAAATTGTGAAATAAATGAAATAAATAGCATTCCTCTTGACAATCTTAGAGTATGGTTCTATAATAAGAAAAAAAGTTACACATATGAATAAATATTCATTTAAGTGAATTTACAAAATTGAACTGTTAAAACAGGGTTTCTTCGAAATTCACGCAGCTCTGAAGACAGTGTTATTTACTAAAGTGTATAAAGATTAGATTTTTATACATACAATACGGACAATCTAATAATTAAACATAGACGTCATAGCGTGAAACTATGACCTTTGAAAGAAGACAAGGACGTCATGATGCAAATCATGGCGTTCTTTTGTTTACACCACTAGACTGCGGTCTAGTAAAGTATTACATTGTCGCAGAGGGGCGGACATATCTGGTAAATATACCGTCTCAGAAGAACAAAAGTACATGAGAGGAGAACAAAAATGGACAGATTAACTCAATTGCGAGAGTACATGGAAAAAGAAAGACTGGATGCGTTTTATATTGCAAAGCCGGCGAATGTACGTTGTATCAGCGGATTTACGGGGGAAGACTCATTCCTTTTTATCACAAAGGCGAATCAGTATTTTATCACTGATGCAAGATACACAGAGCAGGCATCTTATGAATGTCCGGATTACGAACTTGTAAACTGGCGAATCAATTTTGGCTACAGCATGGGGAAAGCTGTTGCATATTGCGCAGACAAAGATGGAGTTAAAACAATCGGATTTGAACAGGATCATCTGACATTTGAAAAATGGAACTCTATGCAGGCTGAACTCGGTGCTGAGATGGTTCCGACGCTGAACGTAATCGAAGGCTTCCGCGCGATCAAGACGCCGGAAGAGATCAAGAACCTTACCGTTGCCTGCGATATCGCATCCAGAGCATTTGAAAAAATTATAAAAGACATCCGTCCGGGTGTGACAGAAAAAGAAATCGCATCCAGACTTGCACATTACATGGTAATGGAAGGTGCAGATACTAAACCGTACGGTGGAATCGTTATTTCAGGAGCAAAGAGCTCTCTGCTTCACGGGATTCCGGACAGTAAGCCAATCGAATACGGAGATTTCGTATTGATGGATTATGGATGCCAGTACAAAGGTTATCTTTCAGATATGACAAGAACAGTAGTTGTCGGTAAGGCAGATGCCAAACAGAGAGAAGTTTATGATCTCTGCCGTCGTATGACAGAAGATACAGAAGCATCTGTAAGAGCTGGTGTGACAGGAACTTCCTGCTATGAAGCTTCGCTTGAAGCAATCAAAGATACAGAATACCTTCCGTATAATTATACAGGAATCGGTCATGGAGTAGGGCTGTTCGTCCATGAACTTCCGAATATCGGACTGAACTGTGAGAATATCTTACAGGAGAACAGCATAATGACAGTAGAACCAGGACTTTATATTCCGGGTTGGGGTGGTGTCAGACTTGAGGATCAGGGCATCATCACAAAAGACGGATATGAGAACCTGATCAGTGCTACACATGAGCTAATAGAATTATAAATGAAAAAGGAGGACAACATTTATGAAAAAGAAATTATTAGCAGCTTTACTTGCTACAGCAATGACAGTAACAATGTTTGCTGGCTGTGGTACACCGGGATCCAAAGATTCCAAGAAAGATGACAGCAGTGCTTCATCAGGAAAGAAGAGAATTACTTACACACTTCGTGAAGACCTTCCTTCTATGGATCCACAGAACAGTAACTCTATCTCATGTGCAACAGCAGAAATCTGCACCTATGCGATGCTGACACGTAACGTGGAAGGCGAAATCAAACCAGATGCAGCTGAAAGCTGGGATATTTCAGATGACGGACTTACTTACACATTCCACCTTCGTGATGGACTGAAATGGTCTGACGGAGAAGATGTAAAAGCAGGCGATTATGTTTATGGTATCCAGAGACTTATGGATCCAGAAATGGCAAGCGATTACGCATTCATCGGATATATCCTCAAAAACGGTGCAGAAGTAAATAGCGGTTCTGTGCCTGTCGATGAACTTGGCGTATCTGCACCAGATGACAAGACAGTTGTTATCGAACTTGCACATCCGGCTACATACTTCCTTAGTATGGCTGCTATGGCAACATTCGGTCCTACAAGAAAAGATTATGTAGAAAAATACGGAAAAGAATATGCAGCTGATCCGGAAAAATCTGTTTATAACGGACCGTTCAAGATGACAGAGTGGAAACATGGCGATGAAATGATCCTTTCTAAGAATGAAAATTACTGGGATGCAGACAGCATCAAGCTTGATGAAATCTGCGTAAAGACAGTTGCAGATGCTAAGACAGCGGTTGCTATGTGGGAACAGGGCGAAGTTGATATCACAGTTGTACCTACTGAAATGACAGATCAGTATACAGAAAATACTGAATTCTACTATACAGGTGCAGATGATTACATCATGCTCAACATGTCAGAAGACAGACCGCTTGCTAACAAGAACCTGAGATTTGCTTTGAACTATGCAATCAACAGAACAGAATACAACAAGCTGGTTAACAATGACGTATATGACGTTGCACAGAGACTTGTACTTCCAAACGTGCAGGCGGCAGATGACCAGACATACGGAGAAGCTTATCCATATACACCATTCCCGGCAGAAAATGATAATGATAAAGCAAAAGAATATCTGGATGCAGCAATGAAAGAAATGGGCGTTTCTAATCCGGCAGACATCAAGATTACTCTTCTTACAACTGATACAGATGGTGCTAAGAAGCAGGCTGAAGTTCTTCAGGAACAGTATCAGAAGAACCTTGGTATTACAGTAGAAATCAACCAGGTAACTTACAAACAGAGACTTCAGATGGAAACTGAAAAAGATTACGATATGGTAGTAACAGGATGGGTTCCGGACTACTCTGACGCATATTCTTATCTGGAACTGTGGATCAGCGATGGTCAGTATAACCACTCTGGATATGCGAACGCTGAATACGACAAGCTTCTTAAAGATTCTCAGACAGAGACAGATGCTAAGACAAGACAGGATATGCTGTTCCAGGCAGAAAAGATCTTCCTTGAAGAAGATTCCGCTCTTGTACCGCTTCAGTTACGTAGAGACCAGTATCTGATCAATCCGAAGATTTCTAACTTCAATGTATACTTTGTCGGATATGACTTCGATCTGGTATATGCAGACATCAGCGAATAATACAGTTGGATGGTAACATACCTTGCGGTCGGCGCGGACTTACTGGTCCGCACCGGCTGCTTATTTGAGGGTTTTGATTATTTTGAGGGGTAGATTTGGTATGTATCAGCCAATAGGAAGTATGTGAAATAATCAAAGCTATCAAATAAAGAAAAATGAAGGGAGACAAAAGAATGGCAAAATATATAGCTAAACGAGTTGCATTAGCCATCGTAACACTTTTGGTACTTACAAGTGTTGTATTCGTCCTGGTTCGTCTGATGCCGGGAGATCCGTTCTCAAGTGACAAGATGACACCGGAGATCAAAGCGAATCTGGAAGCTTACTATGGTTTGGATAAACCGCTTGCAGAGCAGTATATAACTTATATGAAGAATGTGCTTCATGGTGATCTGGGGTATTCTATGAAGTATGAAAGTCAGACAGTTAACCGTATTATTGCTGACTCATTCCCATACTCAGCAGACCTGGGAATCCGTTCACTGTGCTTTGCACTGTTCTTCGGACTGATCCTTGGAATTGTAGCAGCACTGAATCGAGGAAAGAAACTGGACTTCGTCTGTATTTTGATTGCGATCATTGGTACATCGATTCCTGACTTCATCATGGGATCTGTACTTCAGTATTTCTTCGGAATCAAATGGCAGATTCTTCCGGTTGCGCAGTACACAAGCTTTAAGCACACAATTTTACCGTCAATCGCGGTTGGATTCTATACACTGGCATCCATTTCCCGTCTGATGCGTTCCAGTATGCTGGAAGTTGTATCTTCAGATTATACAAAGACAGCACGTGCGAAAGGTTTATCGGATTTCCGAATTACATTTAAACATCAGATCCGTAATGCGATCACACCGATCATTACCATTATGGGACCGACAGTTGCATCTGTATTAACAGGAACATTCGTAATCGAAGCCCTTTTCGCAATCCCTGGAATGGGAAAACATTATGTAGACAGTATTAACATGGCAGATTATACACTGGTTCTTGGTATGACGATCTTCTACGGAGCATTCCTGATCGTGTCAATCCTGATTGTAGATATCTTATACGGTATTGTAGATCCGAGAATCCGTCTGAGTGGTAAAAAAAGGTAGGTGACGAGAAATGGCAGAAATTACAAAAGAACAGTTTAAAGTTGTAGGAAAAAATACAAAGACAATGGAGTCTATTTCCCGTCCGAATATTGGTTACTGGCAGGATGCATGGAGACGAATCCGCAAGAATAAGATTGCATTCTTCTCATTGTGCCTGATTGGACTTTATGTACTTATGGCGATCTTTGTTCCAATGTTCAGCAAATATGACATTGCAACACAGAGTGTGGCAGAGATGAACCAGAGCTTTTCAAAAGCACATTGGTTTGGAACAGACTCTCTTGGACGTGATCTCTGGGTTCGTGCATGGTCTGGTGCGAGAGTATCTCTGACAATTGGTTTTGCAGCCAGCATCATCAATGCAATCGTTGGATCTATCATGGGTGGTATCTCAGGATTCTACGGTGGCAAGATCGATATGGTTATCCAGCGTGTTGTTGACGTATTATACGGAATCCCAAGTTTGATCGTTACCATTCTTCTTATGGTAGTTGTTGGTAACGGTGTACACTGTTTGATTCTTGCTATGTGTTGCGTCGGATGGATCGGTGGATGTCGTTTCGTTCGTGGTGAAGTATTAAAACTGAGAGAATCTGATTTCGTATCTGCAGCCAAGATCCTTGGTGTGCCGGATATCGTAATTATTGTAAAACATATTTTACCGAATATCATGGGACTTATCATTACAAACCTGACAATGGCTATTCCGGGAGCTATTTTCCAGGAGGCATTCCTGAGCTATATCGGTCTGGGTATCAAACCACCGAACTGCAGCTGGGGTGTACTTGCAAAAGACGGAATCGCACAGCTGAGAATTCATCCGTACCAGGTATTTGTACCGGCATTCCTGATTTGTACAACAATGCTTGCGCTGAATCTTCTTGGTGATGGGCTTCGTGATGCATTTGACCCGAAACTTAGAGGAACCGAGTAGGAAGGAGTATAGAAGATGGAAAATTTATTGGAAGTAAAAAATCTGCAATTCTCTTTCCGTACATACGGTGGAGTTGTAAAAGCTGTTCGTGATGTCAGCTTTGAAGTCCGTCCGGGAGAAATTCTTGGTATAGTTGGAGAATCCGGATGTGGAAAGAGTGTTACCTCTCAGTGCCTGATGAGACTGAATCCGGAACCGCCTGGATTCTTTGAAGGCGGAGAGATTCTTTATAAAGGAAAAGATGTTCTGAAAATGAACAAAAAAGAACTTCGTCAGTTCCGTGGAAAAGAGATCAGTTATATTTTTCAGGATCCTATGACCTCATTGAACCCGACAATGCGTATCGGAAAACAGATTGAAGAAGTATTCGTCGGAAGAAAAGGTATGAGTGCAGCTGAAAAAAAAGCAAAAGCACTTGAAATCCTTAAAATGGTAGGTATCTCTGATGGAGAACGCCGTTACAAACAGTATCCACATGAACTTTCAGGTGGTATGAAACAGCGTGTTATGATCGCAATCGCTCTGGTGGGAAGCCCGAGCATCGTTATTGCCGATGAGCCGACTACTTCTTTGGATGTTACAATTGAAGCGCAGATTCTTGATGTACTGAAAAATCTTCAGAAAACACTTGGGACATCTATTATCCTGATCACACATGACCTTGGTGTTATCGCAAAGCTTTGCGACCGTGTACTGGTTATGTATGGAGGAAAGATCGTAGAACGTGGATCTGTAGATGAGATTTTCTATGATACAGCACATCCTTACACAAAAGGACTTATGCATTCAATTGCCAAACTGGATACAGCAAAAGGCCACAAATTGCAGCCAATCGAAGGAACACCTCCGGATCTGTTTGCACCTCCGAAAGGATGTCCGTTCGCAGCAAGATGTGAATACTGCATGGAAATCTGTAAAGATATGCCGCCACAGACTTATGAGCTTTCAAAAGAACATGAAACCTGTTGCTGGCTGCAGCATGAATATGCACCGGATACAGACATGAGAAGAAAAGTAACTGAGAAAGGAGAGGTGTAAAATGGAAAATACAGAAAAAAAACAGCCTCTCGTACAGGTGAAAAACTTATGTAAATATTTTGAAATCAGCCGTAAAGAAACCTTAAAAGCGGTTGATGATCTTACATTTGATATTTATAAAGGTGAGACAGTCAGCCTGGTAGGTGAGTCCGGCTGTGGTAAATCTACAACAGGACGTACCATGATCAAGTTATACAATCCGACTTCGGGAAATGTATATTATGATGGAAAAGATATTTTCAAATACAATCATGCAGAGCAGAAAGAATTCTGTAAGAAGGTACAGATGATTTTTCAGAACCCGTATTCATCACTGAATCCACGTATGACTGTTAAGGATATCGTTGGAGAAGGTCTGAAACAGCATGGAATGTCAACAAAGGATGCAGATGCAAAAGTAGAGCAACTGCTTGCTACAGTTGGTCTTAATAAAGATCATATGTCACGTTTCCCACACGAATTCTCAGGTGGACAGAGACAGCGTATCGGTATCGCACGTGCTCTTTCTGTTGATCCGGAATTCATCATCTGTGATGAGCCGATTTCAGCTCTTGATGTGTCTATCCAGGCACAGGTTATCAATATGCTGAAAGAACTGCAGGAAGAAAGAGGACTGACTTACCTGTTTATCGCGCATGACCTTAGTGTCGTAAAATATATTTCTGACCGTGTAGTTGTTATGTACCTCGGAACAATGGTCGAAACTGCTGAGACAGATGAACTTTATGCTCATCCGATGCATCCATATACACAGGCACTGCTTTCTGCAATCCCGGAAGCAGATCCGAATAAAGCAAAAGCGAACCAGCGTATTCCGATCAAGGGTGAGATCCCAAGCCCGATCAATCCGAAGAACTGCTGTCGTTTCGCTGAGAGATGTCAGCATGCGACAGAACGCTGCTTTAAGGAAATGCCGCAGATGAAAGAGATTGCTCCTGGACATAAGGTGGCATGCCATCTTGTAGAAGATAAATAAAAAGTAGTAATATAATAAAGAAGACGAAGGACTTAAGAAGAGTTCTTCGTTTTCTTTTTGTTTTATGAGAAATTCCGATGGAACTTTCTGTGAAAAAACACTATATGCCTTGGCAGATTAAAAAATTTCCAGAAAAATTGTGCAGAATCACAAAATACGGATTGACACGAAAATATTGACAATATAAGGTAAAAACGATATTATATAGAGATGTAATTGTAATTAAAGTGTCATATCGTGTAATAGTTATGTAACAAATGAAAGTGAGTGTATATGGAACAGAGAAAATCAGCAAGGAGAAGATCGTCTGATGGAACTTCTAATAGAAATATGCGAAGTATCAATAACAGCAGAGAAGTAAGCAGACGGGCTAAGGGGAAGAACCGGTATGCTTATGAAGAAGACCGAAGATCTGCCCGATATTATGATGATGAGGAAGATTACTACAGAGAACGACCGAAAAAGAAATCATCTTCGAATGATAAGAAGAAAAGAAGACCGGAAGAAGACTATCAGAATATAAGAAAGATGTCTGACCCGGAGAATAATAAGAATCGTAAAAATAAACGGCGCAGAGGAAGAAAGAAAAATCGGGTAAGCAGAACGATTGGAATTATACTTGCAATTATCCAGTTTATCCTGTCTGTAGTACTTGCAGTGAATGTGATGCTGTTCAATGTACTTACTTCTACTTATTTCCTGGTACTGATCGGAGTGCTGCTGATCCTGCTTGGAATTACCTTGCTGACACAGATAGCGGCAAAAGGAAAAGGAATTGGCGGAAAGATATTCTGTATACTGATCTGCATCATTCTGGGAGTGGGTTCTTTCTATATAGGAAAAGTAAATAATGCATTCCAGAAGATTACCGGAAACAATAAGAAAACAAGTTCCATGGTAGTTGCGGTAAAGGCGGATGATAATGCAGATACTTTATCAGCAGCAGCCGGATATACATTTGGTGTTCAGTATGCGACTGGTGGAGACCAGACAAAGTCGGCAGTTAAACAGATTGAAAAGGAACTGGGACAGAACATTACTCTTCAGGAATACAGTAATCTGGGAGAAGAAGCACAGGCATTATATGACGGAGAAGTAGATGCGATTATCTACAACTCAGCTTACAGTAATATTATCAAGGAACAGTATTCAACCTTTACAAAGGATACAAAGGTTATTTATAAGCACAATATTGTTGTTGAAATTGAAAGCGATACATCTGATGAAAGCGTTACAAAGCCATTTGCGGTTTATTTGAGTGGTATTGATACAAATGGTGATATCACAGAACAGGGACGAAGCGATGTCAATATCGTAGCGGTTGTTAATCCGACGAGCCATCAGGTATTACTGATTACAACCCCTAGAGATTATTATGTACCAATCCCGGGAGTATCCGGAGGACAGGACGACAAACTGACACATGCAGGAATCTATGGTGTGGATGTGTCTATGCAGACGCTGGAAGAACTTTATGATACAGATATCGAATTTTTCGGAAGAGTTAATTTTACATCTATGACCAGTGTGGTTGATGCACTTGGCGGACTGGATGTTGAATCAGATCTCGAATTTGATACAGGATGGGAGTCGGGTGCAGAGATTCATGTAAATGAAGGAATGAATCATTTTGATGGTATTAGTGCACTTGCTTTTTGTCGTGAACGTCAGGCACTGCCAGACGGGGACAACGGAAGAGGAGTCCATCAGCAGGCAGTTATCACTGCAATCATTAAAAAGATGATGTCACCGGCAATGCTCCGTGGGGCAAGCGATATTATTGAAAGTGTCAGCGATGGTGTGGATACGAACTTTACTTCCAGCCAGATCCAGTCGCTGATCAAGACTCAGCTTAGAACCAATGCAAAATGGAATATTTATTCCGTGGCAGCGGATGGAACCGGGGGAACAGATATCTGCTATTCTTCAGGAGATGAAGAGCTTTATGTAACGTATCCGGATGAAAATTCAGTGGCTGAGATCAGTGAACTGATCAAAAAAGTAAAAGACGGAGAAACAATCGAAGGATCCGTAAGTACAGAATAAAAATGAAGAAAAAGTCAAGGTATGATTTGGAAAATATTTTTCAGAATGCCTTGACTTTTTTTTTGCGATATACTACAATAAACAAGCGTGCGAAAAACGATGCACTGTTTTTCTGCGCATTTTAAACAGAACTTGTTTAAAATCGTAACCAATTATTACTTCATAGGAGGTGAAAGAGATGCCAACATTTAACCAGTTAGTAAGAAAAGGTCGTCAGACAGCTGTAAAGAAATCTACTGCACCGGCTCTCCAGAAAGGATACAATTCTTTGAAGAAAAGAGCTACAGACACATCTGCACCGCAGAAGAGAGGTGTGTGTACAGCAGTTAAGACAGCTACACCGAAGAAACCGAACTCAGCTCTCAGAAAGATCGCCAGAGTACGTCTTTCAAACGGAATCGAAGTAACAAGCTACATCCCAGGAGAAGGTCACAACCTTCAGGAACATAGCGTTGTTCTTATCCGTGGAGGAAGAGTAAAGGACCTTCCGGGTACAAGATACCATATCGTTCGTGGAACACTTGATACAGCAGGTGTTGCAAAGAGACGTCAGGCTCGTTCTAAATACGGAGCAAAGAGACCAAAAGACGCAAAGAAATAAGCACTTGATTTTAGTGTAAAACGAAACTAAATCGTATCACAAACAGAACTATGAGAATAGTTGGTTGCGGGTTTAATTCAGATATCGCCTGCCACGTGGCAGGCATCGGAGATTGTCCCGCCAACGATACACATAGAAAGACACATGTGAGTACCGATGAATTATTCACGCAAAGCAAAGCTTTGCCAATATGTATAAGGAGGGAAGAACCGTGGCACGTAAAGGACATACTCAGAAAAGAGACGTATTAGCGGATCCGTTATACAACAACAAGGTAGTTACAAAGCTTATCAACAACATCATGCTTGACGGTAAGAAAGGTGTAGCTCAGAAAATTGTATACGGAGCATTTGACAAAGTCGCAGAGAAAGCTGAAAAACCAGCTATCGAAGTATTTGAAGAAGCAATGAACAACATCATGCCTGTACTTGAAGTAAAGGCAAGACGTATCGGTGGAGCTACTTATCAGGTACCGATCGAGGTAAGAGCAGACAGAAGACAGGCTCTTGCACTTCGCTGGCTTACACTGTACTCTCGTAACAGAGGCGAGAAGACAATGGAAGAAAGACTTGCAAATGAAATTCTTGATGCGGCTAACAACACTGGCGCATCTGTAAAGAAGAAAGAAGACATGCACAAGATGGCAGAAGCAAACAAAG